>OAVJ01001228.1_pt1 | contig 11141 bp, 8 predicted proteins | sample 1516901 | NCBI WGS metagenome assembly OAVJ01 (sample SAMEA2580073, study PRJEB22360) | human gut metagenome | biome: human gut; feature: human-associated habitat; material: faeces | place: Denmark | collected 2008/2010 | reverse complement strand
TGTTGTGGTCAAGCTTTTTTGTAACACTTGTGGCTAAAAAAATAGTGCTTATCAATTTATGCTGCCGTCCTTGCTTCATATGGGGTTCGATAACCATTATAACTGTGTGGACGAACATGATTATAATCAACGTATGCAAATTCTTCTACCTTTTGAAACTATTCGAATGATACGATGTCTTGGAGTTCTTGCTATGGGTGCTCTGATACTAGTACAACATTTTTTTGGGGATCACTCATTTGATGGAGAAACCTTTTTACCCAAGGAATCCTTTTATAATGGTGAGGCTGCGTATTTGTTAAATCAGTCATCTGCTACATGGGGACAGAATTTATCTTCGGAAAATTCGCTCCCAAATCCCTGTGCATCTGACAAGTATAAGGTTTATAAGGGGTGTACCGGATATACCAATGATGCAAGCGAGGCACATCACAATGTCAAGAATGGCTTCTGTACCAATGCCGGATGTGATTATTATGAAAAACCACATTACAATGAAACAGATAGAGTCTACGAGATCAGTAATGCCGGACAACTATATGCCTACGCAGATAATGCACAGACAGTTTATACAAAGGGTGCAAGGCTTACAGCAGATATCGTAGTAAATGAAGGAACATTGATTCAGGAGGATGGTACTCCTGTTGCGAAGACGGATGACATTAGGATGTGGGACGAGGTGTTCAGAACATCTGGATATCCATACAATAACCAAAAGCTTGTATTTGATGGTAACAATCATTCTATCAGCGGACTGTATGCGAACGGAAGCGGACCGCAGGGTTTTGCGTTATATAATTATGGAACGATAAAGAATCTGCAGATTAAGAATTCGGTATTCATATCAACGGATGGCAACGCAGGAGGCATTGTTGCAGGTTTTCCTATTGGACCGGCTGACTATAAGGAGTGTTTGTTGGCGTTTTTACAGTTTGTTTTGGAATTTTGTCGACCGCGAGGGTCAAAAAAAGAGAGGTGTTTTTGTTGCGCAGCAAGGTGCTTTTTGCAAACAGCCTTTGCTATTTCAACACCTGTGTTTTTCCTATGTATTTTCCCATCGTTTCACCTTGTCGTTAAGGAACGGCAGGGCGCCGTACCTATGGCAGAGCGTTATTTTGCATTTCTTCGAATTCTTTTTCCGGAAGATACATCGGGGTCACATCCTGTATGGAATTATTTGTTCGCGAGAAACAAAAAACGGCCGCACTATGCTTTGTGGCATAGTACGACCGCTCGCGGACGCAGACAGAAAAACCGTCTTGTTATGACGGCTGTGTGCCTTATGTTTTGAAAGTGTACACGGTTGTTAGGGACATCTCCTTGTTTTCATAACTACCTCGCTGTATGGGGGATTCTTTGATTTTATTCTATCCGATGCAAGAGCAACTGTGAAGAGCGCATAAGTTTGATATACACAGTATACATTGCATTCGGTAAAAAATTTGTCGGTTAGGTAGAATGGAGCAAATTTTGTCTGTTTCAGGCGCCGAATGCTTACCCATGGCGGGATTAGGCCAAAAAAGCACAGCGAATGAATATCCGCTGTGCTTAAAAAGGATAGTTTATTTCTGCCGAGAACCTTGTTTAGATGACAAGGCTTCTCCTTATCGGGATTGCTTGTTGTGATTTCATATTTGACTGTTATTACGGCATTGTCAGCCGGCAATTACACCTTCTCGAATTTCTTAATCGGCACAGCGATTTGAGTGATATAATCGGCACTGTTATCGCCTCGGTTGGGTGGTCCCTCTAAATAAACGGAGCGTAACCGTCCTGCGGGTTTAATGCCGTTTTTGCTCACATGTTCCATCAGCACCCGCATGGCTTCGGCAGTTCCTTCATACGGTCCGCGATAGTAGATGCACAAGGCGTGCGTTTCGTCAAATTCCATGCGCTCGACCCCGTCAAAGCTCTCGTCCACCGGAATACAGCACATCAAATCAAGAATACCCAGGTCATCCGTCATGCGCACGGTGAACATACGTGCCACCATGGACATTTTTCCGGTTCTGGCGGCGGCAATGTAGGTGTCCCGCAGTTTAATAGCTGCCTCGGCAACATCTTTACACCGATATTCCCGACAAAAGCACACCTGACGCGGCAGAACGGTTTTATGCACTGTGAAATCGCCTTGCTTTGCCGAACGCACCTGAAGCATCTGAATATTTCTGTCCAGCATTTTCCGCAGCTCATAAAGCTTATCTAAAAGCTTATCCATATTTTCGGTGTCGTAGTAATATTCCGCTACCTCCTTTAAGGAAAGACCGAGCGCCTGTAGCGAACGGATAGAGCGGATCTGCGTCATGTTGTCTGCCGAATAATAGCGAAAGCCGTTGGTTTCGTCCTTTACCGCCGGTGTCAGAAGTCCCATATTTTCGTATACAAGCAGTGCCTTGCGGGTGACTCCGAGTATTTTTGTAACTTCTCCGATTTGAAATAGGCTGTTATCGTGTTTTTTCATCATTATTTCACCAAATTTCTGTAAAAGTTATTGACTCGTCCCCTAAGGTACGATTTACAATATAATATATCGTAGAAGAAAGAATAATGCAAGTTCAATGCAAAAAGGAGAATACCGCTATGAAGAAAAGATTATTAAGTGTATTTCTATGCTTGTGCATGGTGTTTGGTTTAGTTCCGGCCACGGTGTGGGCGGAAACAACAAACGGGCACACCCACTACCTTTGCGGGGGCAGCACCTGTAACGGCAGCGGTCACGAAAACGAAACCTACAAGACCACATTTGAAAAGGAGATTAAGCAGGAGGGCAACACGCTGAAAATAGGCGGTGAATCCTGGGCACCGACAAAAGGCAGTAACGATACATTCTACATACTTCCTACTGGCACTTACTACCTCGGCAGTGACATTAGCCCGGAGTATACCATTAAGATTGAGAACAATGTCACCCTCTGTCTCAACGGGCACAAAATCACGGCCGCAGACGGAATGGATGCCATCTATATGACCGGCGGCAGCTTCACCCTCACCGACTGCAAGGGCGTCGGCACGATCACCCATGCAAGCAGCAAGACCGGCAGAGGCGTGTATGTGAGTTCCGGCACCTTCAATATGTACGGCGGCAGCATCACCGGCAACCGTGCCACCGGCGATGGCGGCGGCGTGTATGTGGACGGCGGCGAATTCACCATGTCCGGCGGCACCATCGGCGGCACGAAAACGGGTGAGACCAACACGGCCACCTATGGCGGCGGCGGCGTATATGCGAAGGCCAACTTCGAGATGACCGGTGGCAGCATCACCGGCAACGAAACCAACAGAGGCGGCGGCGTGTATGTGACCGGCAAAGGTAGCTTCACCATGTCTGCGTCCGCCGACGGCCAAAACATCCCCTCCATCACCGGCAATAATGCCACCGAAAACGGCGGCGGCGTGTATGTAGTTGGCAGCAGCAGCACCTTCGAGATGACCGGCGGCACCATCAACAATGCCGCCTATGGCGGCGGCGTGTGTGTTAGCAAAAACGGCAGCTTCGAGATGTCTGGCAGTTCCTGCATCACCAACAACAAAGCCGACTCCTACGGTGGCGGCGTGCATATAAGCTACGCCAGCGCCACTTTCACCATGAAGGGTGGCAGCATCACCGGCAACAATGCATACAAATCTGATTACATATCAACCTTCGGCGGCGGCGTGTGTGTGGGCAGCGGTATCTTCACCGTCAGCGGCGAGGTGACCGTCACCGACAATACCAAGGGCGGCACAAAGGGCGCAGACGGCAAGTTCACCGGCGACACGAAGAACAATGTCTATCTTCCCACCGGCAAGACCATCACCATTGGCACCGACAAATTGTCCGAGGGCGCGCAGCTCGGCGTGACTGTGAGCGGAGACTATGGCGATTACCCGTTCACCTCCGGCTGGAATGCCAATATGAGTGACAAAACCCCATCCGACTACTTCATCTCCGATACCGACGGATATGTGGCCAAGTTGAACGGCAGTGAACTGAAAATGGTTACCCATGTGCATAACTGGACTTACACCGCAAGCGGTGATACCATTACCGCAACCTGCAAAAATTGTTCGAATAATAACGGTAACGATTTCAGCGGCGGCAGCGTGACTATTCAGAAACCCGAAAAAACTAAATTTAACGACGGAAAAGATGAAAATGCGAAAGTAGAAAGTGTAGGCTGGTTCGGCAAAGCCCCATCCGTCGCGTATGCGGTCAAGGACGGCAATGCACTGTCGGCTGCCCCTGTGAATGCGGGCACATACACGGCCAGCATTACCCTTGGCAATGTCACTGTCAGTGTGACCTATACCATCAATAAGGCTACGCAGACGGCTCCCACCGGTCTGACAACCAAAGGGGATATTAAGAACAGCGGCACCGGCGAGATTCAGAACACCGCCGATGACATGGAGTATAACATCTCTGCCAATGCCACCACCGGTTGGATCACTTGCGACAACGGCAGCACCAGGGTCGCCCCCGGCACCTACTATGTGCGCTACAAGGAAACCGACAACTACTTAGCAAGTGCCGTTTCTGCCGCGCTGACAGTCAAGGCGCACACGCATTCCGGCGGCAATGCGACTTGCCAGAAAAAAGCGGTTTGTGATGGATGCGGGCAGGAATACGGTGAGCTTGGCAACCATAAGTTTACCGAAACGGTTAGCAAAATGCATCGTAAATCGGCTGCGACCTGCCAAAGCCCCGCAGTATATTACAAAAGCTGCCTTGTTTGTGATGAAAAATCCTCCGAGACATTTGAATACGGTGAGAAGGATTTTTCAAATCATATCGGCAATACATATTTAGTGGGACAAAAGGAAGCCACCTGCTACGCAGAAGGCTATACCGGCGATACTTATTGCTCTACCTGCAATCATGAGATAGAAAGAGGAACATCTATTGCGAAAAACGCTCATAACCCTGCGTCGGTTTGGACAACGGATGAAACCGATCACTGGAAAGAGTGTCAGACTGTCGGCTGCGGCAATATCATTGATAAAGCACATCATTCCGGTGGAGAAGCCACCTGTGTGAACAAGGCTATCTGCGAGGTATGCAAGATTGAGTACGGTGATGTAGACGCAACCAACCACAAACACACCGAAGTGCGTGGTGCAAAAGACGCCACTTGCTGCGAAAAGGGCTACACCGGCGACACCTACTGCACCGATTGCAATGCCTTGATTTCAAGCGGAGCTGAAATTCCTGCAACCGGTAATCATACCGATGTTGACGGAAAGTGGGAAAGCGATGGTGAAAATCACTGGCATACCTGCTACTTTGGAACCAAGTTTGATGTAACGGCACATACCGGCGGTGAGGCCACCTGTGTGAACAAGGCTATCTGCGAGGTATGCAAGATTGAGTACGGTGATGTAGACGCAACCAACCACAAGAACACCGAAATTCGCGGCACAACCGATCCCACCTGCTGTGAAGCCGGCTATACCGGCGACAAATGGTGCACCGACTGTAACACTAAAATCGAATCAGGCAGTGAAATTTCCTCAACCGGCAATCATACCGATGTTGACGGCAAGTGGGAAAGCGACGGCACAAATCATTGGCATACCTGTTATTTCGGCACAAAGTTTGATATTACGGCACACAACGGCGGTGAGGCAACCTGCAAATCCCCGGCCGAATGCTCTGAATGCGGACATTCTTACGGACCGCTTGACGCAAACAATCATAAGGGCACAACATATCTAAAGAACCAAAAGGAAGCCACCTGCTTTGAGGAGGGCTATACCGGCGATACTTATTGCAGCGATTGTAATGAGAAAATCGCAGACGGACAGTCCATTGCGAAGAATGCTCATAATCCCGCATCTGTCTGGACTACCAATGAACACGATCATTGGAAGGAGTGTCAGACTGTCGGCTGCGGAAATGTTATAGACAAAGCGGCACACAGCGGTGGTGAGGCTACTTGTGTAAGTAAGGCAGTTTGTGAGGTTTGCAAGGCGCAGTACGGTGATGTAGACGCAACCAACCACAAGCACACCGAAATTCGGGATGCAAAGCCCGCTACCGATCAGGAAAAGGGCTACACCGGTGACACATGGTGTACCGATTGTAATAAGAAAATTGCAACCGGTTCGGAAATTGCCATGCTTGAGCATAAACTTACGTTAGTAGAGGCAAAGGATGCTGCCGTAACGGAGCAAGGCAATATAAAGTATTATTATTGCGAAAACTGCGGTAAATATTTTGCGGATGTAGCCGGCACAAAAGAGATTTCTCTCAGCGAAACCGTTATTAAAAAGCTTCCTCCTAAGATTATAGAAGGCAATAATGCTACCGTAAACAACGGAGAGAAGAAATCCTTGACATTCCGTTCCAATGCGGCATTTGCCGATTTCATTCGTGTAGAGCTTGACGGCAAAACTCTTGATGAAAAGGATTATACAAAGGCAGAAGGCAGCATTATAGTTACCTTGAATAACAATTTTGTTTCTACACTTTCCGTCGGTGAGCATACGCTCGGAATCGTTTCGGAAAGCGGAACGGCAACTGCAAAGTTCACGGTGAAAGCGTCCGAGATTCCGAACGAATCTCCCAAAACAGGAGATGACAACATGGTTGCCGTCTGGAGCTTTGCGGCGGTGCTCTCACTTGCTGTTCTCGGTTTCACTACCGTAGTATCAAAGAAAAAGCGAGCAAAATAAAAAGAATTGCGGCGGCAACGTAACTATACGCTGCCGCTGCAATTTTATATGGAGAGGGTTTTTATGGCAAAAGAATATTTATATAAAGCCTACGGCAGCAAGCTTGCTGCGCTGAATAAGCGGCGTAAAAAAAAGCGTAATACCATGAAGAAAGCAATGCTTTCGGCGGCGATAATAATCACTGTTGCGGCAGCTGTAATTTTAATTATTGCCCAATTCGGTAAAAAATCAAATGAATTGGTCGGAACATGGAGATATGATGAGCATACGCAATATGTTTTTGAAAAGGACGGTACAGGCAAATTACTTGCCGATGATGTGACATATTCTTATGCCTACACCGTCAAGGGTAAAAAGCTCATCCTCGATTTTACAGAGGATATTGTCCGCGATTGCGATTATACCTTTTCGGTAAACGGAACCGCCTTAACACTTATCGGCGGTACAGGAACCGATGGCGGTAGCTACAAACTTAACAAAGAGTAAATGAGCAAATAACCAAAGGAGCCTTCAAACGGAACAAACAGTCAAAAAAACAGCACAAGCGGTAAAAAAATAATTTGATTTAACTCTTTCACAGCAGAAAGAAAAAAGGCAGCGGCGGTGAATGTGATTTCGCCGTTGCCTTTTGATAACAAGCTGTTTGCTGCGGCTTAATGGAACATTACTGTTTTTCTTTTCTGCTGATATATCTTTTCAGTTGGGTAGTTCACTTTCTCCTTCCACCGTGACAGGTGGCACCTGTCACCGAATGGGCGCAGTTGCCCCTTGGCGGAAAAATTCCTTGAAAAACTGTTCTTTTGAAGGTTATGTAAAAGGAGCAAAGTATGCAGGGGGAATCGCCGCAGTCGGCCATAAAATAAGCAAAAGCAGGACGCTGGGTTGGTGTAAAGAGCGGTATGTTTGCATGCCATGATAACAGCATAAAAACAGAAGCAGGATATGTTACTGTTGACTATGTAGAATACAAATAATTTATAGAAGAGAGTTCCAGAACCCTGAAATGATTTTAAAATTGATAGGGTTTTGGAGCTTTTTTTCTGTATTATTTGCATTTTTGATTTTTATTTACGTAGACGAAGATAACTGACTGTGTTAATCTTCAAGTAAAGATTATTTTAATAACGGAGGAAAAAAATGGCTAAAAGTTGTTGTAACAAAGCATGTATTGTTCAGGGGGAAAAATATCGTTTTTCGGTGCTTACGCCGTTTATGATGAGAATGGAATATTCAGAGACTGGTGTGTTTGAAGATTTACAGACGCAGACTGTGCTTAACAGGGAATTTCCGGTACCGGAATATTCAGTGACACAAAGTGACGACCGCCTTGAGATAGAGACAGAAGCATTTCATATGATATACGATAAAAAGAAATTTAGTGAAGAAGGACTTTTTATAGATGTAAAATATGATTTTACCAATTACGGTGGAAGGTGGTATTTTGGTGCAAAGACGTATAGTTTTCCGCCTCGGGAGCATAATCTCAAAGGCACAATGAGAACTCTTGACAGGGCTGACGGGGAAGTTGAACTTGAATACGGGCTTATGGATAAGAGTGGAAGGACGTTTTTTGATGACAGCAAATCGTTTGTGTTTGATGAAGAAAATATGCCATCAAAAAGGAAACATGAAGAGATTGATGTTTATTATCTTGCATATGGGCGTGATTATTTTGCGTGTCTGCGTGATTTTTATAAATTATCGGGGGCTGTTCCGCTTCTTCCAAGATACGCTCTTGGAAACTGGTGGAGCAGGTATTGGAAATACAGTGAAGAAAGTTACATTGAGCTGCTGACGGAATTTGAAAAAAGAAATATACCATTTTCCGTTGCTGTTATGGATATGGACTGGCATATAGTCGATGTGCCGATGGAATCTGGCGGCGGATGGACAGGATATACATGGAATAATGATTTATTTCCGAATCCGGAAAGATTTTTGTCATGGTTGCATGAACATAATTATCATGTAACACTTAATGTCCATCCGGCATCAGGTATCCGGAATTTTGAAAAAATGTATAAAGATATGGCAGAGTATCTAGGAATTAATCCTGACAGTAAAAAAACTATAGAGTTTGATATGACTAACAAAGAGTTTGTTGAGGCGTATTTTAAGTTTGTACATCATCCACATGAAAATGCTGGAGTTGATTTCTGGTGGATAGACTGGCAACAGGGCAACAACGGAGGAGCAAGCGGAATTGACCCATTATGGATGCTTAATTATTTTCATTTTAAAGATATGGAAAAAAGAGGCAGAAGAGGACTTATTCTTTCGAGGTATGGCGGACTTGGAAGCCATAGGTATCCGATAGGATTTTCTGGAGATACGATAGTTACATGGAAATCGCTTGAATTTCAGCCTTATTTTACAGCAACGGCATCAAATGTGGGATATACGTGGTGGAGTCATGATATAGGCGGTCATATGAACGGATATAAAGACAACGAGCTTGCATTAAGATGGTATCAGTTTGGTGTGTTTTCACCGATAAACAGGCTTCACAGCAGCTCTAATCCGTTCTGTGGAAAAGAACCATGGAATTATCCTGAGCCATACTGCAGTGATATGGAAAAGATTTTAAGATTCAGGCATGCACTTATTCCATATATGTACACACTTAATTACAGATGTCATTGCGAGCATATTCCTGTAATAATACCAATGTATTATTATTATCCATTTGAGGAGAAAGCATATAGTTATAAAAATCAATATTTTCTTGGTAGTGAAATGCTTGTGTGTCCTGTTACAACAAAGATTGATGAAGATTCACAAAAAAGCGGTGAGGAATGTTTTATACCAGCCGGAATATGGACAGATATATTTACCGGTGATGTATACAATGGCGGTAAAAATGGAAAAAGTCAGATTTTATGTAGAAATCTTCAAAGTATTCCTGTGCTTGGACGTGCAGGTGCAATAATATCGCTTGCTTCGGAATGTGGCAGTAATGATATTATTAATCCGAAAAAAGTTGATGTGGTTATATGTCCAGGTGCATCAAATACATTTGTTATGTACGAAGATTCTGGAGATGGATTTGACTACGAAAAAGGCGAATATGCTTTGACAGAGTTTGTGCTCGACTGGAATGAAGATAAGGCAAAAATAAGCATAGATGTAAGCGGTGACTTATCGGTAATTCCACGAAACAGAAAGTACCGTTTTATATTAAGAGGATTTGCACGTGGTATAAGATTTGAAAATGCAGATAATGCCAAATACGATATAAAAACAAATACATGGACAGTTACATGTAACTGTGATGGTGCGTCAGAGCTTGAAATATTTGCTGATAATGAAGAAAACAATCTTGTATACAACGGTGAAAATGTTAATGATAAAATATATGATTTTCTTCTGCAGGCACAGATGGATAATAATGACAAGAGAAGTATTTACAGATTATTTACATCCGGTGAGAACAAAAATGTTATTATATCAAACATTATGTCTATGAAACTTAATGATAAAGTTACAGCTGCAATTATAGAATATCTTTTGAGATAATGTATAATAATGCAAAAATAAAGTAAAATCTGAGTAAAATTTTATTTTTCTGTTGACATTAAAAAATGATATATTATAGTAAAAAAAGATTTGGATAAGAGTTATCCAACATGCAGACCACATGGTTATATTACATGTTAAGCCTTGCGGACGGGCGGGTCGGTTGCCGAGTGTGACAAGGACACACATTATTGATTGGGTTAGAAGCCCAAGTTTTATAAGTTGATTTTTAAAATTATCATGCGAAGGTGCATATCATCTTGTGAAACGGTCAATAAGAGCGGTAACAGTGACTTACTTGGATAAACTCTGAAAGGTCAGAATCTCAGTGCTTTGTATATATGAAGTAATATGTATACGTACATGTACAGGGATTAATAAAAGAATGATTGAATATACCACAGGCGTGATTAATTTAAAATTAATCACGCCTTTTTGTGCCTTACAGCACACATTTTACGTTGGCAGCAAGCCAAAGTCCGTATTTTACGAAAATTTAGAATTTGTATTATACGGAAATCTGGCAACCGTTGCGATAATATAATGGCAGGGAGAGAGGAAATGGATTTAAAAAGACAGGCATCAGCTCCATTGTATGAGGCTATCGAAAGATTCAGGAAAAAAGAATAGTGCCGTTTGATGTTCCGGGACATAAACGTGGCAGAGGCAATCCCGAACTTGTCGATTTACTTGGTGAACGATGTGTGGGAATTGATGTAAATTCAATGAAACCGCTTGATAACCTTTGTCATCCGGTTTCGGTAATAAAAGAGGCAGAAGAACTGACGGCAGATGCGTTTGGTGCAGAGCATGCTTTTTTCATGGTTGGTGGAACAACGCAGGCGGTACAGAATATGGTACTTTCAGTCTGTAAGGCAGGCGATGAGATTATTGTTCCAAGAAATGTTCATAAAAGTGGTTCTATGTCAAGATTTAGTACAAGTTAAAATGAGAAATTTTTCCCCATTTTA
>OAVJ01001219.1_pt1 | contig 11184 bp, 9 predicted proteins | sample 1516901 | NCBI WGS metagenome assembly OAVJ01 (sample SAMEA2580073, study PRJEB22360) | human gut metagenome | biome: human gut; feature: human-associated habitat; material: faeces | place: Denmark | collected 2008/2010 | reverse complement strand
TCGCAGGCTCCTGCACCTTTGGCTCAGGGCCTGTCCAGATCCCCATTTCACTCATGATGTGGAAAATACCGTCCACGATCTGATTACCGAAGGATCTGTGGATGTCATGCCCCTGTCCCATCTCCAGCACCAGTGTGGGAACTCCCAGCAGATTCATGGAATGGGCCAGCGTCGATTCATGCACCGTGGCAGTGGCATTCATCCAGATCATGTCGGCATTGGTCATTTTCGCATAGGGAAGCAGTGCCTCCGCAAAATCTTCACTGAGTCGTACCTGTGGGATCTCACGCACAAAAATATCACTGGCGTGCAGATCGATACAAATATCGGATCCGATCAGGGAATCCACCACAGTTGCCGTGATCCGCTCCATCATATCCCCCGATGCGTCTCCCGGAAACATACGGTTCATATCCATATCCAGTCTCGGCACCGTCCGGCTGGCCATGTCGATTCCCAGCGGATTCAATGCCGGATAGATATCTACGATTCCTTTCAAATACTCCGGATGCTCTTTTACTCTTCGCGCCGTCTCATAACAGATGTACTGTCCCTCCAGTTCATCCCCGTGGATGCCGGACACCAGACTGATTCTGGATAAATTCCGTTCTTCTCCCTCCGGACGGATCCGGTTCCTGCGGATTGCCAGATGTCCTCCCGCCGGAAGTTCCATGCTGATGATCGTTTCTGTCATACTTACCTTTTCCCTCTCTTTATCTCTTTGCAGCTTTTCTACACAGAAAATGCTTCAGGAAACTTTCCCTGAAGCATCATCACCCGTTGTCTTATTAATCTTCTACACCCAATCCGCGCAACAGATACAGGATCTCACGATCCACCGCTTCCGCCGTCACGCCGATGGTCTGGGCCGAAATCTTCAGTCCTTCCAGCACAAACATAATATTTCTCGCAGTTCCCTCACAGTCCTCGCAGATAAACTCTCCGTTATCCACACCTGCCTCGATCAGTTTTTCAATGATCTTCACTGCGGAATCAAACTGCTTTTTTAAAATATTGTCTCTCTTGGGCAGTTCGTTTTCAAAATAGAATTCATAGGTAGCCTGCGTCAGTGTATTCTTCTTGCGCAGAAGCTCTTTCTTCTGCTCCTTTAAAAACAGAAGCAGGATATCCGCTGCGGTAGCATCCTCCGTAATACTGTCGGAAAATACGTCATCCGCCTCCTCACTCTCCATGCGCAGCACTTCCATGAAGATCTGACTGGTATTCTCAAAATATAAATAGAGTCCGCCACGGCTGATGTCGCAGGCCTCTACAATATCCTTCATCGTTACTTTTTTGAAGCCCTTCTCCACAAATACTTCTCTGGCTTTCTCTACGATATATCGCTTTTTCTGTACTGATTTTTCTCCCATGGATCTATCCTGCCTTTCCCCACTCAAAGCTTTCCGTTCGCCGGTGTCTTATCCCAGAATTCAATGATCTCCTGCATCTGTTTCAGTACCAGATAAAAGATCTGCTCCGATACCGCCTCGCTCCACAGATTTCCCTTTGTTCTGCCGCCTAAGACATATTTTGACAGGATTCCTCTGAGGATATCCCATTCCTTCCATCCTGCTTTCTGAATAATATCCCGCTCCTCCTGATGAGTGCGGATCCGGTGTCTTGTGTATACATAGGCATAGTTGCGATCCATCAGGGGACTTTTCGTCGCTTCCCTGACGAAATTCAGGAGAGTCCCGTCATATACCGGAAAAGACACGGAATTCACTCCGATATCCTGTCCGCTGTAGATAGAGCTGGCTCTCTTGCCGGCGCTCTGCTCCAGCCAGGGCAGGTAGGGAAGTAACGGCCTCACTGCCTGCTTATATGATTCCAGCAACTGCTCTCTGTATTCACTGCTCTGTTCCATAACCCCAATATACCTTTCCATGTACCGTTTTCTACCGAAAACATCGCTTTTTTCGTCTGTCAATGTAAAAGTGACACATATGTAGTTTTATTTTATCACATTTCTATCAAAAGTACAGTAGAAAATTGTTGGTATTATGGTGTATAATGTGTATTAAATATTTGTATGATAAGACGAGGTATTGGAATGGCTGGAATCGTATTGGAGAAGGGGAAAACTATATATAGCTATGGGCAGCCCATGACTGCATTGCATCTGATTACCAACGGTAAAGTAGATGTATCATATCCCGGCGGCTCTTATACTCTGGGAAAGGGAGACGTGATCAGTATCTGTGAGATCTGCTCCGAGATCCATCTGCTGGGCTATACCACGTTGGAGGATACAACGATCCTGACGTATCCCCTGACCAGTCTGGATTCCCTGAATGATATTCTACAGAAGCACCCGGACGTAGCACGTCTGTTCTGTCTGTCCTGTTTCCGTCAGATCAATATTCTGCTGAACCGCAGTTCCATTTCGGAATTGAACTGCAGTGAGCTGTATCGTACTCTGACAGATGATATTGCCACCTACAATACACTGTGTAGCCGTTACCGTCTGCAGGCGAGATCCTTGGAACATTTCGATGAGCTGAATGCTTTTCTTGGGGATGATTCACCGGACATCTGGCTGAACGGCTATTACATGGGCTTAAGCAGGATCCTGGCTTCGGACAATTACCGGATCCTGGTACAGGAGTCGGATCTGTCCATTGGTATGCTGCGTAAGGGAAGTCTGGACTTCCGCCGTACTTACCAGAGCCTGGAGGAACAGTTCCACTATCTGCAGCAGGTCGGTTCCTTCTATTTCCGGGAATCCGGCAACGATCTTTTTGATTTTTATACTTCTTTGTTCTATAAACTGGGACAGGATAATGAAGACAGCAAGGCGGTCTACGACCGCATTCACCGTATGCTTTCTAAGGCCGGCGATCTGTCCTTCATCGATCAGGAACTGTTTGCCTCCAGATCCCAGACCTTCCAGAGCAGCCTGAATCTCATGGAATCCAATGATTCCGCTGAGGCAGGTTCTTCCGGAGATTCCGAGATCCTTGGCAAGCTTGCCGGATCGCTGAACACTATTCTGGATTACGCCGGTTCGGATCTGGATACCGTGACCAGCTTCCGTCAGCATGTCCACGCTTACAAGCTGCTGTCCGACCGGGCTTCCCAGGATCAGGATGTCGCTCTTTTACGCAGACAGCTGACCGAAGAATTTTATCTGCTCTACTCCCTCCTGTTCACCCAGACGCTGGAACAGCCGAACATTCCCATGCCGGTCAAAATGTTTCTGTATTTCGGTTATGTGGATGAGGAGCTGGCCGGTCTGAAAAATGCAGTCACCCTGTACCGCATGGCAGAAGCCATGTCGGATCACAGCGATATCGGTGTCTATACCTTTTATGACTGGCTGATGGCCATCTTCCGCGGGAAGAAATCTCCCAGCCGGAACGAATTTGACCAGGATTATTCCGATTATATTCACAAACAAAAGGTCGGTGGCAATATTACGGATGCAGAGCTCAAGGCATTGGAGAACAATCCCATGGCCAAGGTCAATTACGAGCTCCGGAATATGTTCCCTCAGGTCAACAAGATCACCTTCGGACGGATCACTACTTTCTGTCCGCTGTTCTGCGCAGATGATGTGCTGAAGGATCTGGAAAGCTCCTATGTCACCGTTTCCCGTGTCTCCCAGATTCTCGAGGAGATCCGCCGGGTAGATTACACGGCATTCTATAGAGAAAGTCTGGATATGGAGCACATAGATGTCATGGGTAAGGAGACAATTCATCTGGAATATCTGCCGGACATCATCCTGATGCCCAACGTCGGTATCCGCGGTGTCATGTGGCAGGAAATTGAGGGCAAGCGCCGTAACAGCCCCGGTCGTATGGTCTTCTCCATTTTCCATCTGGAGGATCTGAAGACGACCTTCACCCACCTGACCGGTGAATTCCGTTGGGAGCTGTGCAAGAGAGTCCAGGGTAACCGCTGGAACGATGTCTCCATCAGTTCCCTGACCAGTGAATATTTCGATTATATCCAGTTCTACCGCAAGAACCATGATCTGAGTACAGAGGCCAAGGAAAAGGTAAAATCCAGCCTGCAGCGTGCCAAGAACAGTTTCAAGGAAATGTTCGTAAGGGATTATATGATCTGGGTGCTCTTCGAAGGTGCCGGATCCCCGAGACTGAACAAAGTAGCCCGTCAGATCATGTTCACCTACTGCCCGTTCCCGGAGGATATTTGCAATACGCTGGCTCAGAACCCGTTGTATGCCGATCTTCTGGATCGCCGTAAGATCAAGGTAGCCCAAGGCTTACATCATCTGGATGTTCTGACCCGAAAGCTGCAAAACGGTAATATTCCGGTTCCCGAGACCGTGGCACAGGAACGCTATTATTTAAGTGGTAGCAAAAAAGCATAGCACATACATATAGCAAAAAGATTCACTCTCCACCCGGGGAATGAATCTTTTTGTTATGTTGTCTTATTTGCTTTCAGATACCTTATGCGTTTGCCAGCTGTATACCAAGTTCTCTACACTCTGACAGGCCATCCTCGTCCGGTGTCTCATGGCAGATCAGGCCCTCACCGTTCAACACAGTAGCTCCTGCTGCTTCCATACGGGTGGTCCAGTCTCTCATCCACTCACCGTCTCCCCAGCCATAGGAACCGAACAGTGCGATCTTTTTGCCGGAAGCAAAGCCTTCCACATCACATACAAAAGGCTCCATCTCGGATTCCTCCAGGACTTCCGCTCCCATCGCGGGACAGCCCAGTGCAAACTTGGGAGCAGCCTTTAGTTCGTCAAGGTTGGCGCCGGTCACAAATACTACCTCCGCTTCCTTCCCGGCTTCCCGGATACCCTCTCCGATGGCCTCTGCCATAGCCTGGGTGTTACCACCCTGTGTCCAGAATACTACATAAATCTTATCCATTTATTTTTCCTTCCCTTCCGCACCTTTCCGTGCCTGTTTCTATGCTGCGGTACATCCGCAGATATCTATGATTTCTGTCATCTTTAATCCATAATGCAACAGCTGGATCAAATTTTCCCTGGCATATTCATATTTTTCAAAAAGTCTCTGTTTTCCTTCTTTATCCGCATATACTTTCCAATAACCGGTGCAGAGGCTGTTCTTCCCCTGATGTCTGATAAATCCTTCCACATCCTCCGGGGGATATCCTAACAGCAATCCCAGTTCGTGGGGGAACGGCTTCCCTCTCTCTGCATAGGTTTCATAACGATCGCAAAATACCGGCAAAATATCCTCCAGTCGATCGGATTCGTACCCTGCCTCCCGCAGCAGTTTCTGTACCTGCGGCATTTTCAGATACTTTTCCAGCCGGTCTTCCCGATACAACAGTATTACCATTTTCTCCTCTGTCTCCAACAAGGGATACAGGGAAAGCACACTGCCTTCAACGATCCTTCCCACCTGTGTAAAGCCTTCCGGGGAAATCGTCAGCAGATTGGAAATCTTAAGTCCCGTGATCAGCGGTGCACACTGCAAAGCCAACTGTAGTTCCACATCGTCTGCTTCCATTTCACACAGGATCTCCCACGTTTCCTGACTCAATCAGCGCTTCACCTCCTGCCATCCAAAAGTCACTGAGTTAGTTTTATCTAACCTATATAAATAATATAGAAAAAAGCAGTTCCCGTCAAGGGAACTGCCTGATAGAAATTCTCAACACATAAATTTTTAAAATGATATTTCAGAATTCAGACCTTTCTGCGGTCCAGCCCTGTACTGCGATAGTATTCTGCCTTGTCCTGATACATCCGTCTCTCGGACTCCGTCAGCAGATGATCCTTTCCCACGGCTTCCAGAGTGTTCACCGCTGCTCCTACTGCCATGGAGACATCATGAGCTGCCAGCTCTGTTTTTAATTCCTCCACCTTTTGATAAAGCTCCTTTTCAGAAATTCCGGTGCACAGGACCACCAGTTCATCTCCGCCGATACGGAACATTCCATTTCCTTCAAATACACGTTTCAGGCAGTCACAGCACCTGCGGATCAGGCGGTCTCCGGCGGAATGTCCTTCACTGTCATTGATCAGTTTTAATCCTGTAATATCACAGTATACCACGCCGATGGGCTCGGTATGGTCCACCTGCTCAATGTACCTCTCCATGGCATAACGGTTCCCCAATGTCGTCAGCGGATCCGAATAACTCATCACTTCCAGCTCCCGTACCAGATTTCTCTGCTTCAGAGACGATACGATAAAGTGTCCCATGATCTGCAGCATCTCCGACACAAATTCAAAATATCTGGTCGAAGGATTGTCTACTCCGTAGAAGCCGATTACTTTCCCATCATCATAAAGCGGAACCACCACCAGGGAATGAATATTCTGTCTTACCAGAACTTCATACATCTGCGGATCCACATCTTTCATTTCTTCCAGATTCTCTGTGACAAAACTCTGATTCTCATCAAACTTCCGATACCATTCCGCACAGATCTCCGGCGGTAGATCCTGAAGGGTATCCTTTTCCGGTGCGACTCCCTTGGCTACCCATTCGTATGTATTGTGGTCATGATCGTGGTCATCCTTTTCAAAAATATAGGCCCGTCCCGCTTCCAGATTCTTTCCGACAAATTCCAGCAGCACCTGCAATGTCTGATCCATGCTCTCCTGCCGCTGTGCCACACGGATGGCTTCATTCAACGCAGCCTCCATATTACGGTAATCTTCGGATTTGTGCCCTCTCTCATTCAGATTGCCGCAATCTATGGCGATTTCCATACGGTATTTTCTCCCGTCTTCTTCTACCAGTGTGTCCTTGATATGAAGTTCTCTTCGCAGCAGCGGATTGTAATATTCCCATTCCTTAAAAAAACCCGGCTTTAACTGTTCATTATTACACATGCCACAGGGCAGAGAATTTCCCTGCAATATCTCATAACACTTTAACCCGATGATCTCTTCATGACTTTGAAATCCATAGCTCTTCAGAGTCTTCTTGTTCATATATATCAATTCATGAGTCTCTGCATCTGCCACATATACGTATTCACCCAGATTCTCGAAAAATTCCCATATTTTACTCATATACACCAACCTGCTTCCGTATTCTTCCCCTCATTATAATTAATCAGTATACACTTGCAAACGCTTTACGGCAAGCCTGTTCTCTCAAAAATGTCTGTAATAATCTCACATCATCCGTGATCACACCGTCCGCCCCACAGTTTACGATCCGAAGCATGGCACCGGAAGTATTGGCTGTCCACCCGTATACCGACTTTCCGCAGTAATGAATGGCATCTACCATATCCACCGTAAGATTTCTCCCCTCGATGCTATAGCTGTCGGCATAGTCCAACTCATAATCCTCTTCTTCCAGATCATGGGCAATAAAAACTGTTGAAATCCCCGGTTCCAGCTCCTTCATTTTCTGCAGGGTTCCCTTGTTCATGGAGCCTATAATACACTCATCCACCATATCATAATCCTGCAGCAGAGTCAGCACGCTTTCCTCCAGTGCATCCTCCTGTCCGGTATATTTCAGTTCGATCATCAGAGTGATCCTGCCTCTGGCACAGGCAAGCATTTCTTCCAGTGTCGGGATCTGTTCTCCCCGGTATGCTGCCGAAAAACCGCTGCCCACTTCCAGGGTTTTGAGAGCATCTGCCTCCGCATCCCATACGCAGATATCCTCTCCTGTGGTCCGTTTAAAATTACTGTCATGCATAACGATCAGGGTTCCGTCCGACAACTGCTGCACATCAATCTCTGCAATAGGCGCTCCATCCCGGATGGCCTGTTCCAGGGCCGCCACCGTGTTCTCCGGAGCTACTTTTGCCCCCGCCCGATGCGCTACCACGATCACAGGAGCGTCTTTACCTGCGGCCTGTACCTGCGGCAATACACCATATGTTAGAAAATAGAGGCAGAGAAGCATAACAATCGCTGTTTTTCTGATAATTTTCATCACATTGCCCTCCCATGAAAGTTATTTGTCAATTTTATTGTAACTATTGACTATAAACTCCATACAAGGAAAATGTTAACTTTTTGTAAATATTCAGAGCCACGTAAATATAACCGGAGGAACATCGAATGCTTGCATTCGTAAGATCCTCTGGCTATATTTATGTGGCGAAGTAACCACATGAGCAAAAGGAAAGCATCGGAGATGCGATTTTACGAATGGGGTTCTGAATATTACGACTATTCAGAGCCATGTAGCTTCAGGCAGGGTATTCGGCAGATGCTTGCATACGCAAGAATATCTGCCTGAAGTTATAGGGCGAATTATCGTTCTGAATCGTCGGTAAGCCCGGATAAGCGTACTCACTTCCGTAACATCACTACCAGCTCATGAGCCAGTAGTGGAAATGCTGCCAGTACATTCAATAGCAGCCATTCCTGTCCGGACAGATGGGAGGTTCCGAACGCTCCGATGAGAAACGGTACTTCCGTTACCGCAAACTGCAGCGCAAATCCAATAACACAGGCCAACACCATCAGCGGATTATCCCAGGGTCTCATGGCAAATACGGACTTCTGCATATCCCGCATTCCCACTGCATGATACAGCTGGCACATTCCCAGTACTGTAAAAGCATAGGTCTGGGATCGGGCAAGTATTTTTTCCCGGGACAGTAATTCACGAAGTCCCTCCACCCAGTCAGACAGATTCCAGGACAGTTCTCCCCTGCCTGCCAGGATCCCACAGGGCAATACCAGAAATGCCGCCAGACCGATACCGGTGATCAGCGCTCCATAGAGTAAGGTACAGGCCATTCCGCCCCGGGCGAACAGACTCTCCGCTGCTTTTCTTGGAGGACAGCGCATCAGGCTTTTTCCGTCATTTTTATCCACTCCCAGTGCCAACGCCGGAAGGGAATCCGTGATCAGATTGATCCACAGTATATGACTGGATTTTAGAGGGGAAGCCAGCCCCAGAGCCACTGCTACGAACATGGTCATCAGTTCCCCGAGATTGGAGGACAGTAAAAATATCACCGACTTGCGGATGTTTTCATAGACGCCTCTGCCTTCCTCGATTGCCTTTTCAATCGTTGCAAAATTATCATCCGTCAATATCATGTCCGCCGCCTGTTTAGCCACATCCACGCCAGTTCCCATGGCTACACCGATATCTGCTGCTTTCAGAGAAGGAGCATCGTTCACACCATCCCCTGTCATGGCCACAATCTCCCCATTCTGCTGCAGCCCCTTCACGATCCGTACCTTCTGGGCCGGAGTCACTCTGGCATAAACCCTGATATTCCTGTTCCTCCTGGCAAAAGAAGCATCATCCAGATGATTCAGTTCTTCCCCTGTAATACACTGACTGCGATGCCCTGCAATCCCCAGCTGTCTGGCAATGGCATAGGCGGTATCCACATGATCCCCGGTGATCATTACTGTAGATACACCTGCACGGCGGAAAATCTCCACCGCTTCCTCCGCCTCCGGTCTGGCAGGATCACGCATCCCCACGATTCCCAGGAATGTCATACCTTCTTCCCCACACCCGGGAGTGTTTCCGCTCTGTGCTGCCGCCAGTGTCCGAAGCGCCAGGGAATTCATGAGTTCTACAACCTCACTGATCCTTTTTCTCTGTCCGGCTGTCATTGGCACACTTCTTCCGTCCTGTAAAATATGAGTGCAGTGCTGTACGATCACATCCGGTGCCCCCTTCGTATAGGCAATGCTTCCCTTATGCCCTCCGTTTTTCGGGATTCTGTGATAGGTCGTCATCATCTTCCGGTCCGAATCGAAAGGCTTTTCATCATAGCGGGGGTACTGCTTCTCCAGACGTTCTCTATGCATCCCCATCTTCTCTCCGAAGTCTAAGAGCGCCAGTTCCGTTGGATCTCCGATCCGTTGCTCTCCCTGCAGGGAAGCATCGTTGCACAACAGCATTCCCCGGAGCATCTCTTGTCCGCAGCGGGTTTCCCCCCTGCCATTGCTGCCGGCAGCATCCTCCAGCACATCATACCACCAGCATTTTTCCACCGTGAGCCGGTTCTGGGTCAGTGTGCCGGTCTTATCCGAGCAGACCACGCTGACCGCTCCCAGAGTCTCAACGGAAGGCAGTCTGCGGATGATCGTATGTACTTTGACCATTCTGGTCACTGACAATGCCAGACAGATCGTCACCACTGCCGGCAGACCTTCCGGCACCGCAGCCACCGCCAGGGAAATCGCCACCAGCAGCATTTCCGGAATATTTCTGTGTTGAAATACCGCCAGCAGAAACAATGCCGCACATACTCCCAGCGATAAAATACTCAGAAGCTTTCCCATATCCCCCAGACGTTTCTGTAACGGTGTCATTTCCTCTTCCGCATCTGTGATCATGGAGGCGATCCTGCCGATCTCCGTGGCCATGCCCGTAGCTGTCACGATTCCTTCTCCGTGGCCATGGGTCACCACAGTAGACATATATACCATATTGACCCGTTCAGCCAATGGAATCTCGTGTCTGCAGTCTGCCAGAAACAGCGCATCTTTTTCCACAGGTACCGATTCTCCGGTCAGGGCGGATTCCTCTACCTGCAGATTGGAGCTTCTGGTCAGCCGTATATCCGCAGGTACCTGTGCCCCTGCCTCCAGGTCTACCAGATCGCCCGTCACCAGTTCCGCCGCCGGAATCTCCTGACGGATACCTTCCCTGATCACAATGGTCTGTGGACTGGTCAGCTTTTTCAACGCTTCCAGTGCCTTTCGGGCTTTTCCCTCCTGCAGCATGCCCACCAGGGCATTGACCACTACCACAGTGCCGATGATCACGGCATCACTGAGCTCCCCCAGAAAGACGGATACCACAGCTGCGATCAATAATATGTAGATCAGCGGGTCCTTTAACTGCTCCAGAAAAAGCTGTATTTTCGTCTTTTTTCTGGCAGCTTTCATTTCATTTCTGCCATTTTGCTGTAAACGACGAAAGGCCTCACCATCGGTAAGGCCCTTCACTGCGTCACTTTTCAGTTCATTTACGGTTTCCTGTATATTCTGTTTTTCGAACACGGCTGCCTCCAATGCTTGTTTCTATTAAGCATTGTATGTCATATCTTCAGAATTCATTACACCGAATCATCGTACATTTTAATCTCTTAACTGGAATGCTGCGGTCAGCTCGTTCATGTTGGTGGCCTGCGCAGACAATTCCTCACTGGTGGCAGAAGTTTCTTCTGCGGTCGCAGAGTTGTTCTGCACCACTGTGGATATCTGTTCAATGCCCTGTTCAATCTGCATCATGGCATCTGCCTGTGCCTTGGATTCTTCCATGGCTTTCT
>OAVJ01001211.1_pt1 | contig 11258 bp, 8 predicted proteins | sample 1516901 | NCBI WGS metagenome assembly OAVJ01 (sample SAMEA2580073, study PRJEB22360) | human gut metagenome | biome: human gut; feature: human-associated habitat; material: faeces | place: Denmark | collected 2008/2010 | reverse complement strand
CATCCGGCGGGACCTATTTGTTACATTAATAACAAATTTTTTTATTAAAATAGGCTGCAGTCCCAACGCCTTCCATCTGCGTCATAAGCTACAGCCTATTTAATAACATCATATCATTTTATCCTGTTATTTGAAACAGTAATTTTTTAACATCTTTTTAACGCACCCGGACTAATCCGCAATAATCATCCGTTTCTTTCCGCCGCCGTTCATCAGGCTGTAGTATGCAGGAAGCATAAGCAGCGACAGAATGGTGGATGCGGTCAGGCCGCCGATATTAACAAGGGCAAGACCCTGTGTGGTGGAACCGCTGTCGCCCAGAGCAAGGGCCATGGGCACCATGGACACAACCGTGGTCAGGGTGGTCATCAGGATAGGTCTCAGACGGGTAGCGCCCGCTTCCACCAGAGCAGTATTTAAATCCATCTCCCTGCGGTACTGGTTTACCGTATCCACATACAGAATACCGTTATTAACAACCGTACCAACCAGCATCAGGAATCCCAGCAGGGACGTCATGCTGATGGCGCTGTCTGCCAGCCACAAAAGACCAAAGGCACCTATGAGGCAGAACGGAATGGTGGTCATTACCATGATTGAGAACTTGGGCGACTCGAACTGGGCCGCCATGACCACGAATACCAGGAAGATAGCCAGGGCAATGGCCTGGAACAGAGCCGTAAACTCCTCTGTCATGGATTCATCCATCTGGTTCTGGGCAATGGTTACATTTGCATTATCACTTACAGCCGGCTGCACCACCTCGCTTAAAAGCAGGGCCTTTGTGTTTTTATCCGAATTCTCGGTATAGATACCGCTAATAGTGGCGCGGTACTGCTTATCCTGCCTGGTGATGGATGCCGGGCTGTCTGCAAAGTGAATGTCAGCCACATCTGTCAGCGCCACGGAGCTGCCCTTGGGCGTCTGAAGGGTAATTGTCTCAATCTGATCCAGGGTCTTATAGCGCTCCTTAGGATACTCTACCTTTACATCAATATCATTTCCGTCAATATTAAGGGAGGTGGGAGTGGTGCCGCTGAGCATGTTGTTCAGGGTACCGCCAATCTGGGCCGGCGTCAGTCCTGCCGCCCTTGCCTTGATTCACCGTCACCTTGACAACTGAGGCCGCGTTCTCCAGGTCGGAATGGACCTTGGTCAGCTCCGGACGTTTGCTTAAGTTTTCTGCCAGCTGGTCGCTGACCGCCTTCAGGTCATCGTAATTTGTACTCTGAAGGTCCACGGAGTATTCATCATCCGAACCCATCATGGCGCTGACCTGTGAGTAGGCTTCCACTGTTATATTGGTATCGGAGATTCCGCCCTGCTGCTTCCAGAGGCGGACCACCTCATCTGTCTCCATCTTTCTGTCCTTCTTAAGGTAAACAGTGATGTTGGGATCCGAGCTCATGCTCAGTCCTGAACTTCCGGCCAGAGTAATGTAGGATTCCACATCCCCCTGCTGGGAGATAATATCCTCTATCTGCTTCATGATATGGTCCACTTTATCAATGGTCATACCCGGCTTTACTTCCGCGGTAATGGATATCTGGCCCTGGTCATCCTCAGCCATCATCTCCACACGCAGGAACTTGGCTATGAAGAAGGAGAACAGAAGGAGCGCTACAGATGCCAGCATGACAAGTCCCCTCTTGTTCAGAAGCTTTGTCATGATTCCCCTGTAGGCTTCCTGCATCTTTTCAACAGGTCTGGACAGGGGAGCTGTCTTTTTCTCCACCGGCTTGTAAATCATATAGCACAGAGGCACCACCGTGATAGCCGATATAAGGGATGCCGTCATACAGAACACAATGGTAAAGCCCAGAGGCCGGAACATCTGCCCCGTCATACCGCCCAACATGGCCAGCGGAAGGAATACCACGCAGGTGGTCAGCGTGGAACCGATAACTGACTGGTACACCACGCCGGTACCGTTTAAGGCCGCCTTGGAAAATTCCCGGAATCCTGTGTCATCCGTGGCCCTGAAACAGCTCTCAAGCACAACAGTGGAGTTATCCACCATCATACCGACGCCCAGCACCAGGGCGCTCAGGGTAATAACATTAAGGCTGAAGCCCATGAGCTGCATCAGTATGAGAGACGACAGGATGGATACGGGTATGGAGCTGCCTACAATCATAGACGCCTTCAGGTCCCCGAAGAACAGCCAAATGATGACCATGGAAATGATAATGGCCAGTACCATTGTCTCGATAACAGAGCTCAGGGACGACATGATGGAATCCTTGTCATCATCTACTATGGTAATCTGCAGGCTTGGATCCTTGGCGGGAAGCTCATTCCCCACCCGCTTTACATCTTTTGAGACATTCAGAGTGGCGGCGTCCTGCTGCTTGCTGACAGTCAGGGCCACGATATCCTCGGGAAGTCCGTTCTCAGCCTTATAACGCGCAATACTCTCTACATCATCCGCGCCCATATATACCTTGGCCACATCGCTCAGGTATACGGTCTGGCCGCCGGATACGGTCAGCGGAATATCATTGAGACTGTCCATGGTCTCAAAGGGCTGCTCGGTTGACACAGACAGCTTCTGGTCACCCACCTGCGTATCTCCTGCCGGATATGTGATATCCGATCCCGCAATATCGCTGGCAATAGAGCTCATGGATACGCCGTACTGTTTCAGCTTCTCCGGCATCAGCTCCACCTTGATGTATTTCTGGAGTCCGCCGGTGATGGAAACCTCGGCTGCTGTTGACAGCTTCTCAAATTCAGGGACAATCTCATTGTTTACATAATTGTACAGATCGTCGTCCTCACCATGGCTGACCGCCATGATTACATTTGGCTTCAGGCTGGTATTCAGCTCCAGCATGATGGGGTCATCCGCATCCTCAGGAAGCTCTACCTTAGCCAGGTCCATCTGTTTCTTTAAATCATCATACGCATCGTTCATATCCGTGCCGTACTTATATTTCAGCATGACGATGGACATGTTCTCCTTTGACTGGGAGGATATGGTATCCAGACCGCTCAGGGTACTGGCCCTGTCCTCAATCGGTTTGGTGACCAGCTCGCTGACATCGTCAGGGCTGGCGCCGGAGTAAACGGTCATTACAATCATCATGGACATGTTCATATCCGGCATCAGCTCCAGCGGTGATTTCATCACCGAGGATAAGCCGAACACAATCAGACACAGGATTGCGAGAACCGTACTGACCGGCCTTCTTAAGACAAGTTTTGTTAAGCCCATTTTCCTGCCTCCTTCTATTGTGCCTGACTCTGGTCTGCGGCCGGACTTTCAGCTTTGTCTGTCTGATCGGTTTCCTGGATGACCTGCATCTTTATCTGGGCATCGGTTTCCGTTCCATTCATCTCAATGGTTGCCGGCGCCTCGGTCTCCAGTGTCACCTTGGTCCCCTCCTTTAATTCGGAGGTCCAGGTGGTGAGGATCTGGTCATCCAGGGTGATTCCTGAAAGCACCGCGATATTCTCACTGTCATAGATACCCACTTCCACCGGTACCTCATGGATGATGCCGTTGTCATATGTATATACGTAGGCATCGCCTGATTTATAATATACACAGTTATTTGGAATCAGAATGGCATTCCTGGCAGATGCAGAAGGCACCCGCAGCTCCACACTGGTTCCGGCCGCCATGGTCTCATTGTCATCCACAGACGCCTTTATCTTGAACAGGCCCACGGATGCCTCAGCCATGTTGCTGACTTCAATGACATTGCCGCCGTATTCGGTTCCTTCCTTGATGACCGTAATGGGATCACCCGGGTTCAGGTGGTTCTTTACCTTCTCAGTCACATAGAAAGTCACATTATTGCCGCTGTCTCCCGCGATAACGCAGAGCTGGTTGGAGTTTCCGACTGTATCATGAACCTCCACATTGAGCTGCTCCACCCGTCCGCTTATAGGGGATGTTACATGGCTGAATTCCATCTGGTTTTCATATGCAATCTTGGCGGACTCATACTGAAGTCTCTTGGCCTCAGCAGCGGTCTGATAGCCCTCAAACTCTTTATCAGATACAAAACCTGAGGCATGGAGCGGAGCCATACGGGCCAGGGTAGACTGTGCGTCATCCCATGCCACCTTTGCCGCGTCCATGGAGTTTTTGGATGTGTCCACCTGCTTTGTATCAATCTCCAGCAGCACCTGTCCGGCTGCAACCACATCCCCGGCCTTCACGTTGACAGCTGTCACGTCGCCTCCTGCCTTGGGATATATGTATACAATGTCGGCCGGCTCAATGGTGCCTACCAGGTCTGTTGTCAGTAATATGTCGCCCATATGCGGCGTCTGCACCGTTACCACCGGATCCGGGGTAGGGACAACAGGCTCTTCCTTTTTGAAAACTCGGGCAATCACAATGACTGCTATAATTACAATCACGATTCCCCAGATAATGCGCGTCCTTGCCTTTTTCATCTTCTCCTCTTTCCTTTCATGTCCTTTTTAGTATGAGAATCTGTCATAGCACCGGCGCTGTCCAGTGATGGAATACAGCACCAGAAAAAAACAAGGGAAATGAGCTGCTTTGGTCCACAGCCCTTCCCCAAATTACGGCTTCCTTCTTTTTTACCAACCATCTTGTATTTTAGACAGTTGCCCCCCTTTTTGTCTAACACCAAAATGCGGATAATTAACAACACATTGTTGTTAATTATAATTATTTTTCAAAAATTTAATAAAACTTTCAAGTCTTTTCTCATTTTCTTTACGCCATACAATGATGACGCTGGCATAGGCCTGGTTCCTGGAGTTGGGCATAGGGTGCATAACCAGGCGTTCCCCGTAGTTGTGATAAAATTCTTTAAAGCCGATATGAATCCCTTCATTGGCAATAATTGCCAGCTCCAGGCTGTTGACATTTTCATAATACCGGGCCTTCTGAAGGACGTGCTCCTGCTTGGCAATCAGTTCAAACAGCCGCAGCTCGGCGCCGGCAAAAAAATTCTTGAAGAGACAGAGCATGGTCTCTCCCTTAAAATCCTCCATGACCACATCTTCCTTCTGTGCCAGGGGATTTTTCTTGGACATGACATAGTATAAGGGCAGCTTTTTTATAACCATCAGGCCGCACTTCTCTTTAAGCTGCTCGTAGGAAGGAGTAAAACTTACCGTCATCATCAAATCCGGGTTTCCGTTGGTTATATCTTTTATATTGGTGAATTCATTGATTTCAAATTCCACCTCCGGGTCAAAGGCCATATAATCAGCCAGTATGTTGCCCGCCATCTCTATGATGCCGCTCATGCCCACCACAGACAGATTAATCCTGCGTTTGGCTCTCTCCCCTTCCTCCCTGGCCATATCCACGGAGTCATATATTTCCTTGGGGATATCCTTCCAGCGCCACAAAAGAAGCTCACCGCTGCGGGTCAGCCTCACATCCCTGGTGGTCCTGTCAAAAAGCCGCAGCTCCAGTTCCTTTTCCAGAGATGCTATCTGGCGGCTCAACCCCTGCTGGGATATATACAGATGGTTGGCTGCCTCCGTAAAATTAAGGGTCCTGGCTGCTTCCAGGAAACATTCTATCTGATGGATGGTCATGGATATACTCCTTTTGTGTGCGTTCCAGTATTGTTATAAGCTGTCCGGCGTATCCTGTTTTGCTGCATCCTGTTCTGGCGTATCCTGTTTTGCTCCGCCCAGATTCAGAACCGCGGACGGGTCCAGGGCGTCTCTCAGGGCATCGCCCACAAAATTGATGGCAACCACCAGGACCACTATCAGGAGTCCGGGCGGAATCCAGAGCCAGGGCTGCTTTGTCAGCACGGTCAGGGACTGGGCGCTGTTGAGCATATTGCCCAGGCTGGCTGTGGGCGGCTGCACCCCCATGCCCAGAAAGCTTAAGGAAGCCTCATCCAGCATGGACAATGCCATGACCGAGGTGGCGTACACCAGAATGGGCGCAACGGTATTGGGAAGTATCTCTGAAAACAGGATATGTCTGGCAGGCATCCCGGCTACTATGCTGCTCTTGACAAAATTAGTCTCCCGCAGGCTCAGCACATTGCCCCTCACCAGCCGGGCAATGCCGGGCCAGTCCACAAATCCGAGAATCAGTATGATGCTCCAGAGCCCCGGTTCAAAGATGGCTGCCGCCACCAGCACCAGAAGTATATACGGAAAGGACATGACCATGTCTGTAAAACGCATGATGGCTATGTCCAGCCAGCCTCCAAAGTATCCCCCCAGCAGACCCAGGCTGACTCCAATGGCAGTGGATATGGCTGTAGCCAGCACGCCCACCAGCAGAGAAATACGCGTTGCATATAATAAGCGGGAGAACATATCCCGTCCGATCTGGTCTGTTCCCAGCAGGAACCCCGGGCCCGGCGGGGCGCCAAAGGGTCCTGCGATGGCATCCGGGTCATAGGGCGCTATGACAGGCGCCAGGATGGCCGCTGTGCAGATAACTGCCAGCACCACCAGACTGATGCAGGCCAGACGGTGGTGGAGAAACCGCCGCCTGACGGTCTGCCAGTAATTTTCTCTTCCAATGTCCCCATAAGGGTTCTTTCTGTTCATTTTCATTCTATCTATGCTTACTCCTGTCAAGTACTTGCGCCGGTCTGTCAGTCATACTGAATAGCCGGGTTTACAATGGCGTACAGAATATCCGTCACCAGGTTGGCTGCCAGCACCACCACGGCGGAAAGCAGGCAGACGCCCATGATTACCGGGTAATCCCGGTTCAGAATGGCGCTCATGGTCATAAGTCCCAGTCCGGGCCAGGAAAACAGCTGCTCCACAATGACCGCGCCGCCAAACAGCACCGGAATCTGCATGCCGATAACCGTCACAATGGGCACCAGGGCATTGCGCAGGGCGTGCTTATATATGACCATCCTGCGCCCGATTCCCTTGGCCCTGGCTGTGCGCAGATAGTCCTGCTGGAGGATTTCCAGCATGGCGCTGCGGATATACCGGATATTGGTACCTGCCATGGAGACAGACAGCACCAGCACAGGCATCACCATATGGGCCGCCACATCCGCTGCGCCGCCCGCAGTTCCCAGGGTGGTCATGCCTCCGGATGGCAGTATGCCCAGATTCACGGTAAACAGGTACACTAACAGCAGGGACAGGAAAAATCCCGGTATGCTGCTTCCGAAAAAGGAGGCTGTGACCACAGCGTAATCCCCCTTGGAATACTGGTGGATGGCGCTGTAGATCCCGGCAGGCACCGACATGATAAGACTTACTATCAGCGACACCCCCATCAGAAGGAGGGTTGGTCCCAGATGGCTTCCAATCATGGCGCTGACCGCCTCGTAGGATTTCACGGAGTACCCCATGTTTCCGGAAAGAAGCTGCCCAAGCCAGATAAAGTACTGTATATAAAAGGGTTTGTCCAGTCCCATGGCCGCCTCCTTGGCAGCAATGGCTTCCTGGGAAATACGGGCTCCCTGAAGCATTTCCAGGGGACTGCCCGCAAAACACATGATGGCATAGTCAATCATGGTAATGCCAAGCAGGGTGGGAATAGCAATCAGAATACGCTTCAGTATATATTTTGTCATACCTTCCCGTCCTCCTTCTCTAATTCCTTAAACCGGATACAGGCTGTCAGGTGGCTGCTTCCGGGAACCGCCGGCCTCAGCTCCATTTCCCCGCTCATGCACTCCCCCTTACAGTGAGGGCATCTGGGGTGGAAGGGACATCCTGAAGGCGTATTTACATTTGACGCAGTCTCCCCGCCCACAATTCCCTCTGAACGCTTCCTTCGTTTCCTCGGATCAGCAATGGGCACCGCCTCGAACAGAGCCCTGGAATACGGATGAAGAGGGTGGTCAAACAGCTCCTTCCGGTCCGCAATCTCTACCATCTTCCCCAGGTACATGACGGCAATCCGGTCGCTGACATAGTTCACAGCCCCCAGTCCGTGGCCGATAAAGATGCAGGTAAGTCCCAGCTCCTTCTGTAAATCCCTGAGCAGGTTCAGTATCTGGGCCTGGATGGACACATCCAGGGCGCTGACCGGTTCATCGCACACCAGCAGTCTGGGATTCAGGGAAAGGGCCCTGGCAATACCTATGCGCTGCCTCTGTCCGCCGGAGAATTCATGGGGATATCTTCCCAGACAGTTCTTAGGAAGCCCCACCATATCCAGCAGCCTCTCCACATGGGAATACACATCCCCGCGTTTGGCCAGCCCATGATACAGCATGGGCTCTGCCAGTATCTCAAACACATGCTTCCTGGGGTTCAGGGATGAATAGGAATCCTGGAATATCATCTGCAGCTGGGTGCGGAAGGGCTTCATCTGGGCCTGGCTCATATGGCCCAGGTCATGACCGTCGTAGACAACCCGTCCTCCTGTCGGATGTTCCAACCCTACCAGCTGGCGTCCCAGCGTGGATTTACCGCAGCCGGATTCACCCACCAGCCCCAGAGTCTCCCCCTCAAACAGCTGAAAGGAAACCCCGTCCACAGCCCGCACCACACCGGCGGAACGGGAGAACATGCCCGACTTTGCCGTATAATATTTTTTCAGTCCCTCCACAGAAAGCAGGGGGACCCGGGATGTATCAGCCATCTGCCAGCACCTCCTTCGCCCTGCAGCACCGCACAATGTGGGAGTCCCCCACAGACATCTCCTGCTGCGGCTTCATGCATATCTCTGTCCTGAAGGGACATCTCCTGGCAAAACGGCACCCTCGAATCCGGTCGTAATGCTCCGGCACAATCCCCTCTATGGACTCCAGTCTTCTGTCCTCCTCATCCCTGATGCCGGGTACAGAACGCAGCAATGCTCTGGTGTAGGGATGGGCCGGATGGTCAAACAGCTCCAGCACCCGGGCCTGCTCAATGAGCTGCCCCGCATACATCACTAACACCCGGTCTGCCATCTGAGCCACCAGTCCCATGTCATGGGTGATGAGCAGCACCGCCATGCCCATTTCCTCCTTAAGCTCCAGAATCAGGTCCATGATTTGGGCCTGAATCGTCACATCCAGAGCCGTGGTCGGCTCATCGGCAATCAGAAGGGACGGATTACAGGAAAGGGCCATTGCAATCATGACGCGCTGGCGCATGCCTCCCGACAGCAGGTGCGGGTATTTTTTCATCACAGATAGGGTGTCCGGCAGCCCCACCTTCTTAAGAAGGGACAACGCTCTCTCCCGGGCCTCATCTTTTCCCAGCCCCATGTGGGCCCGGATGCTTTCCGTCATCTGGCTCCCGATGGTAAATACTGGGTTCAGGGAAGTAAGAGGGTCCTGGAATATCATGGTCAGCCGGTCTCCCCTGACTCCGTCCAACTCCCGCTCCGTCATGGAAAGCAAATCCCTTCCCTCAAACAGGACCCGGCCGGCCGTCACCTTGCCCCCTTTTCCCAAAAGTCCCATGACAGACAGGGCTGTGACGCTTTTGCCGCAGCCCGACTCCCCTACAATACAGACTATCTCCCCCGAATCCACATGGAATCCCACGTGGTCCACACTGATATTCTTCCCCCCGTCACCGGAAAATTCAACTTCCAGATTTGTGACTTCAAGGATATGTGACATATTGTTTCCTCATTTCTTAATATTAATGGCCCATTTCCCATGAATGAAGATACCCAGAGAGCATATGCCCTCCGGGAATCTGTTCATACGTTCCGATTATGGGGTTGTCCTGCCGGGATACATTCAAATGGAACATATTCTATTGGGATACATCCCACTGCTCCACATGATTGAAGAAGCCATAGACGCTGGGCTTAACCCCGGTCAGGCGCTTATTGGCCGCTGCCATGGTCTTGATAATGTAGGCTGAAAACATGGGTACATCCTCCTGGACGCTCCGGTCTACAATCCCGTACAGCTCCTTCAACTTGTCCTTGTCGTTTGTCAGGGCCACATTTGACAGGGCTTCCTCCACCTCCGGCCTGGTATAGCCGGTCCAGCTGCCCTGGCCGCCTAAGAGCCAGGCAACGTCCGCGTAAGGATCCACCGGAGGATACGTATACTGCACGGACAACACATCGAAATCACCGCTGGAAGCAGTGCTCATCAGCGTATTGATGTCCATGGTCTGGATATCTGCCTTGATGCCCACCGCGGCCCACTGGGCTGCTATAACAGAAGCAGCGTTCACAAAGGTACTGTCGCCTGAGTCAATGCAGAAACGGATGCTTTTGCTCTGGTCCCATCCGCTCTGTGCCAGCAGGCTCTTTGCCTTTTCCGGATCATAGGAAACAGGCACCAGGGTACTGTCAAAATACGGGCTGGCTGATGACAGGAAACCGTCCGCCACTTCTCCGTTTCCCTTTAAGAGCTGCTCCAGAAGCTGGTTCCGGTCCACTGCGTACAGCATGGCCTGACGCACCTTTGTATCGGTGATTCTGGCTGTATTGATGAATACGGACTGGTTGGTAATGGGGTCTCCGTAGGAAACCTCCACGTTCTCCAGCGCCGCCACACTCTCATAGTCCTCCAGGGGAATGGTACTCATGGTGTTCTGGGTAATGTCGATTTCCCCGGACTTAAGCCCGGCATAAAGCTGGCTGCCTTCCACGATTTTTATGTTGAGGCGCTCAATCTTGGGAGCACCCTTCCAGTAGTCTTTGTTGGCCTCATAAGACACATAGTGGTCCCGATCAAACTCTGTCACCTTATAGGGACCGCTCACCACGTCCGGGCGGCTAAACCATGGGGCTGACGTCAGCGCCTTCTCATCTATATCCCCAATCACATGCTTTGGAAGGGGCATGAGATAGCGGGCATAAGAACTGTTAAAGGTTATGAGCGACATGGGTGCCTTGGTGGTAAAACGCACGGTCTTATCATCCACCCTGGTAATGCCTTCCACATGGTCTGCCCCTTCTTCTACAAACCCGTTGTCGCCCACGCCTTCAAATACATAATACATCATAGCCGGGTTTCCGATGACCGGGCTGCACAGCCTGAGAGCCGTGTACACCACGTCGTCCGCAGTGACCGGAGTCCCGTCGGACCATACGGCCTTATCATCAATGTGCACCAGGAAATTTCTCTCGTCCTCAGCTGTCACGGAATCAGCCAGCATTCCCTCAAATTCCATGTTCTGGTCCAGTTCCACCAGGGGCAGGAACATAAGACCTGTTGCATATTTATTCATCTCCACGCCGTCCATCAGCAGGGGATTCAGCGTATTGAGAGAGCTGGTCACTCCGATATTGACAATCTTCCCGCTGCCAGCGGCCGCTGACTGGGTCTGGCCCGCTGCTGCCTGGCCTGATTCCGCCTGGCCCGACGGCTGGCTGCCGCCCCTGCCCGCCCCTCCCTCCCATGACGCAGTATGGA
>OAVJ01001198.1_pt1 | contig 11351 bp, 6 predicted proteins | sample 1516901 | NCBI WGS metagenome assembly OAVJ01 (sample SAMEA2580073, study PRJEB22360) | human gut metagenome | biome: human gut; feature: human-associated habitat; material: faeces | place: Denmark | collected 2008/2010 | reverse complement strand
ACCGGCGGTTTCCCAGGTTTTCTTTTGCTCTTGTCAACTTTCCGTAATTTAATTCACGTATCTAAGAGTTTCGTAATTATCTATTACGTTACATAGATAATATAAGATTTTATGAAATCATATGTTTGCAAACTCGTGAAAATGTTAGAAAAATGATGTAATGTAATTATATAACATGAATTTTATTACATTTACATGAATTTGTAAACACACGAAGAAAAAGAAAAAGGTACAATAACAGCAAGTAAGGAGGTCAGACACAATGAAGTATTATTGTAATCCTATCAATGTAAATTATAGATATCAGTTTAATGCAGATCCGAGGAGCACCGGAATCCAGATTGACAGGGAAGCGGCAGATCCATCGATGATCTGTTTTAAAGGAAAATATTATATTTTTGCATCAATGAACCTGAGTGTGTGGGTATCGGATGATCTGGTAAACTGGGAAATACACAGACTGCCGGATAATCTTCCGCTGTATGATTATGCACCGGATGCCAGAGTGAATGGAGACTATGTTTATTTCTGTGCATCGAAAAAAGGTGAAATCTGTAATTATTACCGGACAAAGGATATTATAAATGGATCTTATGAGGAGATAGAAGGAACTTTTGATTTCTGGGATCCAAATCTGTTTTTTGACGAGGATGGCAGGGTATATTTTTACTGGGGATGCTCCAATGAAACACCGGTCTGGGGTGTGGAGTTAGATCCGGCAACCATGAAGCCGCTTGGAGAGAGAAAGCCGCTTATCTATGGAAATCCTTTCACCAGAGGATATGAGAGGATGGGGGTTGACAATAGTATTTTCCCGAACCCCGAAGAAGTGGTAGAGCAACAGTTTCAGGGCTTTTTAAAAATGCAGCATATGACAGAAGATATGCTCCCGAAGGAAATGATTCCACTTGTAAAAGGAATGTTTACAAAGAAACCTTTTATAGAAGGACCATGGATGGATAAATATCATGGGAAGTACTATTTACAGTATGCCTGTCCCGGAGCAGAATATAATGTATATGCTGATGGTGTTTATGTTTCAGATTCACCGCTTGGACCATTTGTGCTGGCAGAGAATAACCCATATTCCTATCATCCGGGTGGATATATGCCGGGAGCAGGACATGGTTCTACGATGTGGGATAGAAATGGAAATCTCTGGCATGCTTCTACGATGAGAATCAGTGTGAACCATCAGTTTGAACGCCGTGTTGGTATCTGGCGCGCCGGTTTTGATGAGGATGGTGAACTGTTTTGCAATCAGCGGTATGGTGACTGGCCGGTTGCAGTGGAAGAAGAGAACACAGATGCATGGGTAAATCCACAATGGTATCTGCTGAGTTATAAAAAATCTGTCAGAGCTTCTTCTTATGAAAAAGGAAAAGAACCGGAACTTGCAGTTGACGAGGATGCAACGACATGGTGGCAGTCACAGACGAAAGATGGCTGGTTACAACTGGATCTTGGAAAAGTGTATGATGTCCGGGCAGTTCAGATTAATTTTGCAGATGATAAAATTGATATTCCGGTACCGGGAGAAATTAAGGGTACAAAAACCCAGCCACGTTATATTGAAGAAAAGGATTATGTGACAAGATGGAAGTTAGAGGGATCCATGGACGGAATTACTTATGAAGTGCTGGAAGATAAGTCCGGTGCAGTGACCGATCTGCCACATGATTTTATTGTGAAAGAACAGGGAATCAAAGTCCGTTATATAAAACTTACAATCTATGAAGTTCCATATCAGCAGAAACCGTGTATTTCCGGTCTGCGTGTATTTGGAACAGGAGATGGAGAAAAACCGCAAAATGCAGAGTTTACAGTAGCGAGAAGCGAAAATGGACTGGACATGACAGTGTCAGCCAAAGCGGAGCAGGCAACTGGATACAATATTTTATGGGGACATAAAAAGGATAAACTGTATCACAGTTATCTGGTATATGGAGAGGAACTCAAAGAGAAAAGAATTGGAGCACTGATCAAAGACAAAAATTATTACGTGCGGGTAGATACTTTTAATGAGAATGGAATTACAGAGGGTAATACAGTAAAAATGGTGTAGAGGTACACGAGTGATAATGCATGGAGGAAAAAATAATGTTTGGAAAGAAAAAACAACAGATAACAGAGACAAATGGCTTTACATACCGGAGGGCGAAAACGTGGCAGATTGCACTTGCGTCCTGTAGTTCGGGAATTGGAATGAGCTTTTATGTATTGCTTGGACTCGCAAGTTATGTTGCAAATGCAGGATATGGAATTGCAACTGCAGTGGTAGGGTTAATTCTTACTGCAACAAGAATTTTAGATGGTGTGACGGATCCAATCATCGCAATTATCATTGATAAAATGAATACAAAATTTGGAAAAATCAGGATTTTAACAGCACTCGGCTGGGCAATTGAGTCACTGGCAGTTCTTATGATGTACTGTTGGGCAAGTGGAAAAGGACATGGAATTGTATTGTTTGTTGTTTTATATTGTGTCTATATTATTGGATATACACTCTGCAACGTAACAGCACAGATTGTTCCTGCAATGCTTACAAATGACCCGAAGCAGAGACCAATGGTAGGTGTCTGGAGCACTGCCTATAATTATCTTGTACCTATGATTTTAAATATTGTAATTACTGTTATGTTACTTCCACAGTATGGAAATGTATATTCCGTTGAAATGCTTGCAGCAGCATGTAAAGTCTGTGTTGCAGTTTCAGCAGCCGGACTGATTTTATGCTGCATCGGTGTTACGGACATTGACAAGCCGGAGAACTTTAAGGGTGTGAGTACCACAAAGAAAAATGAACCGGTCAAATTTAAAGATATGGTGGAATTAGTGAAATCCAACCGTGCATTACAGACCTTTATCGTAGCGGCAAGTTCCGATAAGATCGCAAGCCAGACAGCAAGTCAGGCAGTGGTCACAACGATGTTATTTGGTATTATTATCGGCAATATACAGCTTGGAACAATCCTCAGTGTGATCGGAATGCTGCCGTCTATCGTGTTTGCATTTATTGGTGCAAAATATGCCGGAAAGCACGGAAACAAAGAATCAATGGTGACATGGACTTATGTATGCATGACAGTGACAGCTATACTTGTCGTATTATTTATACTGATCGATCCAACGCTGATCGCGACAGCAGCGCCGATGATGATCGCGTATGTCGTACTTACTTTAATCTTAAATGGAGCTAAAATGTGCGTTACGATGTCAAGCAATGCCATGATGGCAGATATTATTGACTATGAATTAGACAGAAGCGGTAAATTCATACCGGCAGCAGTGACAGGAACTTACAGTTTTATCGACAAACTGGTATCTTCTTTCAGCGCGGCAATCGCAACCGGACTGGTAGCACTGATCGGATATACATCGACAATGCCACAGCCATCCGATCCATCCACACCGGCAATTTTCTGGATGACGATGAGCCTGTACTTTGGACTTCCACTGATCGGTTGGGTATGTACACTCTGCGCAATGAGAAAAACACCGCTCTCAAAAGAAAAAATGGAAGAAGTGCAGAAGAGCATTCAGGAGAAAAAGCAGGCAGAAGTAGAAAAAGTGATTGATGAGATGAAATAAGCAGAGACAAAAAAGTCTGAACACAGACAGAAAATACAGGAGGAATGACAAAGATGAGACAGACGACAGTATTGGATAAAAACTGGATTTTTTATAAAAACCCGGACAGTGTGGAAGGGGAAAACGTAACACTTCCTCACACCTGGAACGCAGTGGATGGGCAGGACGGTGGAAACGATTACTACCGTGGAACCTGTAAATATGCCTGCACATTCAAAAAACCGGAGATGGATCAAAACGGAAAGGCTTATCTGGAGTTTGACGGAGCAGCCATGACGGCAGATGTGCTTGTAAACGGAACAGAGCTTTTCCATCATGAAGGTGGATATTCCAGATTCCGTGTGGATGTCACAGAACATTTAAAAGAACAGAATCAGTTAGAAGTGCTCGTTGATAATTCCGATAACACAAAAGTCTATCCGCAGAAGGCAGATTTCACATTTTACGGCGGACTGTACCGCATGGTGAAGCTGGTGACTGTGCCGGAAAACCATTTCTGCATGGAGTATGCAGGAAGTAATGGTATTAAGGTGACACCGGAGGTAACGATTTTAGACGCCGGAGCAAAAAAGGCAGACGCAGAAGTGACCGTGGAACTCTGGATAGAGGGAAAATCTGCTGACGTTATGGTGACGGTGGGAGATGAGAAAAAGAGTGTTCCTGTAGAGCATGGATATGCAAAAGCAGTGTTTGAACTTACCAATGTACATCTCTGGGATGGCGTGGATGATCCGTATTTATATACGGCAAAAGCGGAACTGTCTGATGGAGACAGCGTAGAGACAACCTTTGGATGCAGAAGTTTTTCCATTGATCCGCAGAAAGGATTTTTCTTAAATGGAAGGTCTTATCCGCTTCGCGGTGTGAGCCGTCATCAGGACCGCGCCGGAGCAGGCAATGCGCTGACAAATGAGATGCACCGTGAGGATATGGAGATCATAAAAGAGCTTGGAGCGAATACCATCCGTCTTGCACATTATCAGCATGCGCAGGAATTTTATGATCTGTGTGATGAAAACGGTATGATCGTATGGGCAGAAATTCCGTACATTACGATGCACATGTCAGATGGAACAGAGAATACATTAAGCCAGATGAGAGAGCTGGTCGTTCAGAATTACAATCATCCATCCATCGTCTGCTGGGGACTTTCCAATGAGATCACTGCAGCAAGTGCCGTAAATGAGGAATTATTGGAAAATCACAGAAAATTAAATGATTTGTGCCATGCACTGGATACGACAAGACCAACGGTTATGGCAGACGTGTTTATGTTAGAGACGGACAGCCCAATGTTAGAGATCCCGGAAATGAACAGCTATAATCTGTATTTTGGCTGGTATTTAGGAGAGTTAGAACAGAATGACAGTTTCTTTGATGCGTATCACAAAACATATCCGGATCGTGTGATCGGACTTTCCGAGTATGGCGCAGACGCCAATCCAGCTTACCACAGTGCAAATCCGGAACGGGGCGATTACACAGAGGAATATCAGTGTATTTATCATGAGCATATGGCAAAAATGATCGAGGAGCGCCCGTATCTGTGGGCAACACATGTCTGGAATCTGTTTGATTTTGCGGCAGACGGAAGAGATGAGGGTGGAAAACACGGTGTGAACCAGAAAGGTCTTGTGACCATCGACCGTAAGCTGAAAAAAGATGCCTTTTATCTGTATAAAGCATATTGGAGCAAAACTCCATTTGTCCATGTATGTGGCAGAAGGTATGTGGAGCGTACCGAAGATGTGACGGAGATCAAGGTTTATTCCAATGAGCAGAGCGTCACACTCTTTGTGGATGGCGTGGAGAGAGAAACATCCGAAGGTTCCAAAGTATTTAAATTCAAAGTTCCAATCACAGGAACACACAAAATTAGGGCAGTGTCCGGTACCTGTGAAGACGAGATCACTGTAAAAAAAGTAGAAAAATCAAATCAAGATTATATATTTAACAAACAGGGAGATGTTGTCAACTGGTTTGACAGGGATGATTTTAAGGCAGACCATTATTCAATCTCGGATACGCTCGGCGAGCTTGCACAGAACGAGATGGCAAATGCAATCGTACAGCGTCTGATGGCGCAGGCATCAGCAAGCCGTGGCGATGTGGCAGAAAGTGTGAAAGATAACCCGGCGTTGCAGCGCATGATGCAGCGGATGACATTAGTCAGCCTTTTAAAACAGGCAGGTGACGCAGTGAGCGAGGAACAGATGAAAGCGCTCAACTACGCATTACAGAAAATCCCGAAAAATCAGGCATAGGAAAGGGATGGTTACGAACATGACAAAAGCAATACAGCAGATTATGCTTGGAACTGTGACAAAGAATGAAAAACAGGCGGCAGAATCTTTAAAGAGGATCAAAGCGGCCGGATATGACGGCATTGAACTGAATGGGTTTATGATAAAACCAACCTCTTTTCTGGTCAGAATGCTCACAAAAGCGGCTGGCATGCCGGTCGGAAAAGGCGGAAATTATGACTGGAATGCCCTTGTGAGAGAGGCAGGACTTGCCGTGACAAGCATCCATGAGGATCTTGGCACGATAAAAAGAGAGCCGGAGAACGTTATCAGGGAGGCTGAAAAATTTGGCACAAAATATGTAGTCATCACCGGAATGTACCGTTTTGAGTATTCGGATAAAAATGCAGTACTTGGCTTGTGTCAGGACTTAAATGCTTCCGGAAAAATTTTAAAAGAGGCGGGCGTGGGGCTTTTATATCATAACCACAACTGTGAATTTTTGAAAGTTGAACCGGGAAAAACGGCATATGATCTGATCCTCTCTGAGACGGATGCTTCGTGTGTGAATTTTGAACTGGATTCCTACTGGCCAACAGAAGCAGGCGTAAATGCACTGGAACTGATGAGAAAGCTTGACACAAGAATGAAGCTTTACCATATCAATGACCGTGGAACAAGATTGTCAAAACCTGCCATGACACCAATCTTAAAATCGGACAGCATGGAACTTGGCTATGGAAACATGAATCTTTTTTCGCTGATTATGCAGGCACAAAAAGTGAATGTGGATGCAGTGATCTTAGAAAGCCACAAAAACTGGGTGGACAATTCTCCGTTAAAGTCCATGGAGTTAAGTGCAGAATTTATGAATCAGTACGTTTGTTAGAGCATAGCTGGAAGGGAGAAAACGCAGGGAATGGAAAAACTGAAAATGCATTTTATCACCTCAGACCGTGAGTACCGCGAGGGAGAGGTCTTTGTATATGAACAGAAATTTATCGTGAAAGATGTGAAGAAAGCAGTGTTCACAGCAACCGCACTCGGAGTATATGAGGCAGAGATCAATGGCGTCAAAATCGGAAAACAGATGTTTGCACCAGGATATTCCTACTATCCGAGGCGTGTGCTTTACCAGACTCATGAGGTGAGCGCACTGCTTCGTGAGGGTGAGAACACATTGCGGGTTTATCTTGGACAGGGCTGGTATTGCGGCCGTTTCCTCTGTGAGAACAAGACACAGATTTACGGGGAAAAACCTGCAGTATCGTGGATTTTAAACATCGAAGATGCGGGTGGCGTCCGGGACATTGTATCCGGCGAGCAGACGGACGAACTGGAATCTCCTTACGAATACGCCGGGGAGTATGACGGTGAGATTTATTTTGCGGATGGAAGAAACGTGGTGACCGGGCATCCGGTATCTTTCAAAAACGAACTGGATTTTGCGTTGGAGCCGACGCTGACCGAAGTTACGTTACAGGAAGAGATGGAGGTAAAAGAGGCAAAGCAGACAGGAAGTGTAACGATTCTTGACTTTGGACAGAACTTTGCCGGAATTGTTGAAATTGATCCTTCTTTTCTTACAAATGAGACAATTACAATCCGCCACGGAGAGATTTTAAATGCAGATGGAAGTCTTTACACTGCCAATCTGCGGAAAGCAAAGGCAACGATTATTTATCATGCCGGAGCGGAAAAGAAAAAATACCGTCCCCGTTTTACCTATATGGGATTCCGCTATATGGAACTTTCCGGCGCAGATTATCGGCCGGGCATGATCAAAGCGTATGCGCTGCACACGGATATGAAGCGCACCGGATACTTTTCGTGTGAGAATCCAATGGTTCAGAAGTTATATGAGAATCAGGTCTGGGGACAGAAATCCAACTATGTGGAAGTGCCGACCGACTGTCCGCAGCGGGATGAACGTATGGGCTATACCGGGGATGGTCAGGTGTTTGCACGGACCGGAGCATACAATTTTGACACCAATGATTTCTGGAAAAACTTTTTGCGAGATCTGGAGCTGGGACAGCTTGACAACACGGAAGGGTATGTGTGTGCCACTGTGCCGCAGACCGGACCTGCCGGAATTGGTTTTATCAGCATGTTAGGCTGGGGAAATGCGGTCACAATTTTACCGGAAATGCTCTATCAGCAGTTTGGAGACGAGGAAGCACTGCCACGCCAGTACGAGAGCATGAAACTTTTTGTGGAGGCGGAAATCCGGAAAATGGGAAAGAAAAATCTCTGGATCGGACCGTCTTTAGGAGACTGGCTTGCAATGGGAAAAGGGATTGCATGGCAGGCAATGCACAACAATCCGGTATCGAATGCCTTCATCGTACATGATCTGAAGGTCATCAGCGAGACGGCAGAGCGTCTTGGAAAAAAAGCTGATGCAGACAGATACCGCAGGCAGATGGAAACCACAACAGAAGCATATATCCGGAAATTCGTGAGCAAAAAGGGAATCGTGGCAAAAGACTATCAGTCCGCCTACATTATGGCTTTAAAATTTGTACTGCCGGAGGGAGAACTGCGGGAACAGGTGAAAAAGAATTTTGCTGCCAATATCCGTAAAAATGGTTTACAGACAGGTTTCTTTGCGACGGAACATCTGCTTCCGCTTTTAGTGGAAGCGGGAGAGACAGAACTCGCCTATGATATTCTGCTTCAGGAAGGCTGTCCGGGCTGGATGTATCAGGTCAAATGCGGTGCGACCACGACGTGGGAACGCTGGGATGCATTAAAACCGGATGGAACGGTCAACGAAGAAAAAATGGCAGGTTCCGGCGACAATATGGTTTCTTTCAATCACTATGCATTTGGCAGTGTCGGAGAATTTTATTATCAGTATATTCTTGGCATCAGACCACAGAAACCGGGTTTTGCAGAATTGCATTTCGAGCCGTATCCGGACAGACGGCTTGGCGGTGTGAGCGGAAGTTACCTCTCAAGAGCAGGAAAAATTGAAAGCTCCTGGAAGTATGGGGAGGATGGCTGTCATATTACATTAAGTACGCCGGTAAAATCGGAGGTGATTCTGCCAGACGGAAAGAAAGAGACAGTGGAGGCAGGAACCTATCAGTGGCTCTGTTGAAAATAATTTTGGCAAATAAGGACACTTTTTTGAACAAAAAGTGTTCTTTTTTTGCGCTCATTTTTTTCCTAAAATGAAAAATAGAAAAGGAACACAGATGCAGGAGAGGGGGAAACTATGGAGCAGTATTATCTTGCAATCGACATTGGGGCTTCCAGCGGCAGACACATATTAGGACATCTGGAAGACGGGAAAATGGTATTGGAAGAAATATATCGTTTTCCGAATGGAATGACCGAAGAGAACGGACAGAGATGCTGGAATGTAAAAGCACTTTTTGACGCAGTTTTAGAGGGAATGAAAAAGTGTAAGGAAGCGGGGAAAATCCCGGTGAGTATGGGGATTGATACCTGGGCAGTTGATTTTGTCCTGTTGGATAAAGAGAATAAAATGCTTGGAGATGCAGTCGGTTATCGGGACAGCCGTACAGCAGGAATGGATGAGAAAGTCTATGAGATCATCCCGGAAGAAAAGTTATATGAGAGAACAGGCATCCAGAAGCAGATTTTCAACACCATTTATCAGTTGATGGCGGTAAAATCCAACAATCCCGAAATTCTCGAACACGCAGAGACCATGCTGATGATCCCGGAGTATTTTAATTATCTTTTGACAGGAGAAAAGGCATCAGAATATACGAATGCCACCACAACACAGTTAGTATCCCCGGAAACAAAAGACTGGGATTATGAGCTGATCGAAATGTTAGGATATCCAAAACAGATTTTTCAGAAAATAAAGAAGCCGGGAACCGTACTGGGAAATCTGACGAAAGAAATTCAGAAAGAGGTCGGATTTGACTGTGAAGTCGTCTTACCGGCAACACATGACACCGGTTCCGCAGTGATGGCAGTTCCGACAAATGAGGACAATACCATTTACATCAGTTCCGGAACGTGGTCACTGATGGGGACAGAATTAAAAAAAGCAGACTGTTCACGGAAAAGCAGACTTCATAATTTCACGAACGAGGGAGGATATGAATATCGTTTCCGTTTTTTAATTCATATCATGGGACTCTGGATGATACAGTCGGTCCGAAAAGAACTGGCACCAAAGCAGGGATTCGGAGAGATCTGCGAGGCGGCGGCAAGGGCGGACATTGCATCTTTGGTAGACTGTAATGACGACCGTTTTTTAGCACCGCAAAGCATGACAGAAGAAGTGCAAAAAGCCTGCGCAGAGACCGGACAGCGGATACCGGAGGGAATCGCAGAAACAGCGTGCGTGATTTATAACAGTCTTGCACAATGCTACGCACAGACAATCCGGGAGATCGAGGAGATGTCAGAAATTACATATGAAAGCATCCATGTTGTCGGCGGAGGAGCCAATGCGGCGTATTTGAATGAACTGACTGCAAAGGCAACCGGAAAGACCGTTTATGCCGGTCCGACAGAGGCAACAGCCATCGGAAATCTGACGGCGCAGATCATTGCAGCAGGAGAACTTGAAAATTTGCAGGCTGCAAGAAAATGTATCTTTGAGTCTTTTGAAATAAAAAAATATGAGAAATAACAATCAGGAATATCAGAAAAAAATATATGCCGGAAGCGGATGTTGTGCCCGGCAGAAAGGTGAGGTAAAAATTTATGACGGTACAGGAAAGATATGAAGCGGCCAGAAAAATGTATGCAGATGTCGGTGTTGATACAGATGCAGCGATCGCAAAATTAAAAGAAATCCCGGTATCACTTCATTGCTGGCAGGGCGATGACGTGACAGGATTTGACCATGACGGACCTTTGACCGGCGGAATCCAGACAACCGGAAACTATCCCGGAAAGGCAAAGACACCGGAACAGCTGATGCAGGACATGGAAGAGGCGATGAGCCTCATGCCTGGCAAAAAGAAATTAAATCTTCATGCAAGCTATGCAATCTTTGAGAAAGGCGAATTTGCAGACCGCGACAAATTAGAGCCAAAGCATTTCAGAAAATGGGTAGACTTTGCAAAGAAACACCATGTTGGGATTGATTTTAATCCGACATTTTTTTCACATGACAAAGTAAAAGACGGACTGACACTGACAAGCCCGGACGAGGAGACAAGAAAGTTCTGGATCGAGCATGGAAAAGCATGTATCCGCATTTCGGAATATTTTGCAAAAGAGACAGGTGTTCCATGTGTGATGAATATCTGGATCGGGGATGGATACAAAGATATTCCGGCAGACCGCATGGGACCACGCATGAGATATAAGGATTCCATTGAACAGATCATTGCAGAACCACATGATCCAAAGCTGGTAAAACCATGTGTGGAGTCTAAGGTATTCGGAATCGGTGTGGAGTCTTACACAGCGGGATCAGCCGAGTTTACATTGACATTTGCGGCGACACACGAGAATGTCCTTCCGCTGATGGACAACGGACATTATCATCCTACAGAAGTAGTATCGGATAAA
>OAVJ01001191.1_pt1 | contig 11391 bp, 9 predicted proteins | sample 1516901 | NCBI WGS metagenome assembly OAVJ01 (sample SAMEA2580073, study PRJEB22360) | human gut metagenome | biome: human gut; feature: human-associated habitat; material: faeces | place: Denmark | collected 2008/2010 | reverse complement strand
AGCCGGCAATCCTCCTGCTTCAAATAACCATTTTGCCGCCAGCACCCAGCAGCAGATTTCATACCGCGGCATACGCTATATGATTCTGCCGCTGCCCGAACCCGGATATTATCTGGTCAGCGCGGTCAATGAGACTTCCCTGTTCGGGCAGTTTACCCTGTTCTCACTTATCAGTATGGCGGTCATCCTGTGCGTGGTGCTGATGTTCATTTTCTATTTCAAATGGTACATGAACCGGCTGCTGATTCCGCTGGGCCATCTGACAGAGGGCATGAGGCAGGTAGAGCACCGCAACCTGGACACCCGGGTGGAAATGTGCAGGCAGCAGGACATCGCCCGGATGATTTCCACCTTCAACAACATGGTGGAGCAGATTAAGGAGCTGATTCATGACAAGGAGCAGGTGGAAAAGGAAAAATACCAGGAGGAACTCCATACCCTCCAGTCCCAGATGAATCCCCATTTTCTCATGAACACGCTGAACACCTTAAAATTTATGGCTATCTCCGCCCACTATACCGGCATGCAGGATATGGTGGTGGCTCTGGAGAATATCCTTGCGGCGGTGTTAAACCGGGACGGGGGCTTCTATACAGTCAGGGATGAACAGTCTGTGTTGGAGAGCTATATCTATATCATGCAGTTCCGCTACATGGACAGTTTTGAGGTGGACATAAATTTAGGTCCCGGGATTCTGGACTGCAAAGTTCCCAAGCTGATTCTGCAGCCCATTGTTGAGAACTGCATCACCCACGGTTTTGACAACCTGGGGGACCGCCTGGGAAGGATAACCGTCAAAGGAACCATTCAGGAAGGAAGCCTGGTCTTTGAGATTACAGACAACGGCAAAGGTATGGATCAGGACACCATCCAGCAAATCCTTGGAAATCCGCTGGCTCCGGGACATCCCGAATACATGGCAAAACCGGAAAGCATGGACACTCCGGGCTCTTTGAAAAGCCCCGAATCACCCCCCTGCGCAGAGGCTGCCAGCCGCCGTACCATCGGCGTGAGCAACACGGACAGGCGCCTGAAGCTTAATTTCGGCCCCCTGTACGGTGTCTCTATTGACTCAAAGCCAGGAGTCTATACCAGGGTCACGCTGACCCTGCCTGTCATAACAAATACAACAGAGGACGAATAAAGCAAAGGATGAGGGCCATGTACACAGTATTGATAGCTGATGATGAAGCAATTGTAAGGATGATGCTGAGTTCCATGATTGACTGGGATGAGATGGAGCTCAAACTGGCTGGTGTTGCTCAGGCTGCTTATCTAACGGCCGTGAGGCCCTGGCCTATCTGGAGCAGCATCCGGTGGATATCCTGATTACGGATATCCAGATGCCGGTGATAGACGGCCTGGAGCTGATACGCCGGGTAAAGGAATTCCATACCCAGCCGGAAATCCTGGTTCTCAGCGCATACAATGATTTCCCCTATGTTCGCCAGGCCTTTAAACTGGGAATCTATGATTACTGCCTGAAACGGGAAATCCATGAGGAAATGCTGAAACGGCATCTGACCAACATGAAGCAGCTTCTGTCGCAAAAGGGCAGGACTCAGACTTCAGGCGCCGAACATGTGAAAGACAGGAAACAGCTGCTGGCCCAGCTGCTGTGCGGGGAGCTTGAGCCGGAGGCAGCAGGGCTTCCTGAGCGATATTATATGGTCTATTTCTCAATCCAGAGGTATCAGGAAATCAGGAGAAATTTTGGAAACGATTTTGACAAAAACTTTCATGTCTCCCTGCTTAACCTGGCCGGCCAGATTTCACAGGTTGCAAACCACGGCGTTATCGTGCCGGACCATGTGACCAATCTGGTTATGGTCTATGAGACAGGCCCCCAGGACAACCAGGACCAGGCCCTGGAAGGCCTCTTGCGTGTCTGCCGGCGTCTGCTCAATGCCTGGAAGAACTACATGAACGTGGATGCATCCGCAGCAGTGAGCAGCCTGGCCCTTGGGCCTTCTGCCTTTGAGGAGAAGTTAGCAGAAGCCACCATGAACCTGACCATGAAATACGTCATGAAATCCCAGAACCTGTTTTCTTCCCTTGACTATTCCCGCTTTTCTCCCCTGGAAGCAATGGCCCGGGAGGATGAATTCCGTGAAATCATCCAGGCCCTAAAATCCAATAACACAGTGAGCTTCGAGTCTGCCCGCTCCCTTCTTTTGGCGCGCATACAGGAATCCCCTGTACGGCAGGCAGGCCTTCTGGCCCTCTATCTGGCCTATCATATTGCTGCCTCCCTGGTCCACCAGCTGGAGGATACGGACTATGTATACAGCACCAGTCTTCTGGAAGAAATATCCGGCCTAAAGACCAGCCAGGAAGTGTGTATATGGACCGTAAATTTTCTCAGCGACATGAAACGCTACGTACAGTTCCACTATCAATTCGATTTCCCGGACGAGATATCCCGGGCCATTAATTATATCGACAGCCACTACTATAAACCCGATCTGACGCTCTATGAAGTGGCATCGGAAGCAGGCTTCAGCGAAAAATATTTCAGCACGCTTTTCAGCCGCAAAATGGGTATGTCCTTTTCCAGCTATATGAAACATCTGCGCATACACCACGCCAAGACCATGCTAAAAGAAACCAGCATGAAGCTTAAGGAAATAAGCGAGGCAGTGGGCTACAACAGCGTGGAATACTTCGTGCGGGTATTTTCCGCCCAGGAGGGGGTGAGTCCATCCTCCTACCGGAAACAGAGCCGTACCATTGTACAGTGAATCGAACCTTTTTTCATTGTTTTCATCCATCAGAATTGTTACACTGAATCTGACAAAAGCAATCACAAAGGAGGAAGCTATGAGAAAGAAAAGATTTTTGTTAGGCGCAGTGGCTCTTACGGCTTCCCTGGCAGCCACGGGCTGCAGCAGCACCCCCAACGGTTCCCAGGCAGCGGACAGCGCAAAGAATCAGGCAGACACGGGTAAGGATTCCGGCAGTGCAGATTCCGGCAGCAGGGACTCCGGCAGTGAGGACACCAGCAAAGCCGCCGGGGCAGACAGGAACATCTCCTGTACCCTGACCCTGGCCACCTGGGACGTGGCGGCTGCCAAAACCTTTGAGGAACTGGACATGGAAGGACGGTTCCAGGAGCTCTATCCAAATGTGGAAATCGACATCGAAGAGTTCAATGCGGAACCGGAGTATTTTAATTCCATGAAAATCCGCTCCTCTGCATCTGAGCTTCCTGACCTTATGTTCCATAAATCCGACAGCATGAACCAGTACTCCGAGTACCTGGCAGACCTGACGGATACAGAAGCCAATAAAAATAACCAGATTGCCTCTGAGTATGCGGTGGACGGCAAGGTCCTGGGCATACCGGACCGCAAGGCAAGTGATTATGTGTATTACTGGACAGACATGTTTGATGAGGCAGGAGTTGAGGTTCCTGAAACCTGGGATGAGTTCGTGGAGGCCAGCGAAAAGCTCCAGGAACATTTCGGTCCCCAGGACCCTGACTTCGGCGCAATCTGCATGGGCGCAAAGGATGCATGGCCCACTTATCCCCTGATGGAGTATGGTCCTGCCGCACAGAGCGGAAACGGTTATTACTGGGATGCCATGACAACCGAGGACGCGCCCTTTGCAGAGGGTACGGATATCCACACGGTTTACGGCAAGATTTACGACCTGTTCCAGAAGGGCGTGCTGGGAAAAGATCCTCTGGGTATCACATACGACCAGAGCCGCGCTCTCTTTGCAAAGAAAAAAGGCGCCATGACCCTAAACAGCCCCATGTTCCTCACCGCATATAAGGCTGACGGCTACGACACTGCCGGTATGTCCACCTTCTACCTGCCATTTCGTGACAGCAGCCAGGATGAATTCAACCTTGTGACCCAGGGCGACTGCTTCTTAACGGTCACCAACAATTCTGAAAACCCCGAGGTAGCCAAAGCATTCTTAGAATTCTACTTCAGCGAGGCCTGGTATCCGGATTATATTGCCTCCATCAGCAGCGACAGCACCATGACTCCCTATGCCAAGGAGCTGGATCCTGTGCTTCAGACTGCATCCGAACTTCAGCCCGAGGTTAAATTCGTGACCTATGGGGCCGGCGGCAGCGACTTTATCAACATGGTATCCGAGACCAAGTTTGACTGCAAACAGCTGGGCGTGGAGATGCTGACAGACGGCTTTGATTATGCAAAGCGCTGTGAAGAGCTGAACCAGACCTGGGCGGAAGCAAGAACCAAACTGGGCCTTAAATAGGAGGACAGGCATGAACAGGCTCAACCGAAAAAGACTTACCTTTTTAAGCCTGTCCCTGGCAGTTCCGGTCATTCTGTTATGTGTATTTGTGGTTTATCCATTCTGGGAGCTCATCCATATGAGCTTCCTGGAATGGGACGGAGTTTCCTCGGTACGGTCCCTTGCAGGGTTTGACAATTACACACAGCTCTTTTTCAAATCCCCGGAATTCTGGCAGGCTTTCCGCAACAATTTAACGTATCTTCTCATACATGGAATCATGATGCCTGTGGAGCTGGTTCTGGCAGTTATGCTCTCCAGCAGGTTTAAAGGGTCCGGTTTTGTCAAGGCCATCATTTTTCTCCCTTTTATCATCAACGGCGTGGGTATCTCCTACTCCTTTTCCTACTTTTTCTCGCCTGTGGAAGGCGGATTCAACTATATCCTGACCAGGCTGGGTATGGAAGGCCTGATTCATAACTGGCTGTCCGACCCCAAAATCGTGAATTATGTGCTGGCCTCCGTGTCCATCTGGCGGTATATGGGCTTTCACATTGTCCTGTTCATGGCCGGCCTTTCCTCGGTGCCAAAGGATATGATGGAGGCTGCCGTGGTAGACGGCGCCAATGCATGGCAGCGCCTGAGATACATCCAGCTTCCGGCCATCCGTACCGTCATTGACTTCATGCTCTTTGATGTCATCAATGGCAGCCTGCAGATGTTTGATATTCCTTACATCATGACCGCTGGCGGGCCAAACGGGGCGTCCAACACATTTTCCATCTACACCATTGACACGGCCTTTAAATACAATAACTTCGGAATGGCATCCTCCATGGCTGTCATCATGATATTCATGATTGTATGTGTACAGATTGCCCAGCGCTTCATAACCAACCGTCTGAGAAGGAGGGATCAGCATGGCGCGTAAAAAAATATCCCTGGCAGGGAAATATGCTGTTTCTCTCATCCTGGTTCTCATGGTATTCCTGCCCCTTCTGGTGACCATCATAAGCTCCCTGAAGATTCCGGGAAGCCTGGACACCCAGTCCCCGCTGTGGATTTCAGCCAGTGACATGACCCTTAACAACTACCTGAGCGTATTCAAGGAGCGGTACCTTGTCAGGGCCTTTACCAATACCATCAAGATTGTTGCCGTCAGCATTTTCTTCAATGTCCTGGTGGGCTCAATCACTGCCTATTGCCTGGAACGCTTTGAGTTCCGCTTTAAGAAAATCATCTATATCCTGTTTTACCTGTCCATGATGGTCCCCACCAATATCGTGGAGATTGCCAGGTTCCAGGTTATCCGGGGCATGGGGCTCTACAATACATTAGGCGCCCCCATCGTCATATACATTGCAGCCAACCTGATGCAGCTCTATATTTACCGGCAGTTTATAAGCGGCATATCAGTTTCACTGGACGAAAGCGCCATGCTGGACGGCTGCGGTTATTTCAGGATATTCGCCCAGATTATCTTTCCGCTGCTGACACCGGCCACGGCCACCCTTGTCATTATCAAGACCGTGTCCATTGTAAACGACATGTACATTCCCTATCTGTACATGCCCAAAAACCAGAACAAGACCCTGACCACTTTCCTGATGCGCTATGCGGGCGCACAGCAGAATTCCTGGCCCCTGCTTGCCGCCGGAATCATCGTGGTGGCCCTTCCCACCGTGCTTCTGTATGTCTTTTTCCAGAAGTACATCATAGAAGGAATCACGGCAGGCGCCGTTAAAGAATAAAAGGAGATGGACAAACCTGTTTTATGGAACCTGAACTGGAAATTTTACGACTATTTTGAGGAAAACCTCCTGACAGAGGATTCTGACCGCTGCTCAGATGTGAACCTGCCCCATACAGTAAAGGAGCTCCCCTTAAGCTACTTCAGCCACCAGGAGACAGCCATGATAAGCACCTATGTGAAACTGCTCTCCGTCACCTCCCGGATGCTGGAGAACAGAATCATACTTGTATTTGACGGCGTCATGACCTATTTTGAGCTCTTTGTCAATGGCCAGAGGGCAGGTGAGCACAAGGGCGGCTACTCAAAAAGCATGTTTGACATTACCGGTCTATGCAAGGAAGGCCCAAACCGGATAGTACTGCGGGTGGACAGCCATGAGCGGGAGGACATCCCACCCTTTGGATACGCCATTGATTATATGACCTACGGCGGCATTTACAGGGATGTCTGGCTTTACTGCTGCAGCCAGGTCTTTGTGGAACGCGCCTTAATCCGCTATGACCTGGAGAACAAAAATGCCATCCTGAAGCCTGAACTGTTCCTGGATAACAGCGGCCCTGAATGCTCCCTGACAGCGGATATCTGCCTGAAGGACAAAGAGGGCGCCATTGTGGCTTCCTACAAAAGATGCATCCAGGCCACCCCGGGCAAAAGCAGTATTATCTTAGAGCCACAATGCGTCCCGTCCCCCATTCTGTGGGATCCGGACACCCCTTACCTCTACACGGTGGATATAACCCTTGAATCGGGCGGACGCGTGCTGGACAGGCACCATGTGAGAACGGGTTTCCGCACAGTAGCCTGCACACCGGAGGGCCTCTTCATTAACAACAGGAAAATCAAGATAATGGGCCTGAACCGCCACCAGTCCTTCCCCTATGTGGGCTATGCCATGGGCAGGCGGGCACAGGAAAAGGATGCGGACATTCTGAAGAATTACCTCAATGCCAACACGGTCCGCACTTCCCACTATATGCAGTCCGAGTATTTCCTGGACCGCTGCGATGAGATTGGGCTTCTGGTGTTCTCAGAGATACCGGGCTGGGGCCACATAGGCGGGGAAGAATTTAAAAAGGTGATGATGCAGGATGTGGAGTCCATGATTCTGACCCAGTACAACCACCCGGGTATCTTCATCTGGAGCATACATATCAATGAGTCCCTGGATGACGACGAACTGTATACCAGGGCCAACGCCCTGGCCCATAAGCTGGATTCCTCACGGCCCACCACAGGCGTGCGCTACATCACCAACAGCCATCTTTTGGAGGACGTGTACTCCTTAAATGATTTTACCTACTCAGACTGCAATCCGGACGGCACAAAGCTGTTCAAGGGCCGCCGGGAGGCCACGGGCCTGGAATACCCTGTGCCCTTTATGATTACCGAATTCTCCGGGACGGCATTTCCCACCAAGCTCTGGGACAGTGCGGACAAACGCACCACCCACGCCAGGGCCTATGCCAGGGTATACAGTCACTCCAACCTGTCAAAGGACCTTCTGGGAATCATCGGCTGGTGCGCCTTTGACTACAATACACATGCGGATTACGGTTCAGGCGATAAGATCTGTTACCACGGCGTCATGGACATGTTCCGCATTCCAAAATACGCTGCCTATGTGCTGCGCAGCCAGAAGAACCCGGAACAGGAAATCGTGATGGAGCCCACCACGGAATTTTCCAGGGGTGATAATAAGGGCAACCGGCTGGTGTCCCCGTTTATGGTCCTTACCAACTGTGATTACATCGAAGTGGAAATGTATGGTAAGCCCCCGGTCCGCTATTACCCGGATAACCGGTATATAGGCCTGGAACATCCGCCCATTGAAATCGAGGAGGAAATCGGCGTGTGGCAGGATTTGTGGCAGGACGGATCCATCACCGGGTATTACAAAGGCAAGGCTGTCATCCAAAAGAAATTCCTTCGCGACTCCAGCCTCCACGATATGGAGGTCACTGCTGACGACACCAGGCTTTATGGGGATTATACAGATGCCACCCGTGTGGTATGCAGGGTTACGGACCGTGTTTCCACTACCCTGGTGTATTTCCCCGGCATCATCCAGGTGGAAAACAATGGCCCAATCCAGGTAATCGGCCCCTCAGCCATTCCTGTAAGGGGCGGCTACGCTGCTTTCTGGGTTAAGACAAATCCCCAGAGCTTCTCAGGAAATGCTGAAACAGCAGAAGTTCACATCCGGCTGACAGACACGACGGTAGAGAAGAAATGTGTGAAAATAGATGTGGTAAAATCTGATATGGAGGTGGGTTAAGATATCATGACCGTTTAAGATATCTTAGCAGTTAAGATATGTCAGGCCCGCATGAACACTGTTTTACCTGGATTTTTTTTTATATGCCTTTTTCGTGCGGGCCTGGTTTTTTCTGGTTTTCTGTTGCTTTTCCTTATTATTAATTATGTCCCCCGCAGCTGTGGCCGTGTCCATGGCAGTTATGCTCGCCGCCCTCATGGTGATGGCTGCACATGGTATTCGGATCATAATCCAGGCTGCCGTTTAACAGGGCCTCCACTGCCTGGTCCGCATCCCCGGACGCGCCCGGATACAGTTCAATTCCTGCCTGGGACAGGGCTGTCCTGGCGCCGCCGCCGATTCCTCCGCATATCAGCACCTTTACTCCCAAATTTTTCAAAAATACAGCCAGAGCTTCATGGCCGCTTCCGCCGGTTCCCACTACCTGAGAGGACAGGATTTTCTTATCCTCTGTGTCATATACCTTGAACTCCTCTGTATGGCCAAAATGCTGGAATACCTGTCCGTTTTCATATGTTACAGCAATCTTCATTACAATCTCCTCCTGGTTTGTTATTACAGCGGCGTCTGCGGCACCCGCGTTTTTCGCAGTTCTTCCCGCAGCAGTTTCCTCCGTCCGGACACAGCTGGTAGTTGCCTCCCCGGATTTCCAGCCTTTTTCCATTGACCAGACAGTCCGCCAGCTTTTTCCTGGCTGAATTATACACTGCCTGGACCGTGGTCCTGGCCACCCCCATCTGGTCTGCGCACTGTTCCTGGGTGCAGTCCAGCCAGTCAATGAGCCGTATGGTCTCATATTCCTCCAATGTCAGCTCCACCGCACTATCCATCTCCTGGTTCAAAGGACCAAAGGTGTCTATGGCTGGCACGGAACAGATTCTTCTGGCTTTGTACGGTCGCGCCATATGCCTTCTCCTTCTCCGCTGTCTCACTTTGTTTTTGACTTATGTCAATAATTATAGGGCAGTTTATGACATATGTCAATATCTTTTTTACCTTTCGGTCCCATCTGACCGTCCAAACTAACAGGGCCGTCCCCTGCCTCATAACAATGTATGCAGAAAACGGCCCTGTCATTATTATTTCTTTGTGCCTCAACCGATATCTCCGTCTTATGAATAAGACGGCAGAAAGACCTGTCCCATATTGCCTGTCAGATGCCCCAGCCCCAAGCTGGTAACCATGGCCTGTTCAATTCCCGCCATCTGACCGGAATCCAGATGTCCTATGTATTCCTTCAAACGGTTCCGGTCTATGGTGCGAATCTGTTCTGCCAGTACGGTGGAATCCTGCTTTAAACCGCCGCGCATCCTGCGGATACAGACATGGGTGGGAATGGCTGCCTTGGTGGATCGGCTGGTGATGGCTGCCACGATTACGGTTGGGCTGTATTTGTTCCCCACATCATTCTGGATGACCAGTACCGGCCGGATTCCCCCCTGCTCAGACCCCACTACCGGCGACAGGTCCGCATAATATAAATCCCCTCTCAGAATGGTCTGGTGTGCGTCCTGGTTCATATTTTTGTTCTCTCTATACATATCATTACCTCGCTGATTCGTAAATGGTGTTTTCTAATGAAGAGTATCACCATCCCTGAGGTAATTAATCATATGAGGGACAACCTTTTTTCACACACAAGGTTTCTCATAAAAACAGCACATATGCTGTCATCAGTATAAGCCCTGCCCCCAGCATCATGAACCCGTATCCCATGCTGGAATAAATCATGTGCAGAAGCCTTACATCCTGGGCCTGCCTGAAAAACCGGCTGGACTCCCCCGGTGCCACCACCTGGTTCTTTTCCGGCCTTTTCATAAACAGGGGAAGAGGGCCTTCGCAGATCCCGTTGACGCATCTGGCCAGCACGGCTCCCAAAAAGGGCAGCACGGCAAGTACCAGGGGGCGGTAAACCCGGTCCTCCAGGTTCAGCCATGCCGGCCATCTGTCCACATAGACCCTGGTCCCGTCCTCCCCTGTCTCCATAAGGTATCTGCGAATGAACAGCACATACACCAGAATTCCTATCGTTATGCTGATACAGGCTCCCCTGAGATTGGCCTCTGAAAAATACTCCACCTGGTGCGGGACCTGTGCCCCCCTTAAAAACGGACGGCTGATATCTGCCATACGGTCCATAATCCGGTGGGGGGCCATCCCCATAAGAGGGAGGAGACAAGCAGAGCCGCCCAGGGCAAAGCAGGCAGCCGTGCCGGCGTACCGCTTTTCCCTGTCATCCCTCTCCCGGCCCATTGGGGCCTTTTCCAGAAAAATGGCCGCAAACAGCTTTGCCATGTAGGCAACCGTAAGCCCTCCCGCCAGGAGGAAGGCCCACTCCAGCACCTGAAAGGGCAGGGCATCGGCGCCCCGGGCGCCCAGCACTTCTATATACCCCACTATACTCTCCTGAAGCAGCGTCTTACTCACATACCCGTTCCACAGCGGGATACCGCATATGCCATATGCACCCATGGCAAAGACCAGCATCAAAAACGGCTTGTTCCTGCCATATCCCCGAATCTCATTCAGATCCAGCTTATGCAGATTCATATAGATACATCCAGCCGCCATGAACAGCACCAGCTTAATCATGGAGTGGTTCACCATATGCAGCACGGTTCCGCTCACAGCCAGCCCGTTTTCCTCTCCCAGCAGACACTGCATGGCGCATCCCGTAAGGATGAAGCCAATCTGGGACATGGAGGAACACGCCAGGGTACGTTTTAGGTCAATGGAGAACACGGCCAGTATTGCTCCCAGCACCATGGTCACGGCTCCCGGCACCAAAAGCACCATTCCCCAGGCCATGTCATGCCGGAACATGGTCACGGTAACTGCCAGGATTCCGAACACGCCCGTCTTGGTCAGGATGCCTGACAGCAGGGCGCTGGCAGGCGCCGGCGCCACAGGGGGGGCATTGGGAAGCCATACGTGCAGCGGATACATCCCTGCCTTTGCCCCGAATCCGGCAAGCAGCAGCGCTCCTGCCAGATACAGGGGCCATGTTCCCCCTGTGGCCTTCCTGAACTGTTCCAGACTGTCCATGGATAGATTTCCTGTTCCCGCTGCAATCATAAAGATACCGAACAGCGCGCACAGCCCCCCTATAACTGCAATGGCCAGGTAGGGCCTGGCTGCAGGTGGCTCT
>OAVJ01001183.1_pt1 | contig 11415 bp, 10 predicted proteins | sample 1516901 | NCBI WGS metagenome assembly OAVJ01 (sample SAMEA2580073, study PRJEB22360) | human gut metagenome | biome: human gut; feature: human-associated habitat; material: faeces | place: Denmark | collected 2008/2010 | reverse complement strand
CGCGAAACGCCGGTCACGCTGCCTGTGACCATGAAGCTCTACGCCGGGGATGCCCCCGCCGCCGCCCTGCCTGTGGGCCGCGCGGCCCGCATCATGACCGGTGCCCCTCTGCCGGAGGGCGCGGACTGTGTGCTGATGCAGGAGCTGACCGACAGCGGCGAAGAAACGGTGCAGCTCTATTCAAGCCTGAAACCGCAGCAGAACGTGGTGTTCCGGGGCGGGGATATCGCCGCCGGAGCCATCATTGCCGCCGAGGGCACACCGCTGACCCCCGCCCATCTGGGTGTGCTGGCGGGGCAGGGCTATGCCGAGGTGCCGGTATACCGCACCCTGACCGTGGGCATTCTTTCCACCGGCAGTGAGCTGCTGGCCCCCGGTGAACCGTGGGCTCCCGGCAAGATCTACGATGCCAACGGCATCCAGAACGCCGCCCGGCTGGGGCAGCTGGGCTTTGCCGTACAGCGGCGGCACTGCTCGGACGACCCGGAGGTCATCGCCTGCCAGCTGCGGGAACTTTTGACCGGCTGCGATGCCGTCATTACCAGCGGCGGCGTTTCGGTAGGGCAGAAGGACTATCTGCCCGCCGTGCTGGAACGGCTGGGGGCACAGATGCTCTTTGCGGGCGTGGCACAGAAGCCCGGCAGCCCCATGCTGGCGGCAGAGATCGCCGGCAAACTGGTGTTCTGCCTGTCCGGCAACCCCTTTGCCGCAGCGGCAACCCTGGAACAGTACGCCATCCCGGCCCTGCTGCGGGCGGCAGGGCGCCGGGAGGAAGGCTGCATTCTTCCCCGTACCACCTGCACCCTGACCACCGGCTTTTCCAAATCCAGCAAGGGTGACCGCTACCTGCGGGCGAAAGCGGCAGGCGGCAGCGTGACCATCCCCGGCGAGGGCAGCGCCGAAGCGCATTCGTCCGGCAGCCTTTCTGCCATGATCGGCTGCAATTGTCTGGTAAAGCTGCCCGCAGGCAGCGGCCCGGTGGCTCCGGGTGAAGAAGTGGAGGTGCTTTACTTTGTATATTGAATCCAAACAGGCTCTGGCAGAAGAACTGGAGCTCAAGCGCCCGGCGGTGCTGGCCGTCAGCGGCGTACACAACAGCGGCAAGACCACCCTGCTGGAAAAGCTGCTGCCCGTCCTGCGCAGCCGGGGGCTGAAGGTGGGCATCATCAAGCACGACGGCCATGATTTTACCCCGGATGTGCCCGGCACCGACAGCTTCCGTCTGCGGGAAGCAGGGGCCGAAGGCGTGGCGGTCTACTCCGGCACCCGCTATCTGCTGACCGAGGAATTCCACCTGACCGAGCAGGATCTGCTGGCCCTGTTCGAGCGGCACGGCTATGATCTTGTGCTGCTGGAAGGCTTCAAATCCAGCGGCTGGCCCAAGATCGAAGTGGTGCGCAGGGAGATCGCGGATGCGCCGGTGTCGTTCCAGCCGCTGGCCGTGGTGGGCGACATCCCGGGTGCAGACTTTGGGCTGGAGGATATCCAGCCGCTGGCCGATTGGATCATTGCCCAGATGCCGACTCTGTAAGGAGAAGATAAAATGAAACTGATTCGTACCGAAGATGCAGCAGGGCAGGTGCTCTGCCACGATATCACCCAGATCATTCCCGGCGAGTTCAAGGGTGCCCGCTTCCGCAAGGGGCACGTTATCCAGCCGGAAGATATCCCGGTGCTGCTCTCCATCGGCAAGGAGAACCTCTATGTCTGGGAAAAGCGCCCCGGCATCCTCCACGAGGACGAGGCAGCCGCCCTGCTGTACAAGGCCGCTGCCGGCAAAAACATCCACGGCACCGAGCCGAAGGAGGGCAAGATCGAGCTGATCGCGGACTGCGACGGCCTGCTGAAGATCCACCGCGAAGCGCTGCTGGCGGTGAACAGCCTCCCGCAGATGATGATCGCCACCATCCACGGCGACCTGCCCGTGAAAAAAGGCCAGAAACTGGCAGGCACCCGCATCATCCCGCTGGTGATCGAGCAGGAAAAAATGGACGCCATGCAGGCGGCCGCCGGGGCAGAGCCGATCCTGAACGTGCTGCCCATGCAGGCCAAAAAGGTGGGTATCATCACCACCGGCAGCGAGGTGTTCAAGGGGCGCATCGAGGATAAATTTACCCCCATCCTGCAAGGCAAGCTGGCCGTCTACGGCTGTGAGGTGGTCTTCCACAAGGTCTGCGACGACGACCCTGCCGGCATCACCGCTGCCATTCTGGAAGCCAAGGCTGCAGGGTGTGAGCTGATCTTTACCACCGGCGGCATGAGCGTGGACCCGGACGACCGCACCCCGCTGGCCATCAAGAACACCGGGGCCGAGATCATCACCTACGGCGCCCCGGTGCTGCCGGGTGCCATGTTCCTTGTGAGCTATCTGGACGGTGTGCCGGTGTGCGGCCTGCCCGGCTGCGTGATGTACGCCAAGCGCACCATTTTTGACCTGCTGCTGCCCCGTCTGCTGGCGGACGACCCCATCACCGCCGAGGACATCGCCCGTCTGGGCGAGGGCGGTCTGTGCCTGAACTGCGAAGTGTGCCACTGGCCCAACTGCGGCTTTGGGCACTGCTGAGGGCAGCTTGCTCGCCCTCTCCGTCTGTTCACTACGTTCGCATCCACCTCTCCCAAAGGGAGAGGCTTTGGCAAAGAGATGAAGTTTGTGTGGACTGCCAAGGGCTCCCACTTTGGGGGAGCTGGCATCGCGCAGCGATGACTGAGAGGGCGAGGACGTTTGCAAAATCTGATTCATTTTAAAATAAGAAAGATACGATCTTTATGAATGATAATAATCTGACCCATTTTGATGCTGCCGGGAATGCCGTGATGGTGGACGTGAGCGCAAAGCCCGTCACCACCCGGGAAGCCACTGCCCACGGCATCATCACCATGAACGCCGAAGCCTTTGCTGCCGTGCAGAGCGGCACCGTGAAAAAGGGCGATGTGCTGGGCGTGGCCCGCATTGCAGGCATCATGGCCACAAAAAGAACCAGTGAGCTGATCCCCCTGTGCCATCCGCTGCCCCTGACCAAGGTGAGCGTGGATTTCCGGCTGCTGCCCCAGCGGCAGGCTGTGGAAGCCCTGTGCACCGTCAAGACCGCCGGTGTCACCGGCGTGGAGATGGAGGCGCTGACCGGCGTTTCCACTGCACTGCTCACCATCTACGATATGTGCAAGGCGGTGGACAAGGGCATGGAGCTGGGCGAGATCCATTTAGTGGAAAAGACCGGCGGCAAGAGCGGCCATTACATCCGGGCGGAGGGCGGCTATGTTTGATTCCACCCGGCGCGATATCCACTATCTGCGCCTTTCCGTTACCGACCTGTGCAACCTGCGCTGCCGCTACTGTATGCCGGACGGCGTGGAAAAGCTGGAGCGCGAAGCTGTGCTCACCTACGAGGAGTTCCTGCGTCTGGCGGCGCTGTTCGCCCAGTGCGGCATCGACACCGTACGGGTGACCGGCGGCGAGCCGCTGGTGCGCAAAAACGTGGCACAGCTGGTGGCCGGGCTCAAGGCCATCCCCGGCATCCGCAAAGTCACCATGACCACCAACGGCATCCTGCTGGCGCAGCAGCTGCCCGCTTTGCTGGCAGCCGGGCTGGACAGCGTGAACATCAGTCTGGACACCCTGCGCCCGGAGGTGTTCCGGCAGATCACCGCCCGGGACGAGTTTGCGGCCGTGCAGGCAGGCTTGCAGACGGCGCTGGAAAGCGGCATCCCGGTCAAGCTGAACTGCGTGCCGCAGGCGGGCGTCAACGAGGGCGAGCTGGAAGACCTTGCGGCCCTTGCCGAGAACCGCCCGCTGCAGGTGCGGTTCATTGAAATGATGCCCATTGGCTACGGCGCGGCCATGCCCTGCATCTCCGGCCCGGAGCTGCGGCAGCGGTTTGCCCACCGCTGGCCGGAGCTGCAGCCGCTGGCAGAAGCAGACTTCGGGGACGGCCCGGCGGTATACTACACCGTGCCCGGCTGGCAGGGCAGCATCGGCTTTATTGCGGCGGTGCACGGCAAGTTCTGCGCCAGCTGCAACCGGGTGCGGCTGACCAGTCAGGGCTTTCTGCGTCCCTGCCTTGCCAGCGAAGCCGGGTGCGACCTGCGTGCCCTGCTGCGCAGCGGCGCGGACGATACGCAGCTGCTGGCCGCCATCCGGGAGACCATCTGGGCCAAACCCCGGGAACACCATTTTGAAGACAGTTCCATGCCCGCTACCCGCGGCATGTATCGCATCGGAGGATAAATTTTTATGGGAAAAATTCTGGCCATCTGCACAAGCCCCAAGCGCGGCACCGTCAAGACCGAGGTGCCCAGCGCCGTGCTGACCCCGGAGTGGGGCATCGTGAGCGATGCCCACGGCGGCAGCTGGCACCGGCAGGTCAGTCTGCTGAGCGCGGAAAAGATCGAGGCATTCCGTAAAAAGATCTGGGTGGACTACGGTGCCTTTGGCGAAAATCTGGTCATTGAAGGCTTCGATTTCCGCAATCTGCCGGTCACCAGCCGGTTCGCCATCGGGGACGTGGTGCTGGAAATGACCCAGATCGGCAAGGAGTGCCACAACGACTGCGTTATCAAGCAGCAGACCGGTGAGTGCATCATGCCCCGGGAGGGCGTGTTTGCCCGGGTGCTCACCGGCGGCGAGATCCATGTGGGGGACGAAGTGACCCTGCTGCCCCCGCTGGAGAACCCGCCCCTGCGGGCTGCGGTCATCACTCTTTCGGACAAGGGCAGCCGCGGGGAGCGGGAGGATAAGAGCGGCCCGCTCATTGTGGAGATGCTTACCGCCGCAGGCTATGTGGTGGAGGAGACCATGATCCTGCCGGACGAAGCAAAGGCCCTGAAGGCTCAGCTCATCCGTCTGGCTGACGGCCGTCAGGTGAATCTGATCCTCACCACCGGCGGCACCGGCTTCTCCCCCCGGGATATCACCCCGGAAGCCACCTGTGCGGTGGCAGACCGCAACGCCCCCGGCATTGCCGAGGCCATGCGCTATCACAGCCTGAGCATCACCCCGCGGGGGATGCTCAGCCGCGGCGTCAGCGTGCTGCGCGGCAAAACGCTCATCGTCAACCTGCCGGGCAGCCCCAAGGCCGTGCAGGAAAATCTGGAGTACATCCTGCCCAGTCTGGAACACGGTGTGCGCATTGCCGCCGGTCTGGACGGCGAGTGCGCCCGCAAATAAGGCTTCCCCGCCCTGTTTTCCTTTGCGGGGCGTAGAAATAGAATGCTGTTTTACAAAAAGTAAGGAGAAAAACAGATATGAACGACCATCGCATTTCCCGCCGGAGCTTTCTGGCTGCTGCCGGCATCGCCGGGGCAGCCGCTGCCCTCACCGGCTGCGGCGGTGCTGCTTCCAGCACAGCTGCTTCCGTGGCATCCTCTGCCGCCGCTTCTTCACAAGCAGCCCAGAGCGTGGAGCTGATCGTGTTTGCCGCCGCATCCCTCACCGAGACCCTCACCGCCATCGGTGAGACCTACTCGGCAGAGAACCCGGACGTGACCTTCCGCTTCAACTTCGACTCCTCCGGCACCCTCAAGACCCAGATCCAGGAGGGCGCGGACTGCGACCTGTTCATCTCTGCCGGTCAGAAGCAGATGGACCAGCTGGACATCATGGCTTTGGCCGATGTGAACAAGGACAGGCTGGACTTTGTGGACAGCGATACCCGCGTGGACCTGCTGGAAAACAAGGTGGTGCTCTGCGTGCCGGAGGGCAGCGACAAGGGCATCGACAGCTTCGACGCTCTGGCTGAACACCTGAAGGCACAGGACATCCTGTTCTGCATGGGCAACAGCGATGTGCCTGTGGGCCAGTACACCCAGAAGATCCTTGCCTACTACGATCTGGACGAGGAGGCACTTGCCGCTGCCGGTGTCATCACCTACGGCTCCAACGTCAAGGAGGTCACCACCCAGATCACCGAGGCCAGCGTGGATGCCGGTGTCGTCTACTGCACTGATGCTTTCAGCGCCGGTCTGACCCCTGTAGACGAGGCCACCAAGGAGATGTGCGGTCAGGTCATCTATCCTGCCGCCGTGCTGAAGGCCGCCCCCAACGCCGAGGCCGCCAAGGAGTTTCTGGCCTATCTGCAGACCGACCGCGCCGCCACCGTGTTCGAGGGCGTGGGCTTCAGCGCCGTATAAAAAGGAGCAGGCATGGACTGGTATCCGTTGTGGAACAGCCTGCGCATCGCCCTTATCAGCTGCGCAGCAGTGTTCTTTCTCGGCATTTTTGCCGCCTACTATATCGCAAAGCTGCCGCGCACCGTCAAGGGCGTGCTGGACGTGCTGCTCACCCTGCCCATGGTGCTGCCGCCCACGGTGGTGGGCTACTTTCTGCTGCTGCTCTTTGGTGCAAAGCGGCCGGTGGGCATCTTCTTCATGGAGCAGTTCGGGGTCAAGCTGGTCATGAACTGGTACAGCGCCATCTTAGCCTCCATCGTGGTGGCCTTCCCGCTGATGTACCGCACCGCCCGCGGTGCCTTTGAAAGCTTTGACGAGACGCTGGCGTGGTCGGCCCAGACGCTGGGCCAGTCCAACAGCTGGATCTTCTGGCGGGTGCGGATGCCGTACTGCCGTCAGGGCATTCTGGCCGGAACTGTGCTGGCCTTTGCCCGAGCGTTGGGCGAGTACGGTGCCACCAGCATGATCGCAGGCTACACCCCCGGCAAGACCGCCACCATCGCCACCACGGTCTACCAGCTGTGGCGCACCAACGATGAGGCGGGTGCCATGCGCTGGGTGCTGGTGGATATTGCCATCTCTGCGGTGGTGCTGCTGGCGGTGAACCTGCTGGAGAAAAAACAGAAAGCGGGTGGCCGGAAATGAGTCTGGAAGTGAACATTACCAAAAAGCTGGAGGGCTTCACCCTTCGGGCCGAATTTACCGCAGGCAGCACGGCCACCGCTCTGCTGGGAGCCTCCGGCTGCGGCAAAAGCATGACATTGCGCTGCATCGCGGGCATCGTAAAGCCGGATGCGGGCCGCATCGTGCTGGATGGCCGGGTGCTGTTTGACAGCGAACAGCACATCGACCTGCCGCCGCAGCAGCGGGGCGTGGGCCTTTTGTTCCAGAACTATGCGCTGTTCCCCAACATGACCGTGGAGCAGAACATCCTCTGCGGGCTGAAAGCGGAAAAAGACAAGGCAGTCCGCAGGGAACGCTGTGCGGAAATGCTGCGTGCCATGCGGCTGGAAGCACTGGCGAAGCGCTGCCCGGCCCAGCTTTCCGGCGGGCAGCAGCAGCGTACGGCGCTGGCTCGCATTCTGGTGGGCAGGCCCCGCATCCTGATGCTGGACGAGCCTTTCAGCGCGCTGGACAGCTATCTGCGGGAAGAGGTGGAGAGCGAAGTGGGTAGCCTGCTGGCGGGATTTGACGGAACGGCTCTGCTGGTGACCCACAACCGGGACGAGGCCTACCGCCTGTGCCGGGAGATGGCAGTGATGGACGGCGGGCGGGTGCTGCGCACCGGCACCACCAAAGAGGTGTTTGCCGACCCGCAGAGCATTACCGCCGCACGGCTGACCGGCTGCAAAAATATTCTGCCCTGCACCCGCGTGGATGCGCACACGGTGCGGCTGACCGGCTGGGACGCCCCGCTGCGCCTTGCAGCCGAGGTGCCGGAACACTGCACTGCCGTGGGGATCCGCGCCCACGACCTTGCGCCCTGCGCACCGGAAGCACAGAACGCGCTGCCGGTAAAGGCGGTTTCCAGCAGTGAAAATCCGTTTGACTGGAATCTGATCTTCCTGGCACCCGACGGCACGACCCGCCTGTGGTGGAAGGTGAGCAAGGCAACGCTGGGGGCTGCTGCACCTGCCGCGCCGCAGTGCTTTGCCGCTGCGCCGGAAGGCATCATGCCGCTGGTATGAAAACTGCCCCTGCATGAATCGACAAAAAATAAGGCGAGATTTTGTGTAACTTTACAAAACATAAAAAATGTGATGGCAAAGTTGTTGCAACTTTCAGTTTGAAAGAAATAACAGAAAACGCTATACTTTAGGCATCAAAGGCAAAGACGCTTCGCGAGAGATCGCAAAGCGTCTTTTTTTGTTACCCTGCAAGGCAAGGCGGCCTTGAGGGAGAGATGAAACAGGAAAAGGGGAATGCAACGTGATACGTTGAGGTTTTTTGGTGGGCGCGGGTGGATATCGCGAGCCGCGCATCTAAAAAAGCCCCGCAGGGGCTTTTTTGCCCGCCGGACTATTCGGCGGGCCGATGCTGTTCGAATCCACCCTTGAGAGTGAAACTTGAGATACTGGATAAAACAAAAAACCAGCGTATTTTCTACGCTGGTCTTTTTGGTGGGCGCGGGTGGATTCGAACCACCGAAGCTGAAAGCAGCAGATTTACAGTCTGTCCCCATTGGCCACTCGGGAACACGCCCATATTCATTTTTGTGCGTCCGTTCGCCGGACGACTTGCTTATTTTAGCATGGGAAATGGATTTTGTCAACTGTTTTTTACTTTTTTCTTCAAAGGTTTTTTGCGCCCGTCGAAGGCGGGGTGCGGCAATGTGGATGGCTTTGTGCGAAAACGGCGGATATCCGTCTTTTTTGCCGCAAAAATATTTGCCAGATAAGCGGCAGATCCTGCGGCTTTGGATTGCATTCTGCGCAATTCTATGTTATAATTCCGGACGAACTGAACAGAAAACAGCAGGTGCCTTCTGCCGCTTTGCGCGGTGGGAAGGGTAAAAGGGAAGCGGGTGCAGATCCCGCACGATCTCGTCACTGTGATAAGGGAGTCCGCGTCAGGGTGCTGTGTGCACCGGCCACTGGAGCATTGCTCCGGGAAGGGGATGCCGGGCGGCGATCTTTCAGTCAGGAAACCTGCCTGCTGTTGGTACGGGGGCCTGAGCCCCAGATCACGAGGAATTGGTTGTACCAAAAAGCCCTGAAAAAATCAGAGGTCTTTTTGTCATGCCATCCGCAGGACAAAAGGGCCTCTTTTTTACCTCACTTTCCTGTACCCTTTGTTCGGTTCGGCCGCAATTTATCCACAGGAAAGGACAAGACAATGAGAAAGATCGAAACCAAGAAGCTGGCCGCAGCTGTTACGGCTCTGGCCCTGTGCGCCGGCGTGCTCACCGGCTGCGGCGGTGCTGCTTCCAGCACTGCATCCAGCACCGCTGCGTCTGCCGCTTCCAGCGAAGCGAGCAGCGAGGAAGCTGACGAAATGGCAGCAAAGAATGTGGCAGACCTGATCGATGCCATCTATGTGCAGGAGCGCAATGATGACACCGACGCCCAGTGCGAAGCCGCCAAGACTGCATGGGATGCTTTGACCGACGCCCAGAAGGAACTGGTGGAAGGCGAGAACGCCGATCCCGACTACTTTGGCCGTGACACCGGCGATGCCTCCAAGGACGATGCCCGCAATCAGGACGACATCGGCGACAACGAGCTGCTGGTGGTCTCCTTTGGTACCTCCTTCAACGACAGCCGCGTGAAGGACATCAAGGGCATCGAGGATGCTCTGCAGGCCGCATACCCGGACTGGAGCGTGCGCCGCGCCTTCACCGCACAGATCATCATCAACCATGTGCAGGCCCGTGACGGCGAAAAGATCGATAATATGCAGCAGGCCATGGACCGCGCTGTGGCAAACGGTGTGAAGAACCTTGTCGTCCAGCCCACCCACCTGATGCACGGCGCTGAGTACGACGAAATGATGGAAATGATCGACACCTACCGCGACAAGTTTGAATCTGTCGCTGTGGCTGAGCCCCTGCTGGGTGAGGTCGGCTCCGATGCCACCATCATCAATCAGGATAAGGAAGACGTTGCCAAGGCTGTCACCGCTGCTGCCGTGAAGGAAGCCGGCTACGACAGTCTGGATGCCGCTGCGGCGGACAAGGTCGCCTTTGTCTTTATGGGCCACGGCACCTCTCACACCGCAAAGGTGAGCTACAGCCAGATGCAGACCACCATGCAGACTCTGGGCTATGACAATGTGTTCATTGGCACCGTTGAGGGCGAGCCGGAGGAGACTGCCTGCGAGAACGTGATCGAGGCTGTCAAGGCTGCAGGCTACACCAAGGTGATCCTGCGCCCGCTGATGGTGGTTGCCGGCGATCACGCCAACAATGACATGGCCGGTTCGGATGATGATTCTTGGCTGAGCATGTTCAACGCTTCCGATGCATTTGAGTCGGTTGACTGCCAGATCGCTGGTCTGGGTGAGATCGAGGATGTCCAGAAGCTGTATGTCGCCCACACCAAGGCGGCGATCGATTCTCTGAACGGTTGATTAAACGAACCCTCTCCGTTTCGCGGCCGCTTTGCGGCACCCGGTGGAGAGGGTTCATTTTTTATCCGAACAATGGTATAATAAAAGCTGATTTTTATAATGTAGAGGTATTTCCTATGAAACGCGTTTTTTCCTGTGTTGTCGCTGCTTCTCTGGCACTGAGCCTGCTGGCGGGCTGTGGCGCTTCTTCCACGGCATCTTCTGCGGCGTCCGGCGCTGCCAGCTCGGAGGTTGCTTCTTCCGTGGCTTCTTCTGCCGTTGAGACCGCCGCTCTTCCGGACGGTGTGTATACCGCCGACTTTGACACCGACAGCTCCATGTTCCATGCCAACGAAGCCTGCAACGGCAAGGGCACCCTGACCGTGGAGAATGGCCAGATGACCTTCCACGTCAGTCTGGCGTCCACCCACATCGTCAACCTGTATCTGGGCAAGGCTGCAGACGCTGCGGCCAACGCGTCCGACTGGCTGCAGCCCACCACCGACACCGTCACCTACTCCGATGGCACCTCGGAGGAGGTGTACGGTTTCGATATCCCGGTCTCTGCCGTGGATGCCGACTTTGATCTGGCCATTCTGGGCACCAAGGGCAAGTGGTACGATCATGTCGTCAGCGTGCGCAACGCGGTCCAACAGGCTGGTACCGCAGCTCCCGCCGACGGCACCTACACCTGTGAGGTGACGCTGGAAGGCGGCTCCGGCCGTGCCACCGTGGAGAGCCCCGCTGCCCTGACCGTGGCAGACGGCAAAATGACCGCTACCATCGTGTGGAGCAGCCCCAACTATGATTATATGCTCGTGGACGGCGAGAAGTATCTGCCCACCAACACCGAGGGCAATTCCACCTTTGAGATCCCCGTTGCCGCGCTGGACACGTCACTGGACGTCACCGCCGACACCGTGGCCATGAGCACCCCCCACGAGATCGAGTACACGCTGACCTTTGATTCCGCAAGTCTGAAGTGACTCCTCCAGTCACCTTCTTTGGCAAAAAGATAAACTTTACCGTACTGCCAAAGCCTCCCTCTATGAGGGAGGTGGCGCGGCGCAAGCCGTGACGGAAGGAGTTACCTATGAAGATCACTCGCAACCAATTTCTGAAACTGATCCCTGCTGCGGCGCTGACGCTGACCGGCTGCGGCAGGAAGACCCAGCCCGCCCAAAACGGAAAGCGTGCATCCAG
>OAVJ01001175.1_pt1 | contig 11494 bp, 10 predicted proteins | sample 1516901 | NCBI WGS metagenome assembly OAVJ01 (sample SAMEA2580073, study PRJEB22360) | human gut metagenome | biome: human gut; feature: human-associated habitat; material: faeces | place: Denmark | collected 2008/2010 | reverse complement strand
GCACCGGTCTCAAAGGGCCTGCCGCAGGATACCTACGAGCGGCTGCTGGCCCGGCTGCAGGGCAGAGGCGTGCGCGCGGTGGTGGATGCCACCCGCGACCTGCTGGTGAATGTTCTGCAGTATCACCCCTTCCTCATCAAACCCAACAATCACGAGCTGGGCGAGATCGTGGGCAAGGAGCTGAAAACAGAGGAAGAGATCATTGCTGCGGCCCGCACCCTGCAGGAAAAGGGCGCCCGCAACGTGCTGGTGAGCATGGCGGGGGACGGTGCCCTGCTGGTGGACGAGCAGGGACAGGTACACCGCATCGGCTGCCCCAAGGGAAAGGTTGTAAACAGCGTGGGCGCAGGCGACAGCATGGTGGCCGGTTTTGTGGCTGGCTGGATGCAGACCCGGAGCTATTCCTTTGCACTGCGTCTGGGCACCGCCTGCGGCAGCGCCACCGCGTTCAGTCTGGGTCTTGCTACCAAAGAAAAAATCGACGAACTGATGAAGGAAATCTGACCCCCTGTGGCGGAGAGGGTTGCAGTTATACAGGAAGGGAGAAAAATCATGCGTATTACGGAATTATTCACCGCGCAGTCCATCGCACTGGATGAGGCTCTGACCGATCAGGAGCAGATCATCAGCCGTCTGGTGGAGCTGCAGGCCACCCATGGCAACATCACGGACAAGGAAGCTTACAAAAAGGCCCTTTATGCCCGTGAGGCGGAGGGTTCCACCTATGTGGACAACGGCATCACGGTGCCCCACGCCAAGACCAATGTAGTCACCCGGCCCAGTCTGGCGGCGCTGCGGTTGAGCAGCCCGGTGCAGTACAATGCCGAGGACGACGGCACCACCGACCTGCTGTTTGCCATTGCAGCTCCGGAAAACGGAAGCCTGCATGTGGACATGCTGGCCCGTATGATGCAGATGCTGATGAACGAGGACTTTGTAGAAAAGCTGAAGGCCGCAAAGACCCCGGCAGAGTTCCTTGACTGCATCGATGCACAGGAGGAGGCTCAGTTCGGTGCGGAGAGCTTCACCCAGCAGGAAATCCCCCAGAGCGGCTACCGTATTCTGGCCGTGACCGCCTGCGTCAACGGCATTGCCCACACCTACATGGCAGCGGAAGCCCTGACCAAGGCCGGTGACAAGCTGGGCCTGCCCACCAAGGTGGAGACCAATGGCTCGGACGGTGCCAAGAACATCCTCACCAGAGAAGAGATCGCAAACTGCGATGGCATCATCGTGGCAGCAGAAAAGAAGGTGGAGACCGCACGCTTCGACGGCAAGCCGGTGCTGTTCACCCGGGTGGACGATGGCATCCACAAGCCGGAGGAGCTCATCAAGAAGATCGTGCACGGCGAGGTGCCTGTTTACCACGCCGAGGGCGGCGCACAGGCCGCCGAGGATGCTTCCGGCAAGGACAGCTTTGGCCGCACCCTGTACAAGAACCTGATGAACGGTGTCTCCCACATGCTGCCCTTCGTGGTGGGCGGCGGCATCATGATCGCACTGGCGTTCCTGCTGGACGATTACACCATCGATCCCTCCAACTTTGGCATGAACACCCCGGCCGCTGCCTTCTTTAAGACGGTGGGCAACGCAGCCTTCGGTTACATGCTGCCCATTCTGTCGGCCTTTATTGCCATGTCCATTGCAGACCGTCCGGGTCTGGCAGTCGGCTTTGTGGGCGGTGTGCTGGCCATGAACGGCACCAACTTTGCAGGCATTGCAGCGGGTGAGACCACCGGTGTTTCCGGCGGCTTCCTTGCTGCACTGCTGGCCGGTTTTGCTGCAGGCTACATCGTTGAGCTGCTGAAAAAGATCACCGAAAAGCTGCCTGCCAGCCTGAACGGCATCCGCCCCATGCTCATCTATCCGCTGGGCGGTATGCTCATCCTCGGCGCGGTGATGTGCGGTATCAACCCGGTCATGGGCATGATCAACACTGCCATGACCGATTGCCTGAACGCCATGGGCGGCACCTCCAAGGTGCTGCTGGGTGCCATCGTAGCCGGTATGATGAGCATTGATATGGGTGGCCCCTTCAACAAGGCAGCTTACGTCTTTGGCACGGCAGCCCTTGCCTCCGGCAACTATGAGGTGATGGCCGCTGTCATGGTGGGCGGCATGGTCCCTCCCATCGCCATTGCCCTGTCCACTACCTTCTGCCCCAAGAAGTGGACGGCCGACGAGCGCCGCAACGGCATCGTGAACTACGTCATGGGCCTGTGCTTCGTTACCGAGGGCGCGATCCCTTATGCAGCAGCAGATCCCCTGCGTGTCCTGCCCAGCTGCGTGGCCGGTGCAGCGGTGGCCGGTGCGCTCTCCATGACCTTCGGCTGCGCTCTGCGTGCACCGCACGGCGGCATCTTCGTGTTCCCTGTGGTTGACCACGCAGTGCTGTACTGTGTGGCACTGGCCATGGGCAGTGTGCTGGGCGCCGTGATCCTGAGCCTGCTCAAGAAAAACCGTACCGACGCAGAATAAACGCTATTCCCTCCATATTCGAGATACTTCATAAAGCCGCAGCAAGCCCCCGGGGAGACCCGGGGGCTTGCTGTATTATGCGAAGATTGCATTTTTGCCTCAAATATGATATGCTGGGTCTGCAGTTGAAAGACTGTGGAAAGGCATTGTCCATAAAACGCAGGCGGCCTCAATCGGCAGGTTTTTGTTTTTTCAAAACGTCGGGAGGTCGGATTTTTTCTTGAAGTTCATACTCCCGGACGCTTAGGCCGAAGGGAGGGATGCCGGATGTCCATAGCAGATATCTTCACGGTGGTCATAGCGCTGTTGGTCAACGTGGTGTTTGCGACGTTTCAGATCACCTGGAGCATCACGCAGGATCGCGCGAAGGATCAGAAGGATAAAAAGAAAAAGTAACCGCCCACGACTCCCAATCTAAGCGGTTACTTTTCTTTTTTAGTTAAGTTTCAGCCGAAAAGGGGGCTGCCGTTTGCGGGCAGTGCCTTTTTCTGTCTTCATTATAGACGCTGATGTGTACTTTGTCAAGTATGAGCCATCAGATATAGTCCGAAATGTACGGGATCTTATGGAACAGTACATCGTCCAGCCGTTCCACGGCTTCCTCCCGGCCCTCGATGCGTTCCAGCTCAAACAGGCGTTCTGCGGTCTTGTAGCCGAGCAGCAGGGTGGAAAGGGTGCCGATGCCCATTTTCAGGTGGTATTCGGCGGGGGCATTGGTCAGCTTGCAGCCGCCGTCTGCAAATCGGATGCGGAAGGTGCGGTCGTTCCAAGGCAGAAGAGTGTCCTCAATCTCCAACTCGATGCACAGCTCGCCGCCGTCCGGGTCGCAGGGGTAATCCTCCAGAAAGCCGGCCACATCCACGATACGGCCCATGGCATAGGGGCGGATGGCCTCCTTGATGTCGCCGTCGTCCATTTCAAAGGCGATGGGCTCGCTGAAATAGGTGTTGCCGTGCACCTCATCGATCATGGAATCGTGGGCATGGATGTACTCCCACAGGCCCTTCTGGGCCTCGCGGTTCAGGTAGATCATTTCCTTGATGTGCATGATGTCGTTCTTGATGAGGTACACCATGTAGCCGCAGGGCTTGTCCTTTACATTATAGTAGACGGCAACGTTGGTGTCGTCCTCATCCCAGCGCCAGTATTCTTCCCATGCCAGCGCGTTGCGGAACAGGCACCCGTGCGTGATGGAAGCAAAGTGCGAGTGCAGCTCGTGGAATTCGGTGTTGTCCCATGCGACGCGCCGCACATAGCCGGGCGCGGAGACCTTTGTGGGGATCTGCCGGTCCTTGATGTTGAAGGAGATCTTGTTGGAGATGATCTCCCACCCAAGGTGATGGTACAGCGGGATGGAGTAGGGGTAGAGCAGGGCGAAGCTCTTGCCCTCCTTGTGCATCTGGGTCAGTCCCTGGATCATCAGCCGCTTCATGATGCCGTTGCCGGTGTACTCCGGGTAGGTACACACGCTGGTCACAAAGCCTACGTGATATACCGTGTCGTAGATGTTCATTTTCAGCGGGTAGACCGCGAACTGTGAGACGAGGTTTTTGCCGTCAAAGCAGCCCAGCACATCGGCGCGTTCCAGCACAGGAAACTTGGACTGCTTGATCTCGTCGTCCTTCCAGCCGGTGGCGGTAAGCTCTTCCTCGGTCACCTGAAAGGTATAGCGCAGCAGGGCGTTATACTGATCGAGATCGTCGGTCTCAAGATAACGGTATGTATAATCCTCGGCAGAGTTCATGATAGACTTCCTCTCTGTTTTCAAAGGCGTTTGCCGAACAGCTCCATTATACACCCGTTGTCAAAAAGGCGGCAAGAACCATTTTCACAAAAAACAGGGCAAAGAATAAGGCGAAACGCCGCATTTGCTGGAAAAAGCCGCAAGGGCCTCCTTTTGGATTGCACCCGGTTTTTGAGTGTGGTATACTGTTTCTGTTATGGAAAAGTTCCGGTGCGGTGTGCCGGGCACAGCAAAGAGGAAAAGGAAACGAACGATGAAAATTGGATTTGACAACGATAAATATCTTTCGATGCAGTCGGAGCACATCCGTGAGCGCATCAAGAAGTTCGACAACAAGCTCTATCTGGAATTCGGCGGCAAGCTGTTCGATGATTACCATGCATCCCGCGTGCTGCCGGGTTTTCAGCCCGATTCCAAACTGCAGATGCTGCTTCAGCTGAAGGATCAGGCCGAGGTGGTCATCGTTATCAGCGCCGAGGACATCATCAGCAACAAGATCCGTGGCGATTACGGCATCACCTACGATCTGGACGTGCTGCGCCTGATCGACGCGTTTCAGGAGGTGGGCCTGTATGTGGGCAGCGTGTGCGTGACCAAGTACGCCGCCGCACCGGAGGTGGAGGCCTTTGAAAAGCGGCTGAACAGTCTGGGCATCCGCACCTTCCGCCACTACAAAATTCCCGGCTACCCCAACGATGTGGCCCGCATCGTCAGCGACGAGGGCTACGGCAAAAACGATTACATCGAGACTCAGCGCCCGCTGGTGGTCATCACGGCCCCCGGCCCCGGCAGCGGAAAAATGGCCACCTGCCTTTCCCAGCTGTACCACGAGTACAAGCGCGGTGTGAAGGCCGGTTACGCCAAGTTCGAGACCTTCCCCATCTGGAACATTCCCCTCAAGCACCCGGTGAATCTGGCCTACGAGGCCGCCACGGCCGACCTGAACGATGTGAACATGATCGACCCGTTCCATCTGGAAGCCTACGGCGTGACCACCGTCAACTACAACCGCGACATTGAGATCTTCCCGGTGGTGAACGCCATGTTCGAGCTCATCGCGGGCAAGAGCCCCTACAAGAGCCCCACGGATATGGGCGTCAACATGGCGGGCAACTGCATCGTGGACGATGCGGTCTGCCGCGAAGCATCCCGCAAGGAGATCCTGCGCCGTTACTTCAAGTGCCTGTGTGAGCAGAAGATCACCGGCACGGTCAAGGAGACCGAGCGCTACAAGCTGGAGCTGCTGATGAATCAGGCCGACCTGACCGTGGGCCAGCGCGAAGTGGAAAAGCAGGCTCATGCCCGCAGCGAGAGCACCGGCGGGGCCCCCGCTGCCGCCATTGAGCTGCCGGACGGCACCGTTGTCACCGGCAAGACCGGCCCCCTGCTGGGTGCGGCTGCATCTGCCCTGATGAACGCCCTCAAGGTGCTGGCCGGCATCCCGCAGGAGACCGACCTTGTGAGTGCGGCTTCCATTGAGCCCATCCAGACCCTCAAGACCAACTATCTGGGCGGTAAGAATCCCCGCCTGCACACCGATGAGATCCTCATTGCCCTGTCCAGCTCTGCAGCCGACAACGAGCAGGCCGCAGCGGCCATGCACCAGCTGCCGAACCTCAAGGGCTGCGATGTGCACTCCACTGTGCTGCTCTCGAGTGTGGACACCAGCACCCTGAACCGGCTGGGAATGTACCTGACCTGTGACCCCGTTTACGAGGAAGAGGACCGCAAGTACCACAAGCAGTAAATCATACAAAAAACGAAACAGGCGCATCCAAAGGCCGAAAGGCTGGCGGATGCGCCTGTTTTTCATTGGTTCAGATGCCGGTAAAATAGGATTTGTATTTCTCCGCATACAGCTGGGTGCCCATGCGGCGCAGGCCGCCGTACAGGTGATGCCGGATCAGCGGTTCAATGGCGTCCACATCCTTTTCCCGGATCACGCGCAGAATCTCCCGGTGCTCGCTGAGCACATCCGGCACATTGTTGGCCCGCACCACATCCAGACGGGTGAAGCGGGAGTAGTCCGGCTGCGGCTTGGTCAGGTTCTGCCAGATGTACCACTTGTTCATGCTGCGAAACCAGATGGCGTGCATTTCCAGATCCAGCATGAGAAAGGCATTGATATCCACATTCTCCGGGTCGGTCATGGTCTGGGCCATTTCCTCCAGCAAATCATACTTATGCTTGATCTCGATGTACTCTTTGGGCGAACAGACCTGAATGAAATCGCGCAGCACCATGCTTTCAACGGCTGTGCGCTGGTATGCGATCTGATCCACGATATCCAGATTGATGGGGGTGACGATGGTGCCCTTGCAGGGAATGATCTGCACAAAGCCGTTTTGCTCCAGCCGCTGCAGGGCAGCACGCACCGGCGTGCGCGAAATGCCGAACCGTTTGCACAGCTGATTTTCGCTGATGGTCTCTCCGGGCTTGATCTTCAGCGTAACGATATCATGTTCCAACGTCTGGTAGATGTCCTCCGGATGCAGCTGTTCAGCCATGTGCTCACACTCCATTTACACAGTTGATAATAAGATATTTCTATTTTAGCCTGCCCAAAAGAGATTGTCAACGTATGAGAATGAAGTATACAATAGCCTGTATACAAGTAGTGGGTCATGCACAGCCCGAGGGCAACCCCCGCTTTGTTTCCATGGAGCAGTTTGCCGCCGATGTGGCAGAGGCCACCAACGGCCATATGAAGATCGAAGTTTACGGCAACGGCCAGCTGGGCACCGAGAAGGAGATGCTGGAGCAGGTCGTGGCCGGCACCGTGCAGGGCATGCGCGGCGGTCAGTTCGACTTCAGCCCCCGTCTGCTGATGTTCACCCTGCCCTTCCTGACCAATACCCGTGCACAGGTCACGGCTCTGCTGCAGAGCGATCTGGCACAGAAGGTGTGTGCTGAGGCCGAGGGCGAGACCGGTACCGTCATCATCAACCTGTGCGATGCAGGCGGCTACCGCCAGTTCTCCAACTCCAAGCATGCCATCAAGGCTCCCGCAGACCTGAAGGGCCTGAAGATGCGCACCAACGGCATGAAGACCATTGACATGACCTTCCAGGCAATGGGCGCTACCACCACCACCATCCCGTACTCCGACCTGTACATGGGCCTGAAGACCGGCGTTGCAGACGGTCAGGAGAACCCCTGGGTCAATGCTCATATACGGTAAAGAAGCAACAACACAAATTGAGAACAGCGTACCCTACTATTCTGTATCAAAGTGGAGCAGTAACACGAAAATGTTGCTGCTCCATTTTCATGCCCCCTTAAATAATTTCCTTGAAGCTGCTTGACCTATATTACGGTTAGTGATATATTTATTACAGTAATCGTAATAGTGAGGCTGGACTATGAGAGACAATGCAAAAAGTGGCGCACTTACAGAAGTGACCTTTTATATTTTACTCTCTCTTTATACACCAAAACACGGATACGCCGTTATGCAGTTTGTTGAAGAAAAAACGGGCGGGCGGCTTTCGTTAGGCGCAGGCACTTTATATGGAGCATTAAACTCTTTGCAGGACAAGAAGTGGATTGAACCTTATGGAGATAGTGAGGGAAGAAAAAAAGAATACCACATTACAGCACAGGGAAAAGAAATTGCAGAAAAAGAGCTTGCAAGACTAAATGAACTTGTAAGCATTGCAAGTGAAATTATTGGAGGTGCAGTATGAGTAAAAAATGTTATCGCTTTTTTGGCGGATTGCTAAATACGCAGGAAAAATGGCTAAACAAAATGTCTGAAAAGGGTTATCGACTTGTTAGGACAGGAAAACTGTTATACGAATTTGAAAAATGCAAGCCCGATGAAGTGACCTATTGTGTAGAGTTTATCGGAGAAAAATCAAAAGAGAGTTCAATAGATTATGCTAATTTTTTGGAGGATATGGGATATAAGGTGTTTTTTAAAAATATCAATCTAAACTATTCTGTTGGAAAAGTTCGTTGGCGCCCATGGGCAGAAAGGGGCGGTCGTATTGCGACAAACACAACAACTTTTAATCGAGAAATCTTGATTGTGGAAAAAGCAAATGATGGAAAGCCTTTTGAACTCCATACCTCTTATGACGATAAAGAAAAATATTATCGCAACTTACGCAATCCGTGGCTATTTCTACTGCTCATGTTTGCACTATTCGCAGTTACAAAGCAATCTATAATCTTTGGTATTTTTGCGTTGGCTTCTGTAATTCCTGGCAGTATATATCAAATACAGATAATGAAAATCCGGAAGGAAGCCAAGACACAGGAATGGTGAGGAAATAAATAGCAAAACCAGCCGAGCCAGTCAACGGTCAAGATGAACGGCGCAAATGTGCCGCCGTTGACAGCCCCGCCCGTCTTTGCTGTTCGGTAATCAAGAGGGCGGCAGCATAAAATGCTGCCGCCCTCTGCCATTATTCAGAAAGGGGGATTTTCCATGACTGAATCCTCCACCATCATGCTCATCATCAGCTTTACCACCATCTTCACATGGGTGCTGACCATGCAGAAGGTACCGCAGACGGTGGGTGCCTTCTTCATGTCCCTGAACATGCCCGCGTGGGCCATTGCGCTGATCTTTGATGTGCTGATCCTGATGATCGGCACCTTCATCGATGTCAGCCCGGCCATCCTGCTGCTCACCCCCATCCTGCTGCCGGTCATGGTGCAGTACGGCTTCTCGCCGCTGCAGTTCGGTGCCATGATGATCACCGGTCTGGCCATTGGTCTGGTCACCCCGCCGGTCGGCATGTGCCTGAACGCCTGCAACAAGATCAACCGTATGCCCATCATCGAGATCTTCAAGGGCGCAGCGCCCTACGTGATCTGCAATGTGATCGTTCTGATCTCCATCAGCCTGTGGGGCCCGCTTACCACCGCCCTGCCGCAGCTGCTGGGCTACAGCATCTTCTGAGCTCAACGCGTATACCTCTTATAAAGACAGGCAGCGCTCCCTTGCGGGGCGCTGTTTGTTTTTTGTACGCAAACAGGCGGGACTGTTGTATTTGGCCGACAGATATGGTACACTAAGGCCACTTGTGTATAGGAATATAGGAAAAGAGGAATTAAATCATGGATACGCAAAAACAAAAGCGCAGCGCTTTTTCCGGCAAGATCGGCTTTGTGCTGTCGGCCGCAGGCGCTTCGGTGGGCCTTGGCAACATCTGGCGGTTTCCGTATCTCGCCGCAAAGTACGGCGGCGGCATTTTTCTGCTGGTGTACATCGTGCTGGCCGTCACCTTTGGCTACACGATGATCGTGGCCGAAACGGCACTGGGCCGCATGACCCACAAAAGCCCGGTGGGTGCCTTTGGCGCCTTTGGCAAAAAGGGCGGCCTGCGGTTCGGCGGCTGGATCAATGCGGTCATCCCCATTCTGATCGTGCCGTACTATTCGGTCATCGGCGGCTGGGTCATCCGCTATCTGTCGGAGTATATCAGCGGCCATGGCAGTGAGCTTTCGCAGGACGGCTATTTTTCCAATTTCATTTCCAGCGGACTGTCGGCAGAGGTGTGCTTTCTGATCTTCACGGCCTTTACGCTGGCTATCATCTTTGCCGGTGTGCGCAACGGCGTGGAGCGTGTTTCCAAGGTGATGATGCCGGTGCTGGTGGTGCTTTCGGTGGTCATTGCTGGCTACTCGGTCACGCGCCCGGGCGCACTGGCCGGTGTCAGATATTTTCTGGTGCCGAACCCGGCAAACTTCTCCTGGATGACGGTGGTCACAGCCATGGGTCAGATGTTCTATTCGCTGTCCATCGCCATGGGCATTCTGGTCACTTTTGGCTCCTATATGAAAAAGGATGTCTCCATTGAGGAATCCACCGAGAACGTGGAACTGTTCGACACGGCCATCGCCATCATGGCGGGCCTGATGATCATTCCGGCGGTGTTCTCCTTCTCCGGCGGCGACCCGGATACCCTGCAGGCCGGTCCGGCGCTGATGTTCATTACCATCCCCAAGGTGTTCGAGAGCATGGGCTTTGGCCACGTGGTGGGCATCCTGTTCTTTTTGCTGGTGCTGTTTGCAGCCGTCACCAGCTCCATTGCCCTGACCGAGAGCGCTGTCTCCACCTTTGAGGACGAGCTGGGCTGGAGCCGCGAGCGCGCAACGGCACTGATCGGCCTGATCATGGTGGCGCTGGGCAGCCTGTCCGCGCTGGGCTACGGCCCGCTGGCGGGTGTGACGGTGTTCGGGATGCAGTTTCTGGATTTCTTCGATTTCCTCACCAACTCTGTCATGATGCCCATTGCAGCCATTGCCACCTGCCTGCTGGTGTCCCGCGTCATCGGCGTGCAGAAGATCGAAGAAGAGGTGACGCTGGACGGCAAGCCCTTCCGCCGCAAAAAGATCTTCAACTTTATGATCCGCTATCTGTGCCCCATCTTTGCGGCCATCATTCTGGTCAGCTCGGTGGCAAATGCCCTTGGCTGGATCGCCATGTAAGCAGCCGTTTCCATCGGGTAGAATGCTGAAAACGCAGCGGTAAATAACAGAAAAGTCGTGCAAAGCTGAGCATCTGTGAAAGGACAGGTGCTCAGCTTTTTTGCACTTTTTTGCCGCACCGGAAAGAAAATAACGATAAAAAGCCCGGAATTTACCCTTTTAAGTGCGAAAAATTCCCAAACGGCTTGAAACGCTTTTGTTGCAGTGTTAAAATAATAACACTGCTTTTATGGGGTAATCGACGCAAAACTCAGTGCGGTCTGCTCGCAAGCGTCGGAGTTCCTGTGGGATGTGCAAGAATCGCTAAAGCAGCACTGCGCTACTGCACTTGCGTGGTACTGCCTCCGAAAATGTGAGGAAAATATTCGTATGATGAAAAAGATCTCCCGCCGCTCGTTTTTGCAGGTTTGCGGCATTACGGCGGCAACGGCAGCGCTGACCGCCTGCGGCGGCGGTAAGACCGAAACGGCGAAAAAAGACGATGCGCACGAAGCCATCACCTTTATGGCACCTTATAAGGAGATAGAAGCCTTTATTGAGCAGGTACACAGCGTTTACCCGGAAGTGAACATCGAGGTCGTGCCCTACAGCGGCGATAACACCACCACCTGTTTGCAGAATATGTTTGCGGCGGGCGACCTGCCGGACGTCTGCACCTTGACCTACTACGATCCCCAGATCGATCTGGTCTCCGACAAACTGCTGGACCTTTCCGGCTACGATTTTACGGATAACTATGTGGAGTCCCGCTTGCAGGACGTGTTCGACAACGGTGCCATCTACCTGCTGCCCTCGACCTACAACTGCTACGGCATCACCTACAACAAGACC
>OAVJ01001174.1_pt1 | contig 11497 bp, 12 predicted proteins | sample 1516901 | NCBI WGS metagenome assembly OAVJ01 (sample SAMEA2580073, study PRJEB22360) | human gut metagenome | biome: human gut; feature: human-associated habitat; material: faeces | place: Denmark | collected 2008/2010 | reverse complement strand
CAAAAAAGGATCCCACATGATCTCTCATATGGAATCCTCGAATGATGCTTCAAATTAATTAGATAAAACCTTACTTTATCAGTGAAAATCCTTATTCTAAGGAATTATTCACATGTGTACGGCATAAGAGCGATATGACGTGCTCTCTTGATAGCTACTGTTAAAGCTCTCTGGTGCTTTGCGCAGTTGCCTGTGATTCTTCTCGGGAGGATTTTTCCTCTCTCGGATACGTATCTCTTTAACTTGTTTACGTCCTTGTAATCGATCTCGCCGTTCTTATCGCCGCAGAATACGCAAACTTTTTTTCTTCTATGCATGCCGCCTCTTCTTACTCTGGAAGAATCGGACTTGTCACCTTTATTGAATGCCATTTTAAATTACCTCCTGTTAGTTTCGTTATACCAGTCCACTCACAACACCTTAGGAGTAAGGCACCGCTTTTCCGAAGACTGATTCGTTTAGTTGAATGGAAGTCCTTCGTCCTCGACTCCATCCGGAATATTCATAAATCCATCGCCGATGGCACTGGACGGAGCAGGTCTTGGCCTCTGCTGATAGCCGCCGCGGTTTCCGCCGCCGTAGCTGTTGCCGCCGCCAAAGCCGCTGTTATCGCCGCCCTGACCCTTGCTGTCAGCGAATTCCTGGTCATCTACAATAATATCTGTTGTATAGACCTTCTGGCCATCCTTATTTACATAGCTTCCGGTCTGGATTCTTCCGGAAACCAGTACACGCATGCCCTGACGGAAATATTTCTCCGCAAATTCACCGGCACGATCAAAAGCTACGATGTTGATAAAATCGGCCGTCTGACCCTGATCGCCGTCCTGGCTTCTTCTGCCTCTTCTGTCAACTGCAAGCGTATATCTTGCGATTGCCATGGAGCGCTCGCCCTGGGAATAGCGTACTTCCGGATCTCTGGTTAATCTACCCATAAGGATAACTCTGTTCATATTCTCACTCTTTCTTTATTAAGCGTCCTGTCTTACGCAAAGATAGCGAACAACCGGCTCCATAATACGGATGTGAGCCTCAACCTCGTTCGGGCAGTTTGCCTCACCCTCGAAGTGGATGAAGTAGTAGAATCCCTCTTTGCTCTTCTGGATCTCGTATGCAAGTCTCTTCTTGCCCCATTCGTCCACATCAACGATATTGCCGCCGAAACGTGTGATATAGCCTTTCACTTTCTCAAGTGCGGCTGCTCTCTCGTCATCTTCAAGTTTTGCGCTAAGAACAACTGCTAACTCGTATTTGTTCATAGTTTCATAAACCTCCTTCTGGTCTTCCGGCCCCCGATTTTCAGTATCAGGAGCAAGGATTTTTTACATGTCACAGGTAATAATCTTAGCAAAAAAGAGCAGGAAATGCAAGCACTTTTTGCCTGATTTCCTGCTCTTTTTATACTTTTTTCATTTCTTACCGTCTTTCACACCGGCGGGAAATTCTACTCCGGTCAAAATTTGGTGATCCAGCCTGTTTTTCAGAAGTTTTATCTGAAATTACGCCGTTTTTCTCGAAAAGATCCCTTTTACTTTATCGATATACGGCTTCGTCCACGGAATATTTCCAAGAAGGACGAATAATGTACAAATCGAAAGAACGATCGTGATCGGATGTCCGAACATCGCCATAAACGGGTTGTCGGAGGACGATGCCAGGGACACGGCCTGACGGAAGTTGGAATCCATCATCTTTCCGAGTACCATCGCAAGGATCAGCGGGGCAACCGGATAATCGAACCGGCGCATCATGAATCCCATCAGTCCGAAGAAGAACATGAGTCCCACATCAAACAGACGGTTGTTGCACGCGAAGGAACCGATCACACAGAGGCTCGTTACCACCGGGATCATGATATTCTTCGGGATCGTAATGACCTTACAGATCCTCGGGGCAACAATCAGTCCTAACAGTAAAAGCGCAAAGCACGCGATGATCCCCGCTACTACGATCGAGTAGAAGGATTCTTTGTTCTGGGTGATAAATAACGGCCCCGGCTGTAAGCCATGGACATAGAATACGGAAAGGATGATCGCGGTAACTGCGTCGCCCGGAACCGCCAACGTCAGCATCGGAATCAGTGCACCGCCGATACATGCGTTGTTGGAGGACTCACTGGCCACGATTCCTTCCACCGCGCCCTCGCCGAAGGGAACCTCCGGCTTCTTTACGAGACGCTTCGCCTCATTATATGCGATAAAGGATGCCACCGGTCCGCCTGCTCCCGGAAGAGCGCCGACTAAAAGACCGATCGTGGATGTATATAAGGAAAGCTTCCAGCTTTTTAAGATCTCTTTCAGGCTGACCTTCGCCTTTTCCATCGCAAGGACATTCTGCTCCTGCTTCATGTTGTATACAACAGAGAGCACTTCTGCGAAACCGAAGAAGCCGACAAGTGCCGGGACTGTGCTGACACCGCCCGCGAGGTTCTGGATCCCGAAGGTCAGGCGCTTTGTTCCCATCAGCGGATCCAGTCCGATCATGCTGATCACAAGACCGATCATAACGCTGATAAGGCCCTTCGCGTAGTTCTTCGTGCTGACGGAACCAACCGTCGCAAGTCCGAAGAGGGCCAGAAGGAAATAGTCCATCTTTGTAAATTTGATCGCAACTCTCGATACCGGTTCCGCTAAGAGTCCCAGAGCCAGAAGACCAAATAAGCTTCCGATAAACGAGTAGATCGTTGCGGTAAAGAGCGCCTTGTAGGACTGACCTTTTTTCGACATCGGATAGCCGTCCAATGTCGTTACGACCGATGAAGGCGCGCCGGGGATATTGATCAGGATCGCCGATACCGCGCCGGAGAAGACTCCGACTACATAGACACCCATGATCATCGCCAGGGCGTCTGAATGTTCCCAGGTATAAGTAATGGATACGAGAAGCGCAGTCGCCATGGACACGGAAAGTCCCGGGATCGCTCCTACGAACAGACCAGCCACAGAACCAAGGAGAACCATAAGAATAAACCGCGGATCGACCACGGATAACATCTGCATCATTTTCCTTTCTCCTTTCTATGGCAGAAGCACATGTAAGAATGTGCGGAATGCAAGGCTTAAGAACAAGGTGGTTCCGATCGGCACAAAGACAAGGACCGGAATTTTTCTGACACCCATGAAAAGCATCATGGAGATCAGGAATACCACCGTCACAACCTCAAATGTCGAAAATGTATACGCAAAAGATAAAATTTCGATGGTGATATACGGAATTTTAATGAAGGCGAGAGCCGCATAGTAGATCACACAGAGTATCAGGGCGATCACGACCCAGCGCCTCTTTTCTGTTTTTCCTGCCTTTTCCGGCTTCTTGTCATCCGGATTTGCGGCAGCCTTTTTCATCGCCGTAACTCCCTCTCCGACGATCCATAAGGACAGACCGATCATGGCGATTGCCACGATCAGCGGAAACAGGTACGGGGACTGTGCCCAGCTTTTGTTAAACCCTTTCGCGTAGGATGAAAGAGAATACGAGAGCAGCACAAGGCCGCTCCCGCAAAATACAATTCCTTCGACGATCAGCGAATGAATCTTATTCTTCATTGATTATTCTCCAATTCTCTTGATGCCGAACTCTTCCGGACTCTTCTCGGCAACACCGTTGTCATACTGTAACCAGCAGATTACGGATTTCCAGTTGTCATAGAATGCCTGGATCGATGCGTCATCTTTGTACTCGTCATATACCGGATCCGCTGCGTTCTGTTTTACGAAGTCGGTCCACTCCGGATCTGCGAATACCTTCTCAGATGCTGCCTTTAATACATCAACGACCTCCTGCGGTGTATCGTTATTTACAACGAAGGAAAGGAGTGTGTACGGGATATTTAAGTACTTTTCAGCTTCCGGAACTGTCTCTGTAAACGCCGGGATATCCGGGTAAGCGTCCATTCTCTTATCGGAGAATACTGCTAACGGTTTCACATCGCCGCTCTCGATATAGCCGCCGAGTGTGGAGATATTCGGGTTTGTGAAGTCAACCTGTCCGCCGATGACACCGAGAAGTGCATCGTTACCGGAGTCAAAGCTTGTCATTGCAACTTCATAGCCGAGCTCTTTTAATACAAGTCCCTGATTGTGTCCGCTTCCTCCAGGGCCGGAGTGGGACATTGTGATCTTTCCCGGGTTTTCCTTGATCGCATCAAGAAGCTCCTGAAGAGTGTTGTACTTGGAGTCTTTTCCGACTACAAGAACCTTCGGGTCACCAACCAACGGAGAGATAACGGTGAAATCATCGTATCCGAGGTCGCAGATATTCATGGTTCTGTAGGTTCCCATCGTCTCCGCGCAGACAAGAAGTGTGTAACCATCAGACGGCTGCTCTTTTACGAACTGGCTTCCGATGGATCCGGACGCGCCGCCCTGGTTTGTAACGGTGATCGGCTGTCCTAAATATTTTTCAAGCAGAACTGCAAGCTTTCTGCCCCAGGTATCGGTTGTTCCGCCTGCACCGTAAGGAATGATCATTGTGATCGGTTTTGTCGGATAATCTGCGGTCGCAACAAGATCGCCGGCAGCCTCTGCGGTTGTCTCGCTGTCTTTTGCTGCTTCTGCAGTTGTCTCAGCTGCTTCTGTTGCTGCTGCAGTCGTCTCGGTCTTGGAAGATGTGGAGACACTGCATGCAGTCATGGACAGGCACATCATAGCGGCCATGCCCAGTGCAATCATCTTTTTCATTGTGGCACTCTCCTCTTTTTTGTATTTGCGATGCTTATTATAACACAGGTTATTTCGATATTCAATACAAAAGCTTTTACACTTTAAAGTTTTTATGTGTATATCGCGTTAAACCGATAAGTTTTTCATGAATTCCTGTCTTTTGATGAATTTCGTGCATACTGGTCAGTCTGTTATCCGATCAGTCCCTGGATCAGGATCACCAAAATCAGCACCGGAAGAACATACCGAAAATAGATCTTCGCCCAGTTCGCCCCCGGCATCTTAAGTCCCGCTCCATTGTTTGCCTCCGCGAGATACTTATCATATCCCCATCCCCACTTGCTCACGCAGAATAAGAGATAAACAAGGGATCCAAGCGGTAAAAGCAGGTTGCTGACTAAGAAGTCCTCAGAATCCAGAACATCTCTCGCGCCGATGATGTGGAGGTTACTCCATACATTGTAGCCCAGAACACAGGGCAGGCTGGCGATCAGGACGAAAATGCAGTTGATCACGGAAGCCTTTCTTCTGCTCCATCCAAAGTTATCCATGCAGCTGGAAAGCAGATTTTCAAACACGGCGATAACGGTTGAGAAGCTTGCCGCCGACATAAATAAGAAGAACAGCATGCCCCAGATCCGTCCGCCTGCCATGTTTGCAAACACGTTCGGAAGTGTGATGAAGATCAGCTGTGGACCGGCATCCGGCTGTACGCCGAAGGAAAAGCATGCCGGGAAGATAATCAGTCCGGCGGAAAGGGCTACCAGCGTATCAAGGCCGCAGATCCGTACCGCCTCACCTGCAAGCGTATGTTCCTCGGACATGTAGCTCCCGAAGATCTCCATTGCCGCAATGCCAAGGCTTAATGTAAAGAAGGACTGGTTCATGGCCGCCATGATCACCGATCCGAGCCCGACCTCCGACGCGCGTTTGAAATCCGGGAGAAGATAAAAGCTCAGTCCCTCTTTCGCGCCCGGAAGGATCAGGCTGTGTCCCGCAAGCACCAGGATCAGCAATAACAGCGCCGCCATCATCCATTTTGTGATCTTCTCAAGGCCATTCTGAAGACCTCTGCTGCAGATAAAAAATCCGACAACAACAGTCACAGCCATCCAGAATCCCATCTCTCCGGGATTGCCAAGCATATCCCCAAATACTCCCGCGACCTGATCCGTATTCATTCCGGTGAATGTTCCCGTCGCGAACTTCACAAAATAGCTGAGCATCCAGCCGGATACGGTTGTGTAATACATCATTAACAGGTAACAGCCAAGGATACAGAACCATCCGTGTACATGCCATTTACTGCCCGGCTTTTCCAGTGCCCGATACGCGCCGACCGCGCTCTTTCGTCCTGCACGTCCCACCGCAAGCTCCATCGTGAGAACCGGGACGCCCATACACAACAGGAACAGCAGATAGAACAGGACGAACACACCGCCGCCGTTCTGTCCCGCTACATACGGGAAACGCCACACATTTCCAATTCCGATCGCACAGCCCGCGCTTACCAGTAAAAAGCCTAAACGTGAGCCAAAATTTTCTCGTTTCATAAGCATAACTCCCCTCTTACGGCTGCGGCCCGCGCCTGTCTTATCCGCAGCTCTTATCCTGCTGCCTTCACTGTATTCGGTATGGTACAGCATGTTCCGTTTGGAACATATCTGCCCTTGTACCGCAGTCCAGCATCAGTAGTCTTATGATACCGCCCGGTAAAAGGATTTGCAACCGCGCATTTTGTATGATATCATAAGAAAAACTTATGTTTTACGAAGAGTAACGATCCTTCCCACAGAGTGGGGCGATTTATTCCTATTTTTTAGGAGGAGCTTATGAACACAAACCAGCTGCGCTACTTCGTAACCGCCGCTGAATGCCGCAGCTTCACAAAAGCCGCAGATCAGTTTTATATTACCCAGACTGCCATCACCCAGCAGATTCACGCGTTAGAAGACAGCCTCGGCGTCCCGCTCTTTGACCGGTCGAGTCGCCCGATCTCCCTGACTCCGGCCGGAAGCGCATTTTTAAGTGATGCAAGGTCGATCCTCGGCCGCATTGATCAGGCGGTAAACCGGATTCAGGAGGTTTCAACCGGTATGGTAGGAACCCTGCGGATCGGATATACAAAAGGCTTTGAGCGAAGCAATTTTTCCAACTCCCTGCGTTTCTTCCATAATAAGTATCCAAATATTCTTGTCTCCTGTTACCGCCGGAACACCGATCTTCTCGCCGCGGGGCTATTGAAGGACGAATATGATATTATTTTTACCTGGGACAGCACGGAGCTCGTGAAAAACGAGTCCATTGAATACCGGCTCATTGAACGCAGTCCTCTGATGGTCGCTGTTTACAGCAATCATCCACTTTCCAGGCGGGAATCCCTTCAGCGGTCAGAGCTCCACGGCGAACGCCTGTTGTTCATGACCCCGTCCAGCACCGGGGATTCCGTCAGTGACCTCCGCTTCTACGAGATGTATGAGCAGGCCGGATATCATCCGGACATCTTCTTCCGTTCCAACGATGTGGAGAGCATTCTCATGATGGTATCCATCGAGGAAGGGATCTCCATTATTCCATCCTATGTGACGCATAAGCTGACAAATGCGGAAAACCTTGTGTTTATCCCGCTGATCGGTGAAGAGGAGGTCGTTGAGATCATTGCGGCGTGGAAAAGATCCTCCGGGAATCTGGCGCTGCAGCAGTTTTTGGGGCATTATCCATTGTTGAAGTCGGAGTAATATATGTGTCGGCAGACTCGCCCGCCCATGTTTTAGGAAACCGCTTCTGCTATTCCCGGAAACTTTGTCCTCACTCTTATTGCCTTTCTTCTATATTTATGGTATTTTATATGTGCTTTTCATTTACAGGCCGACATTGCCGGCTCATTTGATACCCGGCGCGGTATTATCAAAAACGCAGAATACTTTCGCCAGAATCAGCAGGCCTTTCGAGAGGAACCAGACATGACACCAGAACATCCAATTATTTTATGCGGCTTCACAAGCAGCGGAAAGACCACTATCGGGAAACTTCTCTCCGAACAGCTCGGTCTCCCGTTTTACGATACGGATCAGATGCTGATCGAACATTACAAGATGACGATCCCGGAGATCTTCTCAGAAGGCGGGGAGTCTTTGTTCCGGGACTATGAACATGAGATCGCCCGTCAGGTATGCGGCCTCGGCCCGTCCGTGGTCTCCACCGGAGGCGGAATGCTGACCTTTGACCGGAACGGGGAACTCCTCGAAAAGAGCGGCATGATTTTCTATATCGACCGCCCGTTTGAGGACTGTTACCGGAATCTTGCGTTACATCCGGAACGACCGTTATTTAAGAATCACACAAAAGAGGAAATCGAGAATACCTATCTCACGCGACGCGGATTATATAAGAAATATGCAAAGTACGCGATCCCGAATACCGGGGGGCCGCAGGATGCGGTGGCGAAGATCTATGCGCTTTTATAGTTGCCTCCCAACTCAAAAACCAGCCACATGTTTTTCATTACGCTTCCCGCTCTAATGGATCCCATGTGACTGGTTTTTGTTTTTCAAGTTTCCTTTATTTTACTTCCGTCCCATCCGGTTTCCTGAGTCCTCTGGTATTCTTCTCCACCAGCCGTCTCGTCACCATGACCATATGACCGCAGCCCATGCATTTTAAGCGGAAGTCTGCGCCCACGCGCAGAATTTCCCATTCCTGACTGCCGCAGGGATGCGGTTTCTTTAATTTTACGATATCGCCTACTTCATATACCATTCTCTATGTCTCCTGTTGCCTGAAACCTGTCTTCTCAAACGATCTCTTATTTCTTACAAATTTTCACACTTCATACGTTTTCTGCGTGTTGATCCTGTTCTAAATTCTTTTATGCCAGGATCTCGTCGATCTTTTTCAGCTCATTCTCCGAAAATCCCGTGCACTCAAGCGCCGCAAGACTGTTATCCAGCTGCGAAACCCTGCTGGCGCCCACCAGGACCGTTGTCACCTCCGGGCGGCGTAAGATCCAGGCGATAGCCATCTGCGCCAGCGTCTGTCCACGTTCTTCCGCAAGTTGGTTTAATTGTTTGATTTTTTCTAATTGTTCATTAGAAAGGTACCGCTGTGCCACCGTCGTTCCCTCACGGGATGCGCGGGAACCTGCCGGGATCCCCTTCAGGTATTTATCTGTCAATGCGCCCTGAGCGAGCGGGGAAAAGCAGATACATCCCACTCCGTTTTCATCAAGCGCGGAGAGAAGTCCGTCTTCCACCCAACGCTCCAGCATATTATAGCGCGGCTGGTGGATCAGGCACGGCGTTCCGTTCTCCTTTAAGATCCTGACCGCTTTTCTCGTTTCTTCCTCTTTATAATTGGAGAGTCCGACATAAAGCGCTTTTCCGCTGCGGACGATATCACTCAGTGCTCCCATCGTCTCCTCGATCGGTGTCTCCGGGTCCGGTCTGTGATGGTAGAAAATATCGACATAATCAAGCCCCAAGCGCTTCAAACTCTGGTCGAGACTCGCCATCAAATACTTTCTGGAACCCCAGTTTCCGTAAGGTCCCGGCCACATATCATATCCGGCTTTTGTGGAGATCACAAGCTCATCCCGGTATGTACCAAGGCAGTCCTTTAATGCCTGTCCGAAATTTTTCTCCGCAAGCCCGTTTGACGGATGACCGTAATTGTTCGCGAGATCGAAGTGTGTGATCCCGTGGTCGAATGCATGGCACAGGATCTCCTCCTGATCTGTAATCGTCTTTTCCAGTCCGAAATTCTGCCATAATCCCAGCGCGACCCGCGGAAGCTTTAAACCGCTTCTTCCACAGCGTTTATACTCCATAGTCTCATAACGATTCTCTGCTGCCTGATACATAGTTTCTGCCTCCTGTTTTCTGCGCTTTTGCCGCGCGCTTTATATGTGCGCCCATTCCAGCCTATGTATTATGTTCAAACTTACTGCGGCATTCATCGATCATTCTAAACAATATTTGTTTATACTCCGACTGCGTCCCCAAGCACCTCTCCGATCGGCCCGCTGATCACGAGATCCGCGCGGTTATCCATCGGTGTCACGGATTTATTGATGAGGACCAGCTTATGTCCCCGGTAATAATCGATGAGCCCCGCTGCAGGATATACCGTGAGGGACGTTCCGCCGATGATCAGCACGTCCGCATTCGCGATATATTTCACGGATTTCTCGATGGTCTCCTGATCCAGCCCTTCCTCATAGAGGACTACATCCGGCTTGATCGTTCCGCCGCAGGTACATTTCGGGACTCCCGTATAATTTAAGATTGCATCCAGTCCATAGAACTTTCCGCAGCGCGTGCAGTAATTCCGCAGTACGGAACCATGGAGTTCCAAAACCTCCCTGCTGCCCGCTTTCTGATGCAGTCCGTCGATATTCTGTGTTACGACTGCCTTTAATTTTCCCATTTTCTCTAACTTTGCAAGTGCCTTATGAGCTCTGTTCGGCTCCGCGTTCGGAAACAGCATCTTGTTCCGGTAGAATCGGTAAAATTCCTCCGGCTTTCTCATATAGAAGGAATGGCTTAAGATCGTCTCCGGCGGATAATCATACTGCTGGTTGTACAGTCCGTCCGTACTCCTGAAATCCGGAATATGGCTCTCCGTGGACACGCCGGCACCGCCGAAAAATACGATATTGCTGCTCTCATCCAGCCACTTTTTTAATGTTTCCCGCTCTGTCATGACAGATCTCTCCTTTCTGTATTCAAGAACGTCTCGGCATTCTTGCTGCTCGTCACCTAAAGAGGTGGGCGTCATCTCACATCTGATATCATGCGCTTTTCTGCTTTGCCGTCAGCGGATCATGCACCGTTTGACCCTGATATCATTTATACAACTTCATCTAAGAACACTCCGTGAAACGGCTCAATATACTCCCCATACGGGATCTTCGCCACCTGCGCTGGTGTCCGGTATCCAAACAGCCACTCGGTAAGCTCCGAGATCGTCAGAACCTCCATTTTCCCCTTCGCGATAAACCGGGATTCCTGGATCATCCTCGAGCCTTCCTTTGTCAGCTGCCACAGCCATGCACCCTGATTCTGCGGTACGAAGAGATCGTTGATCCCGATCTCCACCGTCACTTCATCCTGCGGACAGTTCTCCGCCAGCCGGATCGTCTTTACGAACTCCGGCATGCAGACGATACGCGCCATGATCGCCGGCTTCCGTCCCGCCTCGCTCCGGTAATGTTCTCCGGTGTAGAGATAACGCATCTCCCGCTCCTTTAAGCCCCACTCACTCTGCATTCCGATAAACCAGTCATCGTCGTAGAGCAGTGTGCAGGTTCCATTTTCGCTGGCAAGCTCCTTCTCCATCCGCTGTAAATATGCCTCATCGCGGATCGCAAAGACCTCATATTGTCTCTTTAACCAGGCAGTCTGCCACTCCGCCAGATCTGCGCCCAGCGTCTTCAGGTTACAGGGCTCTCTGTGGATGTGGGGATTATATTTGAGAACCCAGCGCGGCTGATCATAAATATACCGAAAATCATAAGGACGGTACAGGGACTCTCTCGCCGGCATCAGGAACGTAAACGGCATCCGTTCTTCCTGCATATCCCGCAGCATCGCCAGCATGAGACTTCTCATGTATCCCTTGTGGCGCTCAGCAACCAGTGTGGAAACGCCGACGATATAGTCGCACACGGCCTCACTTCCCCGCATATAGATCTTATAAGGGTTCCGGTGGAGCATGGACACGATCTCGCCATTCTCCTCCCGGACAAGTACCTTGTTGTCCTTCATTTTTTCCTTAAAATAATAATCACAAAATTCCGTGGAATCTTCCGGGAACGCCTCTCTCCAGAGATCCAGGCA
>OAVJ01001157.1_pt1 | contig 11697 bp, 10 predicted proteins | sample 1516901 | NCBI WGS metagenome assembly OAVJ01 (sample SAMEA2580073, study PRJEB22360) | human gut metagenome | biome: human gut; feature: human-associated habitat; material: faeces | place: Denmark | collected 2008/2010 | reverse complement strand
TATGCTCACGATATATTGCTGTGCACTATATAGAAAGACCTGCAGCAGGTATAATAAACACAAGCGAAAGGAAAGGGCTGTCGTACTAACGTGCGGCAAGCCCTTTTTTCATGGGAACAGAATGCTTGCAGCGCGTGCATTTTGTTTTGGATGTTGATGCACAGCAAACGGATTTGTGGTATTATGTTTACCGAAATCAAACAGGCATTTGACGAAAGAAGGTTTTATAGATGAAGTTTTTACTGGCGGCACTGAACGCAAAATATATTCATTCCAATCCGGCGCTTTACAGTCTGCGGGCCTATGCGGAAAAATACCATCCGGAGGCCGCGGCACAGGTGGAGCTTGCCGAGTATACGATCAACCAGACGGTGGAGGAAATCCTCGCCGATCTTTATGAGAGAAAGCCGGAGGCAGTGGCGTTTTCCTGTTATATCTGGAATTGGAAAATGATGCAGGAGGTCATTTCCGAGCTGCATCAGGTGCGTCCCGAGCTGCCCATCTGGCTGGGCGGTCCGGAGGTATCCTATCATGCGGAGGAGGTTCTGGAGCAATTCCCGTTTTTGACCGGCATTATGGTCGGCGAGGGCGAGGTGACGTTTTCAGAGCTTTTGACCTTTTACGAAAAAAAGAGCAGCGGACGGTATTCGGAACAGCAGCAGCTGCAGATTGTGGCATTCTGGCCGGGCGCAATCAAACAGGCCGGGCTGGACAGTATTGCAGGTATTGTTTATCGAGATCCCATCACCGGGGAGCTTGTACGGACAAAGGAGCGCTCCCTGACCAATATCAGTGAGATCCCGTTTTTTTATAAGGATATGAAGGATTTTGCCAATCGGATCGTTTATTATGAATCGAGCCGCGGATGTCCGTTTCGGTGCGGTTACTGTCTGTCCTCCATTGACAAACGGGTACGCCTGAGAGATCTGGCACTGGTGAAGGAGGAGCTGCAGTTTTTCCTTGATCAAAAGGTTCCGCAGGTGAAATTTATTGACAGAACCTTCAATTGTAATCATCAGCACGCAATGGAAATCTGGAAATATATTCAAGAGCACGATAATGGAATTACGAATTTCCATTTTGAGATCTCGGCAGATCTGCTGAACGGAGAAGAGCTGGCGCTTCTGGCAAAAATGCGCCCCGGTCTGGTTCAGCTGGAGATCGGTGTGCAGTCCACGAATCTGCAAACCCTTGAAGCGGTCAGACGGCATACAAATCTGGATAAGCTGCGGCATGCAGTGGTACGGATCCATTCCGAATATAATATTCATGTGCACCTGGATCTGATCGCAGGACTTCCTTATGAAGATATGGGAAGCTTTATCCGGTCCTTTAATGATGTATACAGCATGAGGCCACAGCAGCTGCAGCTCGGATTTCTGAAGGTATTAAAAGGCTCCTATCTGGAAGAAATGGCACAGACCTATGGGATTGTGTACCAGAGCTGTCCGCCCTATGAGGTCTTGTATACAAAATGGCTGAGCTATGGGGATATCATCCGGTTAAAGCGGGTGGAGGAAATGGTGGAACTGTATTATAACAGCAATCAGTTCACACATTTGATTCCGGTTCTGCAGAGCCGCTTTGAAAATCCCTTTGCAATGTATGACAAATTGGCTGATTTTTATCACGAAAAAGGCTATTTTATCCATACGCCTGCCAGAGCTTACCGCTACCAGGTGCTTTTGGAGTTTGCACAGCAGGAAGACCCGGATGGGATGGAGTTATACCGGGAGCTGGCGGTGTATGATCTGTATCTGCGGGAAAATGCGAAGAGCCGCCCGGCATTTGCATTGGACGAAAAACCGTATCATGATCAGATCGTCGAGTTTTATCAGGAAGAAGAGAAAAACCGCGCATACCTGCCGGGGTATGAGGAATATCATGCCAGACAGCTGCAGCGCATGACCCATCTGGAGGTATTTTCCTGGCCGATACAGAAAAAGGCGTGGGAGCTGATCAGTATGTTGAAAAGAGGCGAGGTTCCGGAGACGAAAACGGCAATTTTATTCGATTATCAAAACCGGGATCGCCTGACGGACAATGCGGGAACAGCGGTGGTAGAGCTGCCGACCGCTGCGGACGCAAAACCGACAGCCGGACAGGCGACTGCCGTAGACGCAGAAGCAGTCGCCGGGACAGGAAAGGAGGCAGCCGATTGAACGCGCACACGAAAGCCATTTTGGATCAGCTCGACGCCCACTACGGGAGAGAATATATCTGCTACCTCAACCATGAAAACGCGTGGCAGCTTTTGATCGCGACGATGCTGAGCGCGCAGTGCACCGACGCACGGGTCAACATTGTCACGAAAGATCTGTTTGTGAAATATCCGTCGGTCGAAGCCTTTGCGGAGGCGGATTTAAAAGAGCTGGAGCAGGATATCCGTCCGACCGGTTTTTATCATAATAAAGCGAAAAATATCATTGCCTGTTGTCAGAGGCTGATGGCACTGCATGGCGGCGAGGTCCCCTCCGGGCTGGAGGAGCTGACGGCGCTGCCGGGAGTCGGACGCAAGACAGCAAATGTTATCCGCGGCAATATTTTCCACGAGCCAAGCGTTGTGGTGGATACCCATGTGAAGCGGATTTCCAAAAAGCTGGGGCTGACAAAAGAGGACGACCCGGAAAAAGTGGAATATGAGCTGATGAAGGTATTACCGAAGGATCATTGGATTTTGTACAATATTCAGATCATCACGCTGGGGCGGACCATCTGCAAGGCGCCGACGCCGAAATGCGGGGAATGTTTTCTGACGGAATGGTGTAAGGATTATCAGAACCGTCAAAAAAAGGAGAGCAGGAAAAAGAAGTGAAAGAATATGTGAGCGTAGATGTGGAAACCACCGGGCTTGCGCCGAAGCAGGATAAAATTATAGAAATCGGGGCAGTGCGCGTCCGGGACGGACAGATTGTCGGAAGCTTTACATCCTTTGTCAATCCGGGGCGCATATTGCCTGCGCATATCACAGAGCTGACCGGGATTTTACAGGAGCAGGTAGATGAGGCAGAGACGATGGAAAGAGTTTTGCCTGCCTTTTTGGAGTTTGCCGGAGATCTGCCCCTTGTGGGACATCGGATTTTGTTCGATTATGGATTTTTGAAGCGCGCGGCGGTGAATATGCGGCTGGATTTTGAACGGAGCGGCGTGGATACCCTGAAGCTTTCCAGACAGTTTTTGTCGGAGCTTCCGAGCAGAAGACTATCTGCCCTGTGCGAACATTTCGAAATTCCGATTCAGGCGCATCGGGCGCTGGAGGACGCGAGGGCAACGCATATTTTATATGAAAAACTGCTGGAGCTTTATGGAACAGACCCGGACCGGGCAAAGGCTTTTGAGCCGGTTCCGTTGATCTGCAAGGTAAAACGCGAATCGCCTGCGACGAAGGCACAGAAGGAACGTCTGACAAAGCTTCTTGCGCTGCATCAGCTGACGCCGGATTACGACGTTTCCATGCTGACGAAAAACGAGGCAAGCCGTCAGATCGACCGGATTCTTGCGGCATATGGAAGCTTGCAAAAGTGAGGGAAGTGCTTTATAATGTGTGGAAGCGCAGCCATGGAAGATGGTGCTTCAATGCTATTTGTCAGATGTTATAAGGCAGTTTGCGGATAAAGGAGCAGAGCATGAATTTCAGAAAGAAAAAGACACAGAAAATTATATCGTCGATCATCATCCTTATTCTGGTGCTGGCGATGATTGTTCCTACATTGCTGTCGTTTTTATAAGCGGCATAGAAAGGAATTTTAAAATGAATCGAATGAAAACCGTACTGATGACGGCAGCCATGCTGGTGTGCGTGTTTGCGTGCACGGCGGTGGCAGGAAAGACTGTATACGCAGCGCCGAACGATACCATCCAGACCGGGATTTCGGCAGATGGCATGGATCTTTCCGGGATGACACAGGAACAGGCGCAGGAGGCGGTTCAGAGCTATGTGAACGAACTTGGGCAGGCGCAGGTGCAGCTGCAGGCGCAGGATGGACAGAGTGTATCTATCAGCCTTTCTGAGCTGGGAATTTCCTGGAAAAACCCGGAGCTTGTTTCGGAAGCAGTGTCCCTTGGAAAAAAGGGAAATATTGTAGCACGCTATAAGGCGGAAAAGGATCTGCAGAATAAAGGAAAGAATTACCCCGTTGTTCTGGATTTTGATAAAGAAGCGATTCGTCAGGCTGTGACGGAGCGCTGCAGTAAATTTAATGTGGAAGCGATCGATGCGCACCTGACACGGGTTGACGGATCCTTTCAGATCGAAGATGGACAGACCGGATATGTGGTAGATGAAAATGCGTCCGTAGCTGCGATCTACGATTATCTTACGGGCTCCTGGGTCAAAGGGGAAAACGGAAACGTTGTCCTCGTAATGGCAGTGGATGAGCCCAAGGGAAAAACAGAAGAGCTTGCGAAGGTAAAAGATGTGCTCGGAACATTTACGACAAGCTATTCGACCTCCGGGGCGTCCCGCAGCAAAAACGTTGCAAATGGCTGCAGACTGATCAACGGAACAACTTTGTATCCCGGCGATACGTTTTCTACCTATAATACAGTGAAGCCCTTCTCTACCGAAAACGGTTACGAGATGGCGGGTTCTTATTTGAACGGCAAGGTGGTAGACAGTATCGGCGGCGGTATCTGTCAGGTATCCACAACGCTGTACAATGCGGTTCTGCGGGCAGAGCTGGAAGTGACAGAACGTCACAATCATTCTATGATCGTAACCTATGTAGATCCGTCTGCGGATGCGGCGATTGCAGAATCCTCCGGCAAGGATTTTGTATTTGTGAATAATACGGATTATCCGATTTATATCGATGGACATACGGCTGATAAAAAGATTACATTTACGATCTATGGTGTAGAGACGAGAGCAAAAAACCGCGCCGTAGATTATGAGAGTGAAGTAATTGAGAAAAAGGTTCCGGAAGCGGATCAGATCATAGCGGACGCTTCCCAGCCTATCGGCGTCATCAGCGTCAGCAGCGCACATATTGGCTACAAGGCAAGACTCTGGAAGATTGTAAAGGAAAACGGTGTGGAAGTCAGCCGGGAGCAGGTCAACAGCAGCAACTACAAGATGAGCCCCAGAACGGCAACCGTTGGAATTGCTTCTCCGGATCCGAATGCGACCAGCCAGATGCAGGCGGCCATTGCGACCAGCAGCATTGATACGGTCAAAGCGACCATTTCCAATATCAAAGCGCAGCAGGCAGCGGCGGCGGCATTGACACCGGAGCAGCTGCAGGCGATCGCAGAGGCTCAGGCGCAGGCTGCACAGGCGCAGCAGGACGCAGCGGCGGGAAACTAAGCACCGGATCCTAAAGCAGAGCGGATGGCAGAGCCGGGCTGGAGGTCCGGCTCTGCAATGCTTTGATACGATGGTATTCGGAATGGAGAAAAGCTTATGAAAACAGGGAACGTAACGGGAAACGTTTATAAACGCAGCGTTCATCGAAAAATAGAAACAAACGGCATAGGGGTGAAAGGCGCAGAGTATGGGGAAGGCTGCGCCTTTCTCACGTCTGAAAATGTGGATAAAGCGCCGGAAAAAGCGAAGCAGCTGTGGATTACGGCGCAGAGGCTGTCTGTTTGGTCCGGAGCAGAGGGAGCCAAGCTTTGCGTTTATGAGGCAGTAAACCGCGCAGCAGCGGCAGCAGTGGGAAAAGGAGAAGCAAAGGTGCGCATGGTGTCCATGCAGCTGATGCTTCCGGCAGACTGTCAAGAGCAGGAGCTGCAGAAGATGACTGTCGCAGCGCAGGAAGCAGCGCAGAAGCTGCAGGTTACGCTTGCGGATGTGAAAGTGCATGTGTCCTGTGCAGTCATTGCGCCTGTTGCGACAGCAGAGGCGCTTGCAGAAGTGTGGACTGCGCCTGCAGGCGCTGCGCTGTCGGCGCGCGCCGGTCAGCAGATTGTAATGACGAAATGGGCGGGACTGGCAGGAACTGTCTGCCTGGAAAAAACATACCGGGAAGCCCTTTTGAAGCGCTATCCTGCGCAGCTTCTGGACGACGTAGCACAGCTGGAGCAGCACTTTTCGATTTTACCGGAGGCTGCAGTCGCCGGTAAGTCCGGCGTCGGACTTGCCTGTGCAGTATCGGAAGGCGGTGTATTCCATGCACTCTGGACACTGGCAGAGCAGGCCGGGACCGGACTGGAGGTATCTTTAAAGAAGATTCCCATCCGACAGGAAACGGTAGAAATCTGTAATGAACTGGACGTCAATCCTTATGAGCTGTCCGGAAACGGCAGTCTGCTGTTTGTGACTGATCAGGGCGAGATGCTGGCAGAGCAGCTGCAGCAGCAGAAAATCCCGGCGGCGGTGATCGGATTTTTGTCTGCGGACAACGATCGCGTGATTGTCAACGGAGAGGAACGAAGATTTTTAGAACCGGCGAATACGGACGCGATTTATCGGATGGAGTAGTAGAACAGTTGCCGGATATCCGGCAGGAACGGAAGAAAAAAATGAGAGAAGAATTATTAAAAATTATTGAGAAAAACAGCCGGATCGATTTAAAAGAGCTGGCAGTCATCCTCGGCGTAGAGGAAATTGACGTGGTAAACGAAATGGCAGCGATGGAAGCGGAAGGAATTATCTGCGGCTATCACACACTGATTGATTGGGAAAAAACAAGCATCGAAAAGGTTTCCGCGCTGATTGAGGTTCGCGTAACACCCCAGCGCGGTCAGGGCTTTGACAGCATCGCGGAGCGGATTTACAAGTACCCGGAGGTACATGCAGTGTACCTGATCTCCGGCGGCTTCGATTTGCTCGTAACACTGGAGGGCAAATCCCTGAAAGAAGTTTCCGCGTTCGTTTCGGATAAGCTTTCCACGCTGGACAGCATTTTGAGCACAGCGACCCATTTTATTCTGAAAAAATATAAGGATCACGGAACGATCCTGACCCGCAAATGCGAGGATCAGAGGGAGATGATTACGCCATGAGAAATCCCCTTTCTGATACAATCGTTACGATTAAACCGTCCGGAATCCGGAAATTTTTCGATATCGTCAGCGAAATGGAGGATGCGATTTCCCTGGGTGTCGGCGAGCCGGACTTCGATACTCCCTGGCACATCCGCGACGAGGGCATTTATTCTCTGGAAAAGGGACGTACCTTTTACACCTCCAATGCCGGCTTGAAGCAGCTGCGGGAGGAAATTGCGCATTATTTGAGACGCCGCTATCAGGTGTCCTATGATCCGCTGCATGAAATCATGATTACAGTCGGCGGCTCCGAGGCCATCGATATTGCGCTGCGTGCGATGGTAAATCCGGGAGACGAGGTGCTGATTCCACAGCCGTCCTATGTTTCCTATGAGCCGTGCGCCGTGCTTGCAGGTGCGAAGCCGGTTATCATCCCGTTGAAAGCGGAAAACGAGTTCCGCCTGACGGCACAGGAACTTCTGGATGCAATCACAGAAAAGACGAAAATTCTGATTTTACCCTATCCGAACAATCCGACCGGTGCGATCATGGAACGGGAAGATCTGGAAGCGATCGCAAAGATCGTGGAAGAAAAAGATCTGTTTGTGATATCGGATGAAATTTACAGTGAGCTGACCTATAAAGGCAATCCGGTTTCCATCACACAGATTCCGGGGATGCGGGAGCGGACGGTTCTGATCAACGGATTTTCCAAGGCATATGCAATGACCGGATGGCGTCTGGGCTATGCCTGCGGACCGGAAGTGATTTTAAAACAGATGCTCAAAATCCATCAGTTTGCGATCATGTGTGCTCCTACGACGAGCCAGTATGCGGCGGTAGAGGCGCTGAAAAACGGCGATGACGATGTAGCGGAAATGCGCGAACAGTACAACCAGCGCAGACGCTATCTGCTGCATGCCTTTGCAGAAATGGGGTTGCCCTGCTTCGAGCCTTACGGCGCGTTTTATGTGTTCCCCTGTATCAAGGAATTCGGCATGACCAGTGATGAGTTTGCGACGCGTTTTCTGCAGGAAGAAAAGGTTGCAGTCGTGCCGGGCACGGCGTTTGGGGACAGCGGCGAGGGCTACATCCGTATTTCCTACGCTTATTCCCTGGAAAATCTGAAAGTTGCGATCGGACGGCTGTCGCATTTTGTAAAAAAACTGAAAGCGGAAAAGGAATGATAAAGATATGTTAAACATCGTATTGCATCAGCCGGAAATCCCGGCGAATACGGGAAATATCGGAAGAACCTGCGTCGCGACCGGGACGGTTCTGCATCTGATTGAGCCGCTGGGCTTTTCTTTGAGTGAAAAGCAGTTAAAGCGCGCAGGCATGGATTACTGGAATCTGCTGGATGTGCGCCGCTACATCAATTTTGCGGACTTTCTGGAAAAAAATCCGACGCTTGTAAGCGGCGAGCCGGATGCGCCGAAGCTCTGGATGGCGACGACGAAAGCGCATCAGGTTTACAGCGATGTAAAGATCGGACCGGACGATTATATTATGTTCGGCAAGGAGAGTGCCGGAATCCCGGAGGAAATCCTTGTGGAGTATGAAAAGAGCTGTATCCGCATTCCGATGGGACAGGATATCCGTTCCCTGAACCTGTCCAACTCCGTAGCGATTGTTTTGTATGAAGCGCTGCGCCAGAATCATTTCGCAGGGTTACAGGAAAATGGAGAACTGCACCGGCTGCACTGGAAAGCGTAAGGCATCCCGCCCTACGCTTCGTTGTCCTGCACGGGTAGGGAGAAGATAAACTCGCTCCCGACGCCCTCGGTGCTGATGACATTGATATTTTCGTTGTGCGCCTGGATAATTTCTTTTGTAATGGAAAGTCCCAGCCCGGTTCCCTTTTTGTCTTTGCCACGGGAAAGGTCAGTCTTGTAGAAACGATCGAAGATCAGCCGCAGGCTGTCCTTCGGGATTCCGATACCACTGTCCTTGACGGAGACAAAAACCTTTCCATGCTTTTCGTTTGTCTCGATGCGAATCGCAGAGTCTGGGTGGGAAAATTTAATCGCATTGTCGAGCAGGTTGTATAAGACCTGCTCGATTTTGCTTTTGTCGGCGAGAACGGGCATACGGTCGCCGGTTAAAAGCAGCTCGATGCCGATATGCTTCTGCTGGCAGGTTCCTTCGAAGGAAGCGGCAGTAGAGCGAATGACCGAATTTAAATCGAAAACAGATTTTTCCAGGATCATGCCCTTCATATTCAGGTTGTTTAAGGTCAGCAGGCTGTTGGTCAGCTTTGTCAGGCGTTCCGTCTCGTTTAAGACGATGCCGAGATATTTTTCGTGGAGCTCTGGCGGGATCGTTCCATCCAGCATCGCCTCCAGATACCCTTTGATTGAAGTCAGCGGAGAGCGGAAGTCGTGAGAAACGTTGGCGATGAATTTTTTCTGGTTATCCTCGGCGCGTGCGATCTCACTTGCCATGAGAGACAGGGAGGCAGCCAAATAACCGATCTCATCCTCACTGTCTACCTGAAATTCATAATGCAGATTGCCTGCCGCGTACTGCTCGGTGGCTGCCGTGATCTTGCGCAGCGGCAGATAGACCATTTCTGTAAAGAAAATCAGAATGATCAGCGACAGTAGGAAAAAAATCACGAGCATAATATAGGAAATATTCAGCAGGCTTTCGCTGGAAGCCCGAATATCTGCCATGGGGATATGGATGACAACATAGCCCTGCACTTTAAAATTGGAAGTGATGGGCGCAAATACACTGAGCATTTCCTCCTGGAAGCAGCCGAAAAAGTCACCAACCGTATAAAAGGAACCGGCGGTGATGGTCGAGTCAAAATTTTCCACGCGAGACTCATGCTTCACATCCAGCGGTGTTTCCGTTGTCATGATAATACGTCCGGATGGATTAATGATCCAGATTTGGGAGGACAGGTAGGTGCTGAGCGCATCCAGCTGTTTTTTGACCTCCTCGAGGGAAACATTGCTGCTGTATAAGTCGGAAGCGTAGGTATTTGCGATCAGAGTAGCTTCTTTATAAAGGGAGTCCGCCTTTTCCCGTTTCAGATGCTCCAGCGTCATACTGGAAACGAACGTTGCTACGACTAAAAATCCGAAAAATCCGAAGATCAGGTAGCCGAGTACAAATTTCAGATACAGGGTTTTGCGCATGTCATCTTACCTCGAATTTGTAGCCGATTCCCCAGATTGTGGCGATTTTCCAGTTTGCATGATCCTTGATCTTTTCGCGCAGACGCTTGATGTGTACGTCTACCGTGCGGGTGTCGCCAATGTATTCATAGCCCCAGATCTGATCCAGAAGCTGTTCTCTGGAAAAAACGTGGTTGGGCGAAGCTGCCAGAAAATAGAGAAGCTCCAGCTCCTTTGGCGGCATATCGACATTTTTCCCCATATACATAACGGAATAATTGGTTTTATTGATTGTCAGATCGGGATATTCGACACATTCCACAGCAGGCTTTGCCGGAACAGCAGCAGCTGGCTTGTAGCGGCGCAGCACCGCTTTGACTCTAGCGACAAGCTCCTTGGAGTCGAAGGGCTTTTCCATGTAATCATCCGCACCAAGCTCCAGGCCGAGTACCTTATCAAAAATTTCGCCTTTGGCGGACAGCATGATGATGGGAACAGAGGAACTGCTGCGGACTTCACGGCAGACCTGATAGCCGTCGATGCCGGGAAGCATCAGATCGAGCAGAATCAGGTTCGGCGCGAAGGTATCCACAGCGCGGAGGGCGGATTCCCCGTCCTCCACGATCATCGTATCAAAGCATTCCTTGGTCAGGTACAGCGAAATGAGTTCGGCGATATTGGCATCGTCGTCAACAATCAGAATTTTCTGTTTATTTACCATAATGAACCTCGTTATTTGTTTTTGCAAAGGCGGCAGCTGATTGCCGTCCTGCGGATTATTTTTTAAATTCTACAATCGTTACGCCGGCATCGCCTTCGCCGTATTCGCCCTGTCGGAAGGATTTGACATATTTGATGCGCTTTAAATGCTGCTGGATGGCCTTGCGCAGGGCACCGGTCCCCTTGCCATGTACGACGCGGACGTTTTCCAGATGTGCCAGATAAGCGTCGTCCAGATATTTATCGAGGGCGGCGAGGGCTTCGTCTACCGTTTTGCCCAGCAGATTGATCTCAGGGGAAACGGAGAAGGACTTGGACATCCGGAGCTTGCCGGTATTTGTTTTGGACATCGTAGGCGTGGTAATCGTCGCTTCCTCGATGCGGACAAGGTCTTTTATGTTCGTGGAGGTGCGCATGATGCCGCACTGCACGAAGAGGTTGCCCTTTGCATCAGGCAGGCTGCTGACTGTACCCTTGAGCCCCATGGAAACAATGCGCACGGCATCGCCTTTTTTGAGCTGTTCGGGCTTTAATGCCGGAGCTTTGGGCTTGTCCTTTGCAGCGACGGAAAGCTTGCTGTTTTTGTCGTCGATGTTGCTGCGCAGCTTTTGACGTGCCTGTTCCAGATCCTTCATGGAAGCGCCGGGACCGGCTTTCTGGAAAATGCGGATCGTTTCGTCTGCGGTGTCCTTTGCTTCACGCAGAATATCCCGCGCTTTTTCATTCGCTTCGCGCAGGATACGGTCCCGCGTCTGGTCGATTTTATCGTTTTTCTCCTGCAGCTTATGCCGGAGGGCTTCGATTTCTTTTTTGTAATCTTCGATTTCGCGGCGTTCTTTTTCAATTGTAACGCGGCTCTTTTCCAGATCGGAAATAACGTCTTCAAAGCTGACGTCCTGTTCGTCGATCTGCTCTTTGGCGGCTT
>OAVJ01001148.1_pt1 | contig 11782 bp, 7 predicted proteins | sample 1516901 | NCBI WGS metagenome assembly OAVJ01 (sample SAMEA2580073, study PRJEB22360) | human gut metagenome | biome: human gut; feature: human-associated habitat; material: faeces | place: Denmark | collected 2008/2010 | reverse complement strand
AACAAATAAACATTGTAATAAGTTCGTAATAATATCGTTATGACGATTACATCTCACATTGATATTTTTGCAGAAATTTTAAACAGTTCCTTTTTCACAATGAAACAAAGCGAAATAAAAAAGAAATACCCTTATGTAGAGCGTGACATCAGTTGGATGTACTTCAACCAACGTATTCTGCTAGAAGCCGCCCGTCCAGAAGTGCCACTGCTGGAACGACTCACTTTTCTTGGCATCTATTCAAATAACCTGGATGAATTCTTCCGTGTTCGTGTAGCGACTCTGAACCGGATCGTAGAATATGCCGATAAAAACATACAAGCAGAACAAGAAACCGCCGCCTGCACTCTGAAACAAATAGGAAAGCTGCACAATCGTTACTACAAGCAGTTTGAGGAGATATTCGCTTCCATTATGGAGGAATTGAAGAAAGAGAATATCTACGTCATCAAAGATGCGGAAATGACGGACGAACAGAAAGCATTCGTCACTTCTTTCTATCGCAACAAACTGAATGGTTCTACCAATCCGCTTTTCCTCAATGGAACCCGCCCGCTGGACGATCAGACAGATGAGGATATTTACCTTGCCATCCGTCTGCTGCGCAAAGATGAAACGGGAAAGATAAAGGAGAAAGACTATGCAGTGATTGAACTGCCGACCGGAGACTTCGGCCGTTTTATTCAATTACCTGATTCGGATGGAAAAACATATCTCATGTTTCTTGATGACGTGATCCGCTATTGTTTGCCGATGATTTTTGTTGGCATGAAGTACACAGATTATGAGGCGTACACTTTCAAATTCACTAAAGACGCCGAAATGGAAATTGACAGTGATCTGCGGACAGGGGTACTTCAGAAGATTTCCAAAGGTGTGAAAAGCCGGAAGAAAGGGGAACCGATCCGTTTCGTCTATGACGAACAAATTCCTAAAGACTTGCTGAAAAAGTTGACCGGCCGCCTGAACGTGGATAAGAATGACACGCGTGTAGCCGGAGGACGCTATCACAATTTCAAGGATTTGATGAAATTTCCGGTTTGCGGTCATCATGAACTGAAATATCCTGTTTGGGAACCTATCTTCAAGCCTGAACTGAATGGCATGGAAAGTCTGCTCACTTTGATTCGTCAGAAAGATCGTTCCTTACATTATCCTTATCATAGTTTCGATACTTTCATCCGTGTGTTGCGAGAAGCCGCTATCAGTAAAGAAGTAAAAAGTATCAAGATGACGCTTTATCGTTTGGCTAAAGACTCCAAAGTGATAAAGGCTTTAATCAGTGCAGCCAAAAACGGAAAAAAAGTCACAGTAGTTATCGAACTGTTGGCACGTTTTGATGAAGCGTCTAATATCAACTGGAGCAAGAAAATGCAGGATGCGGGGATTCATGTTATTTTCGGAGTAGAGGGTTTGAAAATTCATTCTAAATTGCTGCATATCGGCACTCGGCACGGAGATATCGCCTGCATCAGTACAGGAAATTTCCATGAAGGAAATGCACGTATGTATACTGACTATACCATTATGACTGCTCACCGTCCCATTGTCCGGGAAGTCAATGCCGTATTCGATTTTATCGAAAAGCCTTATACTCCTGTTGATTTCAAAGAATTGCTCGTTTCTCCCAATGATATGCGTAAACGATTCATTGCGCTTATCAACAAAGAGATAAAAAATAAGGAACAGGGAAAAGAGGCTTATATCCTTGCTAAAGTAAATCATATTACTGACCGTGCACTTGTTGAAAAGCTATACGAAGCCTCAACAGCGGGTGTTCAAGTGGAACTGGTAGTACGCGGTAACTGTTCTTTAGTGACAGGCGTTCCGGGTATCAGCGAGAATATACACATCAATGGTATTATCGACCGTTATCTCGAACATTCGCGCATTTTCATCTTCGCCAATGGTGGAGAAGAAAAATACTACATTGGTTCTGCCGACTGGATGCCTCGCAACCTGGATAATCGTATTGAGGTGGCGGCACCGGTCTATGATAAAGAAATCCAGGCAGATTTAAAACGAATTGTCTGCTACGGATTCCGGGATACGGCAAAAGGAAGAATTGTGGATGGTACAGGCGAGAACCGGGAAAAAGAACGGGAAGAGAACAGTGTCCCATTCCGCTCACAAGAAAAATTATATAACGAATACAAGAATACATTATGATAAGTATGAAGAAAGTTAATTATGCGGCAATAGATATAGGCTCTAATGCGGTGCGGCTGCTGATAAAATGTGTAAACGAGGAGAATGCGCCCGAATTAATGAGTAAGGTACAGCTCATCCGTATTCCGTTACGGTTGGGAGAAGACGCCTTTACTGTGGGGGTTATCTCTACAGAAAAAGAGAAGAAACTGATTCGGCTGATGAAAGCCTACAAACAATTAATGAAGATATATGATGTGGTAGACTATCGTGCGTGTGCCACCTCTGCCATGCGTGATGCACGTAATGGCAAGGATATCGTTCAGCAGATCGTCAAAAAAACGGGTATCCGTGTAGAAATCATCGACGGGCAGGAAGAGGCGCATATTGTTTACGACAATCATATCGAACAGTTATTTGCTTCAGGACAAAATTACTTGTATGTAGATGTAGGAGGTGGTAGTACGGAAATTAATCTCATCAGCAACGGTGAACTGAAAAATTCCCGTTCATATAATATAGGTACGGTACGTATGCTTAGCGGTATGGTAAAGGAAGAAGAAAAGGAAGCTTTGCGCACTGACCTGATAGGGCTTGCCACAGAATATACCCCTATCAGCATCATCGGTTCGGGAGGAAATATTAATAAGTTATTTCGTTTAGCGGACAAGAAAGACAAAAAAGCGTCTCTCCTACCCATCGAATCACTGCAAGATATATATGAAACATTAAAAGCCCTCTCTACCGAACAACGTATTAAGCAATATAAGTTGAAACCGGACCGGGCCGATGTTATTGTTCCTGCTGCAGAGATATTTCTCGAGATAGCTACTCATGTAAAAGCTACTGGAATTATTGTACCTACCATCGGACTGTCCGACGGTATTATAGACAGCTTGTACACGCAAAACATGAACAGGCCTGATTCTCCGCAATCTCGATGAATGAATATATAAAAAACTCCTGATACTAAGTCTGGATATACTAGTATCGGGAGTTTTTGTCTCATCTTGCTATAATGTATAGATTCATCTTTAAAAGAGTTAGGTATTCGGATTTTGTTCTTTATATTTGTGCAACTATATATTTGAAACAATATGGATATAAAACTTAGAATTGAGCAATCTTCGGATTATCATGAAACCGAAAACATTACACGGGAAGCATTCTGGAATCATTATTCTCCGGGATGTGACGAACATTACCTCCTTCATATTATGCGTAACCATCCTAAGTTTGTGCCGGAGCTCGATATTGTTGCAGAACATAATAACAAGATTGTCGGTAATGTTGTCTGCCTCAAATCATTTATCATGGCAGATGACGGTAACCAATATGAGGTTTTGAGCCTGGGGCCCATTTCTGTCCTCCCCGAATACCAACAGCAAGGTATCGGAGGAAGAATGATTGCACTTACCAAAAAATTAGCTTCCGAAATGGGATTTCGTGCTATTTTACTTTGTGGTGACCCGGATTATTATCTCCGACAAGGATTCATTCCTGCCGAAACATTAGGGATTCGCACTGAAGACAATATGTATGCTACTGCTCTTCATGTTTGTGAATTATATGATAATGCTTTAGCCAATGTAAAAGGCCGTTATATAGAAGATAAAATATATCAGATTGATAAATCTGCTGCTAATGAGTTCGACAAGCGATTTCCTCCAAAAGAAATTGTAGTTGGTACTCCGTCACAAAAACGGTTTAATCAGATAGTAGTGATGCAGAAAAAAGCGAATTAAGGTTGAATAACCTAAATCGCCTGATTTGTACATCTCTGGAGCTCGGTCCTGCTATGATATTAAGCAACTATCATTCAATATAGTTACCATTCTTCGTATCTTTGCAGTTACAAAACATTCAACATGAGAAATTTGAATTTACAAAAAGATACTACTGACACTTTGTAATTCTTAATCTATCAGGGATCGCTTCTTTCCTCCCTTTGGCTGAAGTAAAATTTTTCTGCCACTGTAGAGGGCTTTATTCAATTCACTATTCTACAATTAAGCATGATATATATACATTTTAATACGCGCACAGCATTTCTACAATCAAACGGGCATCACATGTACTAATAAAGTTCCCTTTTACTTTTTTCTTTTTACCATTATCAAAGCCCCAAATAGAAAAATCAATGGAAAGAAAGTAGGAAATTCTAACAACATTTACGATATAGCGACACTATCCCAATGGTTTGTTTACTTCATCCATAGCTTTTGATGACATTATCCGCATCTTTTACTTACTTTATCCTTATGTTTTTTACAAATATAGCGGCGCTTTTGATGTAAATATGCGGTGCTTTACGCAATAAAGGCATTGTTTTTCAATAAATCATGGGAATTTTCCTGCTAATAGAGAAGAATGATAGAACATGAGAGATAGCAAAACCCTTGATTACACGAACAATCGTCAGAATAATCAGAGATTCTAAAACTTTATGTATTTACTTTGTCATCGAATGGGTAATTACATAAAAAAGGGGAGCATTAAGGCAGCACTTACTTCCTACAATCTCCCCATAATCAATGCACACAAGTTCTTTTCGAATAAAACTGTTTGCAATATTTCTCTTTAATAGTTTTAGTACTGAATCACTTTATCACTACTAACTGTCTTATACCAATCAGTAGTTGAGCTCTGATCGTGTGCCCAATCTGCAAATTTAGAATATGCGTTCGTTATCACTGTTGTTTCTGTTGGATAAGCAAATTTATCAGGAACACACAAAGCCCATGTATTATTAACTGCCTTGATTACCTCAAGCACCTCATTATCCGCCAATTGTCCATTCGCCGTAGCCGAATTAAAATGAGTCAAATGGATTTCTGTTCTCTTTTGACCTATCCCCTGATAAGCAATGAAGAAGTCTAAACCATCTGTCACACTAGGGACGGATATTTCATTTTTAAGTTTGACGTTCACTTCAAGAGTATATATATCTGTAAGAGGAGTGCTAGCATTCCCAGTATTCAACATGGGGCGTTGTGCTCCTGTATATCCATATACATAATGTGCGTCTCCAAATAAAGGAATCACAAGTTCATTGCCATTGGCTTCATAAGATGCATTTTCAAATATACCAGAATTTAATGAGCCGGTACGTTGAGCAGCGCCTGCACCAAAACTTATCTCTTCCACATTATTTTTGTCTATTCCTCGTATTCTCAAACCAGCACCTAATTGTTTCACGGCACCAACTGCCCGAAGGTCAATTTTATATTTTAGTTCTTTCACATCATTACCGGCTGCAGGCAAAGTTACATTCAACACAATATCATTGAAATCGTAATCTCCTGCTTTCGGATAGTTATCTTCGAAAGCATAAGAATAAACTGCATATCGAATTTCTACATCATCCGGTTTTTCATCAGAGTTATACCCTTCTTTAACACAGTCACCGTCAGCAGGAAGTATAAATTCTGCTTTGCCCGGATTACAATAGGTAGCACCTTGCTGTAATCCCTTATTTACTAGCCATGCAAAAGGAGACCAGTTATAATGTGCTTCGCCTTTATATGTTTGATCTGTTATTTCACAAATGATATTATTACTTACTTTAGAAGCAGATTGAGCCAGACCGGAAGTATTATCTATTTCGTGAATTCTTAATATGGCAGTTCCTTGTGTCGGACCGGTAACTGTTCTGAATAAATTAGCTTTGCCCGTACAAGTCAACATGGATTGTGCTTCCATCACGATATTATTATCATTTCCATTACCCGTCAATTCTTTGCAAATAGCTTCGGAAGTATTTCCCATAACAAGCGTACCAAATTGTAATTTTCCAGCTTTCAGATAACAACCGTTTTTAATATTAGTATTATTGTTGCCATCTATATTTTCGACTTCAATGGTTCCATGATTTATCAATGTCGTACCATTTGTAGAAGCATTATAAGAATTCAGTTTAAGTGTTCCATAATTCACAAAATCAACTCCGTTTCCACTTCCATCAATTTTCAAAAAGTCACAATCAATCGTACCCGCATTATAGTTTGTACGCCCAGCCGAACTATTTGTTATCTGAATACCTCTGTCACCAACAATACTTCCTCCCTGCATCACAGTTATATAAGAAGCCCGCGTTAATATCAGACTCCCATTTTTAGCAATCTCTATCTTTCCACCATTCTCAACGATAATTTCTGTAATATCAGAAAATTGATTACTATTCTCTATAACCCATGTGCTTCCTTGAGGAACGATTACTTTCACAGCACTTATTTCTCCATCTCTATTTCCAGTTGCACTAAATCCAGCTTTAAAAGTTCCTTCCTGAATCTTAAACCAACGCTCACTTTCTGTAAAAACAGGAAATTGACCATAACTTCCACCCCAGCCAGACTTTGCAGAAAGATCCCAATTAGCCTGAATGACAGTAGAAATTGCCTTTTTAGCACTAATAAAATCGGCTGTATAAGGAGCTTCCATGACTGGTATACTAGTCGTCACAGCTCGTGATATAGAACGTGTTGGCGTACCTTTGTCTCCAAAGTGCGCTGTCACTGTACCATTTTCAATCGCTGTCGGTTGGACCAGATAACGTTTGTGTTCATCTATACGCGCAACAAACACTTTATCAAGAGATGTTGCGCAATCCATCACCACATCCAAAGTCATACTTTGAGTGACAGTTCCTTCCGCTAAGAGTTTTGCTGTACTTTCCGGGCTTAATGGATCGGCATCAAATATCTGTATCTTATAATCTACTCCTTGATCCCCATTGATTGACACATGTGCCGTTACACTTCGTGACATTGTCCAATCACCATCAGAGTCGATGTTTTTTACAGGAAAAGTTTCTTCGTAAATTTGTTTCAGTTGATCTGCATTAAACAGATTTTTCTCATTATCAACGCAACTAATAAAACTGATAGAAGATACTAACAACGAAAAAGTGAAGATTTTTACAATGCTTTGTTTCATAATCTTTAAATACTTAAGTTTGCTTTATTTGCACAAAAAATAAAAATCATTACGAATCAACAATCAGCAATGAATGTACAAAGATAGTTGTATTTACAAATAAGAAACGGATAAAGTTGTATTTTTCGACCTACGGTTAACATCTTTTAAAAGATAAGGCTTTAATTACTCCCAATAAAAAACGACCTATTACATTATTGAATATTAAAAGCTTAGAAGTACAAATATGCAATATGCAATCAAAAAAAAGAGTTGCAGATTCTATGCAACTCTCAATTAAACGACAAAGATCCAGTGTTACAAAGCACTACAACTACAAAATACCGAGCTCTTTCATCTCCTTATTAAAAGGATAAAAATTAAAAACTAAAAGGGGAAAATCAATGGTAATACAAAAATCATCACGATTCCCATAATAATCTGCAACGGCAATCCTACTTTTACATAATCCATAAAAGTATATTGACCGGCAGGCATCACCAGGGCGTTAGGCGGTGTAGAGAATGGAGAAGCGAAACACATACTTGCACCTACCGTCACAGCAAACAAGAAGGGAACCGGACTTACTCCGATCTGTATGGCACTTTGCAGAGCAATCGGTGCGAGTAAGACAGCCGTAGCTGTATTGCTGATAAACATCGTCATCAACGAAGTCGTAAAGTAAATACCTGCCATCAACGCAACAGGTCCGTATGATCCCAAGCCGTTAACCAGCGTATTGGAAATGTATTCCGAAGCTCCCGTTTTCTCCAATGCCAGAGACATAGGAAGCATAGCTGCAATCAATACAATACTCTCCCAGTTGATCGTTTTATAAGCTGCTTCTACATTACGGAAACATCCGGTTAATACCATCAATATACCCGCTATCATAACGGCTGTAACCGGAGCAACCGGAATAAAATCGAATACCATCATTACTACCATTAATACCATAATAGCAGCCGCTACCGGAGCTTTATAATCTAATGTAACTTTAGCCGCTTCCGCCAAAGGTTGTCCCAAAACAACCCAATCAGAATCTTCCTTGCTAAGACGAGCTATATTATTCCACGTTCCCTGAACCAGAAGCACATCACCACTATGAATCCGCTCATTTCCCAAATCCTGCAACAAGTATTCCTTTTTACGACGGATTCCTAATACGTTCACATTAAACTTATCACGAAAACCGACTTCCTTAATTGTTTGGTTTATCAAATTAGAAGCTGGCATCAACACTATTTCAGCAATACCGATGTCATAAAAATCCAGAGAGTTAGTTGCGCTTTGAGTTTCTTCCGTTGCATGGTCACCTAAAATCTCTAGCAGGAAATCTTCTGCAAAAAGCTGTACCTTATCAAATTCTCCTGTCACATACAAAATATCCTCGGCTTGCAACATCGTGTCCGGTGCAGCAAACTTCTGGGTAATCGTTTTCAGAAAACGATGTTGCGATGCATCACCACGACGCACTTCCATGATATTCAAACCATATTTGCGACGAATATCCAAGTCAATAATCGTCTTGCCCAAAAGCCGGGAATCTTTTATTACCTGCAAACGAAACAGATTGCTAGAAAGCCCATATTCATTTACCAACTGTTTCAGTGACTTACCCGAACGTTTATTATCATCTTTCTGGCCTTTTTTAGAAAGAAACCATTTGCTAAGTGGCATCAATACCAGCGTACCGACAATCACACAGACAATGCCGACAGGCAGGAAAGAGAAGAAGGAAAGCGGTTCAAGTCCGGCAGAAGTCAACGTATTTTGTATCACAAGGTTCGGCGGAGTACCGATTAAAGTCATCATACCTCCCATACTACTTGCAAAAGCCAACGGCATCAACAGCCTGCTCGGATTCATACCGGCACTCATTGCCAGACTGACAACAATAGGAAGCATCAGTGCCACCGTTCCTGTGTTACTGACAAACGCACCAATGGCCGAAGTCACCAACATCACCAACAGAAATAACCGGATCTCACTGGTTCCCGCAAGTTTAAGAATACGGGAACTAATCATCTTTGCCAATCCCGTTTGAAAGATAGCCCCTCCCACTACAAACAATCCGATCATCATAATGACTACCGAATTGGAAAAACCGGAAAGTGCTTCATCAGGAGTTAATATCTGAAAAATAAGTAAGGCTATCAGTGCACACAGTGCCACAATATCCGAACGAACCTTGCCGTTCACGAAAAAGACAGCCGAAAGAACGAGAATAATAATGGTTATTAGCATACGTAATTAAATGATTGTTTTATTTTGACTCTATCAAAACTTATTTAGGTGAACAAAAATAGAAAATACTCCAGCGTTATTAAAACAAACTAGAAATGATTTTAGTTCATGAGACATCATTTAATATTTTAATACATTTTCTTTCTGAAAAAAGACTCGAAATCAAGCAAAATATGATACCATACAAGAACTACAAGACACCATACCTCCACTATTTCTTCATCGCATATAATTACAGTCTCACAATATAATGTTGAAAGACAATATATTTATGTATTATTTTTTGAAAGTTAAAGAACAATTCATATCTTTACACCTCATTTATATCAAACATTTTATGGCAAACAATTATTTGTTAAATTATTGGATTAACGAAGTTCATTGGGGTTATAATTATTTACTAGTAGTTATTTTGCTCCTTGTCATCAGCATCTTACTATATAGAATCCGAAAATTGCAAAAAACGATTAAAAAGACCAATCATTCCTACCGTTTCTCCTTTGATATTCTCGATAACCTTCCTTTCCCCATCTTTGTAAAAGATATTACAAACGATTTCCGATACTATTACTGGAATAAAGAATCAGCCGCTCAATCCGGCATTAGCAGTGAAGAGGCCATCGGACATACTGATTATGAAATTTACGGAGAAGAAAGAGGTGAAAAATACCGGCATATCGACAAAGAACTCATACAAGCAGGCAAAGTATATCGCAAAGAAGAGAAATACACCACTCCCGATGGAATCACCCATGATACTATTGCCGTTAAATCTATTATTTCATGGGAAGGAGAAAAGAAATGGCTGTTGGCAACCCGGTGGGATATCACACAACTCAAGAATTATGAAAGAGAATTAGTTGCCGCCAAGGAAGAACTGGAAAAAGCATTGAAGAAGCAAAAACTAGCTCTAAAAAGTATCGACTTCGGCCTTATCTATATTGATAAAAATTACCGGGTACAATGGGAGGAAACAAGACAAATAGCCAGCCTGGTAAAAGGCAGACGATACATACCGGGAAAAATTTGCTATCAGACCAGTGCACTTCGTAATGAACCGTGTGGACAATGTGCTTTCAAGAAAGCTATCGAACAGGGCAAAATTATCCGGCATACCATCAGAGTAGACGATGTAGATTTTGAAGTGGCCGCAACACCTGTATTCGGCGATGAAAAGGAAACTGAAATTATTGGAGGATTACTTCGTTTTGAAAACATCACTGAAAAATTAAAGATGGACAAAATGCTGCAGGAAGCAAAGGAAAAAGCCGAAGAATCCAATCGGCTCAAATCTGCCTTTCTCGCTAATATGAGCCATGAAATACGAACCCCGCTAAATGCGATTGTAGGATTCTCCGAAATGGTTTGCCAAACGGAGGAAGAGGAAGAGAGAAAAGAATTTGTAAAAATCATCTCCAGCAACAATATCTTATTATTGCAACTAATAGACGACATCCTCGATCTTTCTAAAATTGAAGCCGGTACTATGGAATTCACATTTGCACAGACTGATATCAACGAATTGATGGAAGGTATTTGCAGACAAATGCAAGAAAAGAATTCTTCCCCAAACATTCAAATCTTATTCACAGAGAAAGCAGATCAATGCATGATGTATACCGACCGCATACGTCTATCACAGGTTATCATCAACTTTACAAATAATGCTTTGAAATTCACCCCTAAAGGTTCTATCGAAATGGGATACCGGATTGAAGAAGCCAAAGATGAAATATACTTTTATGTAAAAGATACAGGTATCGGAATTCCTGCTGACAAGATAGATAAAGTGTTTGAACGCTTCGTCAAACTGAACTCCTTTATTAAAGGGACAGGACTCGGACTAGCCATCTGCCGTGTCATAGTAGAAAGACTGGGCGGGGTTATCGGAGTGGAATCTAAAGAAGGAGAAGGCTCTCGCTTCTGGTTCAGAATTCCAAGGTCAGAGAAAATTGAGAAATAATAAAAAGAAAAGAGGATATTGTGAAAAGTATGTTCCAATATCCTCTTTATCCTATATTTTTAATGTAAGAGTATACTTAAAGTGCAGTCTCTAATATCCTGCGGGCAACAGCACCCGTTACATTTCCATTCTCTCCATATTTAGCACCACGTTCATTGAATCGGCGTTCGATTTCCAGAATAGTATCCTGTCCGATGTTCTCTTCATGCAAACGTGTAGTCAGCCCAAGCGAACGAAAGAACTCTTCGGTATGACAAATCGCTTCATCAATCCGTTCTTCTCGCGTACCGGAAGTAATTCCCCAGACTCTTTCACCATACTGCAAAAGTTTATCTCCTTTTTCTTCATGAAGCACCTGTAAAGTGGCAGGAAGAACAATGGCTAACGTATGACCATGTGTCAATCCGTGCAAAGCAGTAATTTCATGACCAATCATGTGAGTTGCCCAGTCTTGCGACACTCCCATAGCAATAAATCCATTCAATGCCATTGTAGCCGAAAGCATAAAAT
>OAVJ01001144.1_pt1 | contig 11834 bp, 13 predicted proteins | sample 1516901 | NCBI WGS metagenome assembly OAVJ01 (sample SAMEA2580073, study PRJEB22360) | human gut metagenome | biome: human gut; feature: human-associated habitat; material: faeces | place: Denmark | collected 2008/2010 | reverse complement strand
AAGCCCCTGGGTTTTCGCCTAAAAATTTTATAACTTGTCCCTTTGAAATTCAGGATCAGCACTTTTCGCTTTGTCGGCTGTTATTTCTAACGCTCTGCTTATATAGTTTCACGCGTTTTTCAGGTTCTGCATTACAGAAACTTTTATAATTTAACCGCAACCTGATATCTGCTTCCTTTCTCACCTTACTGTAGTATTGTCGTTCACAATATCCACCAGAATCATACATTTCTTCCTTCATTATGATTGCGAATACACCAACACTTGTCAACGCGCTTCCATACTCATTTTTTCTGATATCATCCAAAAGTGAATCTACCATATTTCGTATGGGAAGTAACAAACTATCAGCACGTCCTTCAGTTTCTGAACTCAAATAAATTTCCATTATATTAACTCTCCCCTCCAAAAGAAAACAATATTAGCGAAGCACCATCCATTCCCTGAATCAAATATATCACTTTATTTTTTCCTTTTTAATCACATACAAGATTAATAATATTCGCAATCTCTTTATAATTTTTTTCAAGTTTGGGTAATAACTCCATTAGTTTATCCACTTGCTCAAATTCTCCAATCAATAAAAAAGATAACAAACTTGCACCTTTAAAATAGTTAACTGCTTGTTTTATGCTTTTCTGTGCTATTCTTGCCTTTCCGGACTGTATCATATAAGCACTTTCTTCACAATTCTTTTCTATCTCTTCGGTTACAGCGAGCATATACTTTTTTCTTATATTTTGCCACATATGACCTATATATTTTTTCTTATAAACATAATCTAGCATATTTGCTGTCCATAGCTCAACTGGAACTCCATCTGACAGCTTTGTAATTTCCTCCGCTGCAAAACCTCCATCTATTTCCTCATCTTCGTCATAATCCAATATCTATGCCTTAATGCCTTTCTTTATTTCTTTTAGAGCAGTAAAATACTGCGCACAGTCGTTAACGATTATCTTTTTCATCAAATTTTACCCTCTTATTTTTCAATATCAAAGATTCTTTTTTATCTCAGATTCTATTAATGCTGTCAAATATGAACTACTATACGCAAATGCTTCCTCCTGAGAAATTAACCACTTTTTCAAATCATCAATTTCTCCTTCTCCATCCAAATAAATTCTTGGTAAATTATGAAGTCCCATCAAAATAAGCCACATTTGTTCTTTTCTCTTTTTTTCAGAAACCAGTCTTTTTAACCCTTTTGTTTTCTGGCTCTCCTGAATTATTCTTTCACCTTTTTCAATTAACTCAAGCATTTTAGAATCAATTTTTACATTTGCTTTGCCATAAAATCTCATCATGTCAGAGTCTTTTCTCTGTAGTACATTTTCTACATGGACATCTGCATTTTTCAAATATAAGACAACCTGTTTTATTTCTCCAAAAGAAACATCTATTTCTAACTCAATTAGTTGTATCAGTTGTCTCATTACGGCAAAATCATTAAGCAATTTTTTCTGTTCATGATTATTCCATCTTCCTGATATTTTAAAACCTTTTTCATGAACCATGAATTCATATAGCAATTCTCCACATATCGTTTCTTTTGAATTTCCCATTTCGAATCACCACCTTCTAATTTAATAGAAAAAAGGTGCACCGATTACTTTCCTCGGCGCACCTTTAAATCGTTGCTATATACTTATTACTGGATTAATTCCTTATCAATAATCTGGAAGTTTGCCCTGTGAATATAGAGTACCTTTCCATCTTCTCGAAAAAAAGATTGAAGAATTCAAGATAATGGGGTGCACGTTATTTTTGTAATAGCCACTCTTCTACAATTTTTTGATCCATCTTTACCAACTTTGCAATTCGTTCAATCGTAAAGCCTTCCGCATGATAAAGCTCATAAGCCATCTCTTTTTTAGCTAGATTTTCGCCCTCTGCTCGACCCTCCTTGATTGCTTGATCTCGATTTTTCTTTAACTCTTCCTCAATTTCGTCCTTCATAAGCTCTCGTAATGCTTCACACATGCCTGTCGACCTCCTAACCTCATCATACTTTTCCTTATTTGCTACCACACTTACCTGTAACACAGCATCCGCCTTTTCCTTATCTCCTGGCTCTTTGAAATTCTTTGCCATCTCTGTAAACTTTTGGATATCCTCTTTTTCTGCACTTTTGGATAATACCTTTAAGCTTTCATGGTTTTGTAACTCTAATTCACTCGTTACAATAATTTGCGCTGGAATGGCAAGCCCTTGTACATAATAAATACCTGATACTTGCATCTCAATCGCATATCCATAACCAGCAAGCTTATTGAATAATTGCTTCGGTACTATCGCTCGAAATAGAGAAATCGTTAGCTCCTCTAGTGGAATCTGATCTACCTTTTCACCTAATCCCTTATACAAATATGCATAACCAAGCGTTTTAAAAAAGTCATCAATCGTCATACCATCATCTGGAGACTTGTACTCAATTACATTGTGTCTACGAAAAATACGACCAATTTCATTTTGAATTTGCACATTTTTTCGCTTCTCAATGATCAAAAGATCCATCTGTAATGGCTTCTTGCTTAAATTATATTCTCGCTTAAACTCGAGATCTGCTTTGTTTAAGCGCAATTCAAGCTCTACCGCTGCACAGAAAGCTGGATGCCACTGTAGTTTCGCATTTGATTGCTTTTTGCCATATTGGCTGTTTTCCTATGTTTTTTGAGCCTAAAAATATAATTTTCCAAGCTTGGAAATACAAAAAATAAATTACCGGATTTCTGTCGAAATATACTCGTTTGGCTGACTTGGAATGGTTGTATTTACCAGCTTTACCTGTGTGCCATCCACCTCTGGTGTCAGTGTCAGCGTATCTTCCTCTAGCATTTCAATCTCATATACCTTAATGACGAGCGAACCATCTTTCATACACCATGCACCGATGACTGGCGTATCTACCTGATTTTTCTTGGTGTACAAAGGAGTGCAATGGACCTTGCGGCAAGTTTTTTTCCACTCTGCTCTGCCTGCCAGATAGCGAATTTCTCCTTCTTTGTCGGTCAGAGTAATAATGTCATTCTCACAGCTAAGTGTTAGATCGAAGAAATCAGCAAGTGGCTGATTCGGATAGTGTAACAGTACTTCTTCATAGTAGACATTCATCTCGCCCTGCATATCTCCAGTAACTGCTGTCATTGCAAGTACCGTGTCGGTCTCTTTGTGAATCATACAAAACTGGCCATACATCTCCGCTCCTGCCATATAACTATCCTCCTTATCTTATCACGAAACCACGATGACACCCATGGCTCTTCAATCTTAATATAGAAAATCCCCAGTGCAGCAACACTGGGGATTTTTGCTTTTATTTTTTAATAAACGCAGCTTCCCTTCACTTTTTTAAAGTTTTTACACATCAATCTATCGTAAAGTATCAGAGAATAACACCTGTCGTCTAGTGTATCCAAATAGCAGAATAGTTTTTGGTAAATTTCTTCCTGTTGATCCGGTGGACATTCTTTCTTAAACTGCACAATAAATACACTGGAAGCCATACCAGTCGGAAGAATCTTTCGAACGAGCCAAATATGTTGAATTTGCTTCTCGTCAACCGAATGGATATAAGAAAGAATGGTGTCTAATTTTCCATCTGGAAGTTCTTCGCGCTCAAGTTGATCCGACGGTGTTAAGATACCCAATTGACGATATTCATCTTCGTTCTTCTGCATCAACTCATCGGCCATTTTGCGATAGCGCTCTAGCTCTGCACGGTTTCCTATCAGACAGCAAAAATACCCAATCTCATCCAATCCATTCTGAATCAAATTCGAATTATTTTCGATTGCCTGATAAATCAACTCAATTGCACGCTCATCATACCGTCTGATTAAAATTCGTCCTTTTGTAAAATAAGCATAGGCAGAAATTTCAGGAGGCAATTCTCGTATCACTCGATCACACAACAAAAGAGCCGCCTCAACCTCTCCTACCTGAAGGAGTGCATCCAAGATTCCTGCATATTCATGCTGCAAGATTGGCTGTCCCTTATCTTTCCATTCTTGAATCTGCTTATACGGCTCTAAATATTGCTCTTTGCGATTTTCTTCATACTCCTCATTTAATTCGCAATAAATCAACTCATCCATCAACTCACAAACCGCTTTCTGTTCTTTGCGATATGCATCACAACTCGTATCTTTCACAAGCTGATAGGAAGTGATCCAAAGTGCATCCAGACGCATCTTAGTTGTCGGATGAGAATCCGACTGTGCCGGTAGCTCATGCTCCATCAAATTGCGCCAATCTATCTCGCGCTTAGACAACTGTTGTTGCCAATAATGAATCTGCTCAGTTACAAAATGGCTAGAAAGTTGTTTCGGTGCGTAGAGCGGATCAAAATTATTTCCTTGTTCTTCCCATGAAAATACATCAAAATAGAAAAGCTTTAAAAGTCCTGAGGCTGCTGCCCTACGCACACTTGCCATCGACTGGTCGGCTTTCAGTTCCTTCATCAGCGAACTAGCATACTCATACAGTTCAAATTCGCACTGATAGCGAGTATCCTGATAAAGAAACATCCACTCTGTTATTGCTTGGAGATTGCTCTCCACCATACCATACAAAAGCCAATTTCTGTATTCGTATTCGATTCCAGAACCATCCTGCTCTTCCTCTTTCATATGAGCAAATTCGTGAAGGAACATTGCAAAAAGTTCGTCCTCGCTTTCAATTCCAGCTAACATCACTCCCAGTTCGATATTGTAATAGCCAGCAACCTTTTTGATTCCGATGTTACACTCACCTGTGACCGTAATTACGATGTCTCCACTACAATGAAGTGCATCTCTCGCACGCTCGGCCATCTGGTACAAGTACGGATACTTTTCTTTCGAAAGATCATTGTCACCTAGTATAAACGGATCACTCTCTTTTCGAAAACAAAGTCTAGAAAGTCCCATTTCCATATAAATGGCAACAATAATATAGACGACCGCATTTCCAATAATCCCAGCTGAAATTGCTCCTATTACCGAGCAAGCAATTAAAAGCCTTGCACGATTATCTGCACTCTTTCGAATTTTAGGCAGTACCTTCAGTTGTTGTTCTGTCACATCCTGTGCCTTACTTCTCTGTTCAATAAGAAATTGCCGTTCTTTTGCAAATGTACCTTGATCCCACTTTTTTTGATAGCATTTCTTCTGATAAATTCCAATCACCAACAAAGCAGGTGGAAGTACAAGTGCCACTATCTCACAAATTTTGATCGTGCAAAAAATTTCTATATTCCACGTTTTGCTCTGAAATACAGCTCCAAGAACTGACATTAAAAGCATCAAAATTCCTATCGGAATATAAGCCAGAACACTAAGCTTTAAAACATTCTTTTTTGATTGTCGATTTTCCATTATTCAATCAATTCCTTATCAATAATCTGGAAGTTTGCTCTGTGGATATAGAGTGCCTTTCCGTCGATCATTAGCTTTGTCATCTTCGGCAGATCCTCTGGAATTTCCCAGTAAACGCTGTCACCAGAAAATGCCATGATTGGATTTCCGAGCTGCGATTTAATTACTACGACACGCGCTTTTCCAAACTTGTTCTTGTACTGATTCAGCTTTGCAGACAAGGATGTAATGTCTAAAACAGAGCCTGAACTTTGAATTGTCTCAGTTGTAAAATCAACATCTGGAGTCAGTCCTTTTTGCACAAAGATGCAGGTATCGCCACATGACTCAATCTCATTGCCATCAATAGTGATTGTGATAACAGATGATAATTCCGGTAATAACCTTGCCGTTTTCATCGTAGCTAGTATTTTTGACTGGATTTCCGGCAATGTCGATCTTCTTTCCGCTTGTCTCTAGTACTAGATTTCCAAAATTATCATACGTGTAAATGGTATACTGATTTCCAATCAGGCTGCCCTTGATATCGTTGATCGCGGATGCAAGCTTTGCGCATCCGCTGACAACAAAAATGGAAATCATAGCAACAAGTGCAAGTAACCATACACTTCCCTTTTGTTTCTTATTCATTTGCCCCTCCGTTTTTCTTTGACACGAAGTCCTCTTTAACATGCAGTCACATCAGTCCTTATTTGGGCGTTCCTCCAAAAAGTCAATCATCTGCTTATATTCACTCTGTGTTGCAGATGGGAATGGAGCATTTTTCTTATTCATTGCTACATTTGCTGCTGATTTTTTGATTGGCTGAATCGTTCCGGCACCGCCTACGCAGCCTCCCGGACATGCCATACCTTCAAGCAAGTATCCATTATATTTTCCAGCCTTTGCCATCTGCATCATCTTACGGCACTCGTCTAGTCCCTGTGCACAAACTACATTGACCTCGCGATCTGGATCAATCTGGTGAATTGCATTCACAACTGCATTTGCAACACCACCCGCAACAGCAAAGTTTCTTCCGTCTCCACTTGCATGATGAAGCGGATCTCCTGCCTTTATATCATCAAAGGAAATACCCTTCGCCTCAAACATACCCATAACTTCCTCAAAGGTCAGTACAAAATCAACATCGCTTCGCACACTTCTGCGGCTTGCCTCAAGTTTTTTAGCTGCACATGGTCCGATAAAAGCTACCTTACATCCAGGATCTGCCTTTTTAATCATACGGCCTGTAAATACCATTGGTGTCAGAGCCATGGAAATGCAGTTAGCATACTGCGGAAATTCAGTCTTTGCCATAACAGACCATGACGGACAGCATGATGTTCCCATAAATGGAATCTTCTCAGGCACTTCTTCAAGAAAATCCTTTGCTTCCTGAATCGTACAAAGATCGGCTCCTGCCGCAACCTCTACCACATCTGCAAAGCCTAACTCTTTCATCGCCTCACGGAAGCGCTCTGGTGTAAGCTTTGGTCCAAACTGACCGATAAATGCCGGAGCTACAGCTGCATATACTCTCGTTCCCGCCTTCATGGCTAAGATTGTCTGGAATATCTGACCTTTATCAGCAATTGCACCGAATGGGCAGTTTACAAGACACATACCACAAGATACACACTTGTCGTAATTAATATCTGCTCTGCCATACTCATCACTATGAATTGCGTGCATACCACATGCCTTTGCGCACGGGCGCTCCATCTTAACAATCGCACCATATGGGCATGCATCACGACAGCGTCCACAATTGATACATTTTTCCGGGTCAATCTTTGATTTTCCACCCTGTTTTACAACAATGGCTCCCTTCGGGCATACCTCTTCACACGGATGTGCAGTACATCCCTGACACATGTTCGTCACAACTGTCTTATTATCAAGACACTTATGACAGGCAAACTTGATGATGTTGATCAGCGGCGGCTCATAGTAACGCTCTGTGATTGCACTTTCATTTACACCATCAGCCACTGGTGCATGCTCAGCGAGTGTACGGTTTGGCAGTCCAATCGCAAGTCGAAGACGCTCTCCGACAATTGCTCTCTCTGTAAATACACTTTCTCGAAAGCTAGCCAACTCTCCCGGCACGATTTTATATGGAAGCTCCTCCAAACGGGAATAATCTCCGCCTTCGTAAGCAAGTCTTGCTACTTCGGTGAATATTTTTTCACGCATATCTGTTACATCGGTGTGAATTCCTCTGACGCTCATTTCATTCTCCTTCTTTTTGCTTCTTTCCTTACTTATCTGCTACGTTTTCAGTATACCCGATACACGTTCCAAATTCAAGAAAAAAATGCCTTGACGCAAATCATGTGATCTTGTAAATATTTTCTTTTAGTGTTATACTTGTATTTATTCAAACGTAGCAGTATGAAAGTTCAATATTTTTCTAACTGCCGTAAAACTATTACACTATAATCTAAGAGAAAGGTTTGGGGTACCTTTATGGCAAAAACATTATCTAAGCGTTACTCAGGCGTACTCGCCCACCCAACAAGCTTCCCTTCTCCATACGGAATCGGTGATTTCGGAAAGGGTGCTTATGACTTTATCAATTTCCTGACTGGTGCCGGACAGAGCCTCTGGCAGATTTTACCGTTAGGCCACACAGGATATGGAGATTCTCCTTATCAGGCATTCTCAGCATTTGCAGGACAGCCGCTTTTAATCAGCCCTGATGAATTGATCAAGGACGGTCTTCTTTATGGTGATGATTTACGCGATTATCCGCACTTTAATCCAGATCACATCTACTATGGCGATGTTATTCCAGCAAAGCTGCGCATCCTGCATCGTTCCTATGAGATCTTTAAGGAATCAGCTGATCTGTGTATGCTTAAGGAATTTGATGTGTTCTGTGAGCACGAAAAGGATTGGCTGGACGATTATGCACTTTTCATGGCAGGTAAGGACGCACACGGCGGTGCATGCTGGCTGGAGTGGGAAGATGATCTGCGTGACCCTGATGAGGAGATTAAAGCTGCATGGTGTGAGCGTCTGGCTGATTCCATCGAATACTACAAGTACATTCAGTTCATCTTCTTCCGTCAGTGGAACGCAATTCGCGATTATGCACATGTAAATGGCATCAAGATCGTCGGCGATATTCCGATCTTTGTTGCACTTGACAGTGCAGATGTGTGGGCAAACCGTGAACTGTTCCAGCTTGAAAAGGATGGCTATCCGACCGTTGTTGCCGGAGTTCCGCCGGATTATTTCTCTGCTACAGGACAGCTTTGGGGCAATCCGCTGTATGACTGGGATTACCACAAAAAGACACATTATGACTGGTGGATGCGTCGTATCAAGGGTCAGTTAAATATGGTTGACTACATCCGTGTCGATCATTTCCGCGGATTTGAGCAGTACTATGCAATTCCATATGGTGAAGAAACTGCTATGCACGGAAAATGGAAGAAGGGACCAAATGAGGATCTGTTCCTTCGTATGCAGGAAGTATTTGGCAAGGATCTTCCGATCTGGGCTGAAGATCTTGGCATCATCACTCCTCGCGTTGAGAAGTTAAGAGATGACTTTAACCTGCCTGGCATGAAGGTATTACAGTTTGCATTTGGTGATCCAAAAGACAATGACATTCTTCCGCATCGTTTCACCACTGAGAACTGCATTTGCTACACAGGAACACATGACAATGACACCACCATGGGCTGGTATCAGACTCTTAAGCCAGCTTTGCAGGATCGTGTTCGCCGCTACTTAAATACTGACGGAAATATCATTCATTATGATATGATTCGTGCGGCTATGGGTTCTATCGCACGCTACGCTATTTATCCTATTCAGGATCTTCTTGGTTTTGGCAGTGACTGTCGTATGAACACGCCATCTGTTGCCGGCGGCAACTGGGCATTCCGCTTCCGCAAGGATCACCTGACTCCTGAGTTAGCAGCAAATCTTCGCAAGATGACTGAGCTGTTTGGCAGATGCGAGCCGCTTGAGCCAATCGAGGAGGAGGAAGGACCAGAAGGCTCCATTAAGCCTGGTGAGACTGCACCTGGACTTGCTCCAGAGGAATAAATTGAATTGAGGTTTCCATGATAAGACTTATACTAGTTTTGCTTATTGCCATTCTCTATCTGGTAATTGGATGCATACCTGCTTTCATCTTATGGTTAATTGGCAAAAAAAATTCTGATCTTAAGGATCGGATTTCCAGACGCATGATTCAGTGGATATTTGGTGTGCTTCTCTTTGTAAGCGGCACCAAAGTCAAGGCAGAGGGTCTTGAAAACATTCCAAAGGATCGCGCTGTGCTGTATGTAGGCAACCATAGAAGCTACTTTGATATCATCACATCCTATCGACTGCTTCCAGGTATTACTGGATATGTGGCTAAAAAAGAAATGGCAAAGGTTCCGCTTCTTCGTCTGTGGATGCGCTATATTCATTGCCTGTTCTTAGACAGAAGTAACGTAAAAGAGGGTTTAAAAACAATCCTCGCTGGTGTCGATGAGCTTAAAAACGGTCATTCTATATGGATCTTCCCAGAAGGCACTAGAAACCGTGGTGAAGAAGGCAGTATGCTTGAATTTAAGGAAGGCAGCTTAAAGATGGCTGACAAAGCCGGATGTCCTGTTGTTCCTGTTGCAATCGCGCACTCAGCAGATGTTTTGGAAAATCACTTTCCATTTATCCGCCGTGCCGCGATCACAATTCGCTTTGGTGAGCCGATTGACTTAAAGAGCCTTCCTCGCGAACAAAAAAAGCAGGCTGGTGCTTACACACGCACAATCATTCAGGCAATGCTCGACGACATTTTGAGGGAAGACTGAGTTTTGTATCGGCACTTCAATGGATGACATTTTTGTAAATCCACACGAAAGCGCTGTTTTTACAGATGCTATATTTTCGCTGCTGCAAAGAAGATAGACTTCTTTTAGCTGCCAATATTCAAAACAATATTTTAATAATCGACTGGCTGCTTTCGCGGCCAGTCCTTTTTTTCTCCATTTTGGCAATATCGCATAGCCAAGATAATATCCGTCTGGTGTGCCATTTTCCTTATTTTCTTCTTTGTATTCCAGCCCTATTCGCCCTATCATATCATCATTTTCATCTGCTAATACCCACATAGACGGCTCTTCCGATGGATAAACATACTGGTGCAGGCTTTCAATCCAGTCTTCCCAGTCTTTACAAGTTTGCGCCTGTTTTTCTAGTGGATAAGGTAGGAAGCGCTTTACTTCATCGTCATTATAGAGTGTTTCAAATGCTTTCGCATCTTTTTTGTCTGCCTCTCGAATTAACCAAGTATGTGTTTGTTCTTCAAAATTCTGGCCACCAATCACTAACTTTTGTTCACTTACCACTGACCACTCTCCACAAACCAATACCCTTGGCAGATGATAATATCTGCAGTACGCAAGTTCTGCATATTCATCATCCACATCTTCCCAATCCTCGGCTAAAAAAGAAATCCCGGACCAGGATTTATCCTGTCCGGGAGTACATATGCCGATGACAGGAATGCTTTTTTGAAGAGTGCGGGCCTCTTCTGGCGAATCGGTGAGAACCACTTCGCCTTTTTCTGTCATTTTTGTTTTTTTCATATTATGATACCAGGGTCAAAAGTCACGCGCATAGAACTTTTAACTTCCTTAAAATCAGCACTTCTCTGGCTCTGGATATTCCTCACCAAAAGTCTCAACAGTCACTTTCTTCATGCGCTGTGTCTCAAGCGGTCTGTCGTTGTAGTTTGTCGGTACTGCTGCGATTGCATTAACTACATCCATACCCTCTGTTACCTTACCAAATGCGGCGTATGCACCGTCTAAATGCGGCGCTGCCTCATGCATAATAAAGAACTGGCTGCCTGCACTATTTGGCATCATCGTTCTTGCCATGGAAAGTACACCCGGCTCATGCTTTAAATCATTCTGAAAACCATTCTGTGTAAACTCACCCTTAATGCTGTAGCCCGGGCCACCCATACCTGTGCCGTCCGGATCTCCTCCCTGCAGCATAAAACCGCTGATTACGCGGTGGAAGATTACGCCATCATAAAATCCCTTCTTTACCAGGCTGATAAAGTTGTTTACTGTGTTCGGGGCAACCTGTGGATACAGCTCTGCCTTGATCACACTGCCATTTTCCATCTCAATAGTAACTACTGGATTCTGTGCCATTTTAATAACCAAACCTTTCTGTCTGCCTGCGCGAACAAAACGCGCAGATTTTTGTGTTTAAGCTGAAAAAGACATAACAGCGAACTGTTATGTCTTTTGCTTTTAATCTCACTACCTAATACGATATTTCATTTATTAAAAAAGAATAGGTACATGGTATAATTGAAATTAATCGCGGCGGCTTGTTTCAATTACAGCTTTGTAACGTTAACAGCCTGCGGTCCCTTAGCTCCGTCGATTACATCGAACTCTACAGAAGCGCCCTCGTCCAGAGACTTGAAGCCTTCCATGTTCAGTCCGGAGTAGTGTACGAATACATCCTTAC
>OAVJ01001142.1_pt1 | contig 11845 bp, 10 predicted proteins | sample 1516901 | NCBI WGS metagenome assembly OAVJ01 (sample SAMEA2580073, study PRJEB22360) | human gut metagenome | biome: human gut; feature: human-associated habitat; material: faeces | place: Denmark | collected 2008/2010 | reverse complement strand
ATATTTGGAGAAGATGATATGACCACTCTGCTCGCCGCCAATACGGCAGCCGTTCTTAGCCATGTACTCATAGACGTACTTGTCGCCCACAGCGGTCTTGGCGTAGCCGATGCCCTTCTCATCGAAAGCCTTATACAGGCCAAAGTTGGACATGACCGTGGTAACGACGGTATTGGTCAGCAGTTTGCCACGCTCTTTCATGTAGCAGCCGTAGATGTACAGGATATGGTCGCCGGTGATAACATTACCCTTTTCATCCACACACAGGCAACGATCAGCGTCACCGTCATAGGCAAAACCGATGTCCAGGCCCTTTTCAACCACGAACTTCTGTAGACCCTCAATGTGGGTAGATCCAGCGTTGTTGTTGATATTCAGACCGTTCGGCTTGTTGTTGATGACGTAGGTATCTGCACCGAGAGCATCGAACACAGACTTAGCGATGTTCCAACTAGAGCCATTGGCACAGTCCAGACCAACCTTCACACCCTTGAAGGAATAGATACCCAAAGAGATCAGGTAACCCATATAGCGGTTGCGGCCTGCAACGTAGTCCACCGTGCAGCCGATATGCTCACGGTGAGCGAAAGGCAACTCCGGCCAGTCCTTATCGAACACATGGAGTTTACCGTCAATGTAATCCTCGACTAACAGCAAGATCTCCTCCGGCATCTTCTCGCCATAGCAATCGATCAGCTTGATGCCGTTATCGTAGTAGGGATTATGGCTGGCAGAAATCATGATACCACAGTCAAAATCATCCACCCGGGCGATGTAGGCCACAGACGGCGTGGTAGTGACGTGCAGCAGGTAGGCATCTGCGCCGGAAGCGGTCAAGCCTGCAACCAGACTATACTCAAACATATAGGAGCTACGGCGAGTGTCCTTGCCAATTACAATACGCGCAGGATTCGTATCACCGTTGCGCTCACGCAGAGCGTTGTAATACCAGCCCAGAAAACGACCAACCTGATAGGCATGATCTGCGGTCAGAGTGATTCCAGCTTCGCCACGGAAGCCGTCAGTTCCAAAATACTTTCCCATATTAACTTATTTCCTCATCCAAAGAGTGAATTAACGATCATATGCTTTAGCCGAAAGATCTCCTCGTTGCCTGCCATCCGCCACTTAGAGGCAGCATATTAGGATGGCGTAGCCATGCTACTGCATGGCCAAGTTCTTACACTAACTCGAATGTATGCTCCTCAAAGTCGCTTGGGCTTTTGGTCTTATAGTATTCTTCTGCAGCATCACAAATCATTTCTGTTAGATATTTGATATCAATTTGGGCCGTGTTCTTCACTGAACCGTCTGGCTGCTTTTCAATTCCGTACTTATATCCAAAGGATGCTTTACCTTCCACAGCACCTAGTCCATCCGGTCTAACCAAGTTGAAACAATCAATTGTATCGCTCGAAATATCTTGGTCTCCACTATGTAAAAAAGCACAGCGCAACTTATAAATATCCTCTGATTCTAGGTGCTTAAAATCATCAACCTCATCAAAGAACTGGTCATATAAGACTTTAGAATCCACAAAATCATCGATCCACTTTGTATATCTCTCCCCAACCTTCTTTAGTGCAGGATATTCAACCTGTCCACAAATATCTGGAAGTGTTAGTGCCAATGCCAAAGCCGCCTCATACAAGCCATTATCTATACAGTTTCGTGCTTCTTGGATTCTCTTTTCCATAATCCGCCCTCTTCATGTATTAATCGCATCCTTAATATCTGAATTCACTTTTCAAAAATGATATTCCTTGGTTCTTCATAACACCCCAATCTCCAACTAAATTTTGCTGGTCTAAGGTCTCATATATGAATATCCAGTTCCTATCCATATCCGTTTGCGCTAGGTTCTTAGCTTCATTCTGTAGGCAAGTAGTGTTGGAAGAGTCCCCCTTCTTCCTAAAGTAAAGAAAGGATAACAATTTATAAATGCAATCATTTGTTGCTACCACTTTAACCGAATCGATGCTCTTTACCTCCATATCATACTTCAGCGCAAAATAGATAGCATAGCTACATTCCTCATAGTTTTTCTTTTCCAGTCCGTCCTCATAAGACAAATCTATAAACTTTTGAATCTCATCTTTTGGTGCGTCAAAAGCTTTAAAAACATACTCATCCATTATGGATATTAAATATGGATACAGTATACAAAGATGCATACTCATCTTCCAGCTATATTCCTTTGCATTGTCCGTAAGAGCCTGTTTTGATAAAACTTTGATTGCGTAATTTAGTACTGAAGCATTTCCTCCGCTTAATTTCGTTAGTTCAATTGCTAAATCGAAGTAGGCTCTTACCTGTTTATAGTCCACTTTCCCATATGAGGTTAGTAAACTGAAGCCATTTAGCTTCCTAACCCAGTCCTCAAGCACCGTATCCGGGAGTTCCTCTATTTTCGTCTTTTTATTATTCAATTGTAAGTCAAATTCTTCTAACGCAACACCGAGGTCTACTATAAAGGAATCCGCCCGAGCTCTTGTTTCCACATAGCAGGTGTAATCATCAATATTGCGAACAAATTTCCAGCCTTTATCGTATAATTTCTGATCCACTACTGTAAGTATCACTTCAGATATAAGGTTTGACGCATGAGGTCCAATTAAAAGTCCATGTGTCTCTCCATATTTAATCTCTTGACATTTTTTGTCAATTTTATTAAACCACTTGGATTTGCTTCGATTCTGCTTCGCGACTGCTTTCCCCACCAATGCCCACGGAATTGAATGGGTATAAATACTAGGAAAAAAAGTTGAAATATCTGCTTTTACAACAAACCGTTTTCCAATCAACAGGTCGTCCTTCGGTGAACCAGCATTTCTCCAGTCATCGTAATTCATTTCAAAGAGTCCATCTTTATTCTTTCTCTTTTGAATGTGAATCCTACTAATAACGTGTGTTTGTGAGTCCGTATAGGTGTGAAAATGCGATTGGATATCACTCCAATTGCTTTTAAGCACAGAACACATTTTTTCGTATGCCATTGGTACAGGAATTCCTAATTGTCTGGGTACATTAATGTTGCGGAGTGTCTTATAGCGGATATAGTCATGATCACTATTGGAAAATGTCGGATGATTTTTTACACAGTAATCAAAAAAAGAAGTGCTGCTGAATACAGGTGGCATCCTGTTCGAGAACAGCCCAAACGCTAGTAGACCTTTATATAAGTCATCCGCTGAAATTTCATCCATATAATCCGCATATTTTTTTCCCATATGTAGGCTCCTTATGCTTCACATCACAATGTCATATCGTGCCGGCCAGAAAATGTTCTTTCGCACGCTCCGGTGTCCGCCACCCACCACATAGAAGCAGCATGATTTGGACGGCATAATCATGCCTTGAGCACGACCATCATTACGAACGCCCAAGATGTCTTTTAATCAAACATATATATGCTTTAGCCGAGAGAGAATCCCGTTGCCTGCTGCTCACCACGGAGAGGCAGCATATTTGAGCAGCACAGCCATGTGGCGGAACACATGGCCGTTGTGAGGAATCAGTATTTTCTCCACACCATCTTATTAACTACATTCACATACCCCTGAATGATACGAACCACCTTCATGGACACGGTCTCGTCCACATAATCGGGGCAGGGTTTGCCAAGAACACCCTTCTGCTTCATCTCAATGGCCATATCGGTGGCGTTGAGCAGCTCCCGTGTGGTAATACCAGCCAGAATGAAGTCGCCGGCTTCCAGTGCCTCGGGACGCTCGGTGGATGTACGGATGCACACGGCGGCGATGGGGTGACCGATGGACAGATAGAAGCTGCTCTCCTCTGGCAGAGTGCCGGAGTCGGAGACGATTGCCAGCGCGTTCATTTGCAGCTTGTTATAGTCGTTGAAGCCCAGCGGCTCATTGACCCGGACACGAGGGTCCAGCTGGAAGCCGCTCTTTTCCAGACGGTGCTTGCTGCGAGGATGGCAGGAGTACAGGATGGGCATATCGTACTTTTCTGCCAGCGCATTGATGGCGGTGAACAGGCTCAGGAAGTTCTTTTCAGAGTCGATGTTCTCCTCACGGTGGGCGGACAGCAGAATGTACTTGTCCTTTTCCAGTCCCAGACGCTCCAGCACATCGCTTTTCTGAATCTTTTCCAGATTCATGTGCAGCACTTCCGCCATGGGAGAGCCGGTCTGGTAGGTGCGCTCCTTGGGCAGACCGGTATCTGCCAGATACTTCCGGGCAAACTCGGAATAGCACATATTCACGTCAGAAATTACATCCACGATGCGGCGATTGGTCTCCTCGGGCAGGCACTCATCCTTGCAGCGGTTTCCTGCCTCCATGTGAAACAGCGGGATGTGCAGACGTTTTGCACTGATGGCAGAAAGGCAGGAGTTGGTATCGCCCAGCACCAGATAGCCCTCCGGCTGCAATTCAGAGAGGAGTTCATAGCTGCGTCCCATGATGTTTCCACAGGTCACGCCGAGATTTTCGCCCACCACGGGCACCAGAATGTCGGGTCCGTATTCCCCAAAGGTGTTTTTCAGTTCAAAGTCTTCCCAGAAAACGGTGGAGAGGTTTCTGTCCCAGTTCTGATTGTAGTAGACCACGCAGCAGTCAAAGTATTCCCGGCAACGCTTGATAACCGCAGCCAGTCGGATAATCTCCGGACGGGTACCGCAACCAATCATGACCTTGGTGCGACCGTCGTTTTTCCATTTAAAATTGTGTTCCATATCATTCTCCTATTGACAACCAGTATCTTCTTTTACACCGGCTCGAAGAAGGTGTCCGGGTGGTTCGGGTCAAAAATCTCGTTGCAGGTCATCACCGTCACCAGATTTTCCGTCTCGGACAGGTTGATGATGTTGTGAGTCCATCCGGGAACCATGTGGACAGCCTCGATTTTGTCCCCGGAAACTTCAAACTCCACCGTTTCTCCAGTGTTGATGTTTCGCTCCTGAATCAGTCCGTGACCTGCCACCACAATGAACAGCTCCCACTTGGAGTTGTGCCAGTGCTGCCCCTTGGTGATGCCCGGGCGGCTGATATTGATGGACACCTGACCGCAATCGGCGGTATGCACCAGTTCCGTGAAAGAGCCACGGTTGTCCACGTTCATCTTCAGGGCATACTTGAACTTGTCGGTGGGCAGATAGGTCAGATACAGGGAGTACAGCTTCTTTGCGAAGGAGCCGTCCGGCATCTTCGGCATCATGAGGGTCGTGGGCTGCGCCTTGAACTCCTGCAACAGATCCACGATTTCGCCCAGCGTGACCTTGTGGGTCACAGGAACGCAGCAGTAGCGACCGTCTGCTTTCAGAACAGTCTCCACACCGTCAAATTCACAGTGCTGTTCCTTGCCTTCCAGCAGGTCAAACATCCCTTCTACAAGATCGTCGATGTACAGCAACTCCAACTCGGTGCTGCGGTCATTGACGGTGAAGGGCTCATCATTGGCAACTGCCCAACAGAAGGTGCTGACAGCACTGTTGTACTTGGGGCGGCTGTGTCCCATCAGGTTCACAAAGCGATAGACAGCCACCTTTGCCCCGGTCTCCTGAGCATACTGGAAGAACAGCTCCTCGCCAGCCTTCTTGCTGCGACCGTACTCGCTGTTGCCGAAGCGACCAGCCAGCGTGGCCTGAATGGAAGAAGACAGCATGATGGTTGCCTTATTGTTGTGCTTTTTCAGGCAGTTCAGCAGATCAGAAGCAAAACCGAAGTTGCCCTTCATGAAATCCTCCGGGTTTTCCGGACGATTCACCCCTGCCAGATTGAACACGAAGTCTGCTTTCTGGCAGTACTCGTCCAGCTCCGCCGGGGTAGAATCCAGATCGTACTCGTAGATTTCTTCAATATTCAATGCCGGGCGGGTCTTATTTTTCCCATCCCGGATGTTTTTCAGGTTGTTGCACAGGGCAGTTCCCACCATGCCCTTGGCACCTGTGACTAGAATGTTCATCCTATCACCTCTTTAATGTACTGCGGTGCAGTCCGGAATATCTGCGCCATCCGGCACAGTTGCGTTATTGCAGATGGTGCAGTTGCTGCCGATGCGGGCAAAGTTCCCCACCGTTGCGCCGGTGCGAACAACACTGTTGGTGTAAATCAAAGCGTAGTCCCCTACCGCTGCATCACAGTGGACCTCTGTTCCGGCATTCAGCAAAACACCGCTACCAACGGATGCACCGTTCTGGATGCAAGCGTTTTGCAGCACCACACAGCCGTATCCCATCTTGGAATACGGACTGATATAGGCACTGGGAGCAATGATGTTGGGGAACCCATAGCCAAGTGTTTTTGCTTTCTCATACACCTGCGCCCGGAACTGGTTGCTGCCGATGCCCACCACTAACAAGTCGTAGTCCTTCCGCAACTCCGGCAGATCAGCAATTCCGCCAACCACCGGAATGCCACAGATCTCAGTGTCCACGTCTTGTCCATCATCCACAAAAGCACAGTCGTATTGGAGCATCGCCTGCTCCGCCACCATGCGTCCGAAACCGCCAGCGCCCACCAGCAGCAGCTTTTCCTTAGACATTCGGGATGCCCTTCAGTGCATTCTGGACATATTCCGTGGTCAGAATCTTCTTCACAGTGCCCTCAACATCCAGACGCTCGGTGTTGTGGCTGGTGTAGGACTCGTCCGCCATGGTATGTACCTCGCCCTTGACCACGAACTTGTCGTAGTTCAGGTCACGGTTGTCAGCGGCAACACGGAAGTAGTGACCCATATCCTGGCTGCGCAGACGCTCCTCACGGGTCATCAGGGTCTCGAACAGCTTCTCGCCGTGACGGGTACCGATGATGTTGGTGCCGGTATCGCCGAAGAGCTGCTGGACTGCCTTTGCCAAATCGCCGATGGTGGAAGCATCAGACTTCTGGATGAACAAATCACCGGGATTTGCATGTTGGAAAGCGAACAAGACCAGATCCACAGCCTCGTCCAGGTTCATCAGGAAGCGGGTCATGTTGGGGTCGGTAATGGTGATGGGGTTGCCAGCCTTGATCTGGTCAATGAACAGCGGAATGACGGAGCCACGGCTGCACATGACGTTTCCGTAACGGGTGCAGCAGATGGTGGTGCCGCCACGTTCAGCAGCCACACGGGCGTTGGCGTAGATGACATGCTCCATCATAGCCTTGGAGATGCCCATTGCGTTGATGGGATAAGCCGCCTTGTCAGTGGACAGGCAGACAACACGCTTAACGCCTGCGTCGATGGCAGCGTGCAGAACGTTGTCAGTACCGATGATGTTGGTCTGGACGGCCTGCATGGGGAAGAACTCGCAGGAGGGAACCTGCTTCAGAGCGGCAGCGTGGAAGATGTAGTCAACACCAGGCATAGCGTCACGGATGGACTGGGGGTTGCGGACATCACCGATGTAGAACTTGACTTTCTTGGCAGTGTCAGGATGCTTGGCCTGAAGCTCATGGCGCATATCGTCCTGCTTCTTCTCGTCACGGGAGAAGATACGAATCTCCTTCAGGTCAGAATCCAGGAAGTGCTTCAGAACGGTAGAACCAAAAGAACCAGTACCACCAGTGATCATAAGGGTTGCGTTATCAAATGCAGACATATTATTATACTCCTTTTAACATTTATTTAAAAACGTTGCAAATGCTTCTTTGTAGTTTTCATCATAAAAATATTCATTTGCCGTTTTTAAAGCTTCTTTTTTCATTGCGATCATTTGGTCAGTAGACATCTGAAGAATGCGTCCAAGTGCTGCAACCAAAGTGTTAATATCGTTGTTATCCACTAGAATGCCATTGATACCATCTTTAACATAAACATCTGTCCCACCCACTTTAGTGCAAATGCTTGGAGTACCAACGCACATAGCTTCCGTAAATTTAGTTGAAACACCTGCTTTTGCATAGCGCTTATCTTCACGCAAAAGCACCGACATGTGAGCATTCGCCACATATTGGAGTACTTTTTCATGATCTATTCTACCTAGGAACTTTACGCCTTTCTCAAATTCAAAAGAATTATGTTCTTTAAATGACTGTTTATCTACACCAATAATTGTAAATTCGATTTTAATTGATTCTGAGTTAATCTCATTTACAGCCTTAATTATTGGTAATAGGAAATCTTTTTGGGCAAGTGTCCCTGCAAAAACAAGCTTCAATGGCTTTTCACTTATCTGCATAGGCTCTGTTCTAAAATCGTCATTTTGATAAATTGGTGGCAGTCTAAGAACATTTGCCCCTTGACTGGTATAATGTCTTTCCAGTAATGGACTAATTGCTATGATATTTCCACACTTTGCATCAAGATATTTTTTTCTCATATCTCTTTGCCAACAAATTAGCTTTCCAATGCCTGTATAATCTTTGCTTTCTGCCCACTCTGTAACTTCTACTGCAAAACCTATATGCATTTTCTTGCATAGTTTCAGAATTCTCCAGTACAAAAATATAGATGCCGGATCATAATATATCAAAACATCCGGATGAATTTCCGACAAACTTTTCTTCACTCTCTGCCACATTCGAAATCCGAAAATTTGTTCCACCATCCATTGGGCACTTCTTCTCTTTTTACTTCCTCGATACGCTTTGGAATAGTCCACTTTGAAGCTTTTGTCCTGAAGTATTTCTCCCTGAACCGGATATTCACAGCAAAATGAAACGACATTTCCCATTTTTTCTAACAGGCGTGCATTGCGTAATACATGCACCGCTGTTGCTGTATCTTTCTGTCCAATTGCACCAGCATACAGAATTTTCATCTTACGGCTCGCCTCTTTTCACTCTATATTTCGTAATAAAAACACTTATCAAAATGCCAAAAAACAAAACAAAACAATAACGTCCAGTATTAGTTGAATCAGTTATACCAAGCCAGTTAAGCGGTGATCCAATTTGTCCAAACAATGAATTAATATAGATATTAGTCAAATATAGTTCTAGTGATATTCCACCCATTCTTTTAAGTAAGTTCATACATCTTCTTGATCTAATCTTTTCAAAAATTATAGGCCAGATAAAGACACCTATAATTCCCAAAATCATATAGTATAGCACATCTAATTTTGTCGGAGCCGTTTTCCACAGAAGCTTTCGAAAAATCCACATCATGAATAATATAAGAAGGCTCTTCATATTATATTTTTGATTACTCTTTATCTTTGGAGCGCAATACTGCCCAATCAAAAAGGCAATGCTGCCTGCGGCTACCCCCCCCCAGTGGCTTTCAAGAGAATAAGCCTTATTACCCGAAAAAGGAGTATCACTAGTCAACACATAATAAGCCACACCTATTCCTATTGCTACTATCAGCGGGGCTTTTTGATTTATTTGGGACAGTGCGTGTAATAACGGGTATAACATATAAAGCATCAATATCGCCGCCACATACCAAGCTCCTACATGCTTTGTATAGAAAGATACACAAATCAGGTCTAGAATAAAACCAATGAAATCATGGTGAAGCCATAAATCCAATATCACATAGGCAACAACGGACAATAACAGATATGGAACAACTGTTCTTTTTGCTCTGTTTTTCCAGTATATAACTGCGTCCTTGTTTTTCTCATAAGAAAACCACGAGCCCATTCCTGATAAAAAGAAGAACATATACATTTGAGAGCCAACCAATGTTCCAATTTTCGACAACATCTGAAAAAAAAACGGCATGTCACTCACTACAATAGTATCTGAAGCATGCGTAATTAGAACGCTAACCGCTGCAATACCCATTAGCTCTGTCCTATATTTACTTAACATGCCATACGTCATTTTTTCCATTTGTATAGCCTTTCCATTTTTATAAATTTCTTTTTTGCCTAGCAATCGTTCTTTTTGCATCAATATCAGGGAAGAAATAGAACAAATACATTCCTTTTGCAAGCTTTACTTTTTCTTTTCTGCAAATGTTATAGTAATTCACAAAATTCTTTCGAATTATCGCCTTGGCGTTCTCACCACCATTCAGTTCGTAAGCTTCTTTATAAAGCCTTCTGTAAAACTCCAACGCATAGATAATCATGGCCACTCTTGCTTTATCGTAGTGAAGCTCCGCAAGATCATTAATCAATGCATCGAATTCTCCAAATATGCACATTCTTCCCGGTTTAAAGCTGCTATTTGTATTCCCTGGCCTTGAAATTCGGTAATTATAAAACGGCACATCAAGATATACAAGCTTCTTAGTCTTTAAAAATACTTGTCTGCAAAAATGGAAATCCTCATATACCTGTCCCGGTACAAAACGCATTTCTTCAACAAAAGATCTTCTAAATACTTTATTCCACACCAAAAAGCGCAGTTGATTTTTATTAATAAAAATCTCTTCTGTATCTATGACTCTAATATTTTTACTGTCTCCAACTGCTTTTTTTCATCGCCTTTACATTCATAAAACGAACAAGCCACTATATCAGCTTCATGTTTTTCCAGCTGACTGATCAATGCCTCATACATATTAGGTTCAAGCCAGTCATCCGAATCAACAAAAGCTATATAAGCTCCCTTGGCTCTGTCCATTCCCACATTTCTTGCTGTAGACAGCCCACCATTTTCCTTATGAATGACAACAATACGAGAATCTCTTTGAGCAAACTCATCACAAATATCCTGACTACCATCCGTTGAACCATCATCTACAAGAATAATCTGAAGATTCGTGTATGTTTGGTTTATGATTGATTCTACACATTTCTTTAAATATGATTTCACATTATATACTGGCACGATGATTGACAACAATTTCATTTATTTCTACCTCGCTGTAAGAATTTCTCAATAATTACTCCCTTAACAAATTTAAATTCCTCTGTCCTTCCATATACGATTAACAAGCAAATACTTGCAATCACAACGCTTAGAAAGCCTCTTACCAAAAATTGCAAAATCAAATTATCAATTACCAACAACCCACATATTTTATCGCTAAGTATGCAAATTCCGAGCATAACCGCAACATCGATCCACAGCCGAGTTAAATGCTTACTAGTCTTGCATTTGAAAATGTACTTACAGCAAATGATCGGAACTGCGGTACATTCTTTAACAGCATAACAAATAAATGTTCCTAGTAAAACGCCAGCAATTCCTAACGGTTTAACCAGAAGAATAGACACAATAACATTAAGAATGGGAACTATCAGACTTAAATAGCGATCCGGCTCAAAAACACCTGCAGCAGCACGGTAATCTCCATAACAAGCTGAATATCCATAAATGAAATAGTTTAAAACAATAAGTAGGAGAACATAATGTGGTAAAACTGTTTGATCTGTATATAAAAAGCGTAAGAAAGACTCTGCACTACAATATAATCCTGCAGACGTTACTGCATATAATGTAAAATAAACCATCCTTGCACGTTTAAATACAACTTCAGAGCGGCTAGAATCCTCTGTTGCATTTAGATTTCCAAAGCCAGACATGAAGCCTGCGAACACGCTTGCAATTAAGCTCTTCAGCGTATTAGTGATAAATGTATAATTCGAATAATATCCTACAGTCGCAACTCCCAAAAAACCTGACAAGATAAAATTATCTCCACCATTTACTAAATATCCGCCAATCTTATGATATATCAAAGCAAATACCTTTGACTTGATTAACTTTTTTTCCTGAACTGTAATTGATTCATTCTTGTATTTTCTGATATACGGATAATGTTTTTTTACATAGCCATTTAAAGCAATATTTCCACCCAGTGTACAAATTAAATTTGTCGCTGTATATAGCATGAAATCATGTGTCGCATACAATACAATAATTTGTAATATGTTGTAGAGTGTTTTTGAGCCACATGTTATTATTGAAACAATATATGTCTTTTGATCTGCATTAAGGATTGCAACGGTGTACAAAGGGAACATAATAAAAAACTTAATAATGGACTGCCAATC
>OAVJ01001140.1_pt1 | contig 11873 bp, 7 predicted proteins | sample 1516901 | NCBI WGS metagenome assembly OAVJ01 (sample SAMEA2580073, study PRJEB22360) | human gut metagenome | biome: human gut; feature: human-associated habitat; material: faeces | place: Denmark | collected 2008/2010 | reverse complement strand
CAGATCACGGATACCGGAAATGATATGGATACCGCCGTGGCAGAGATCGCGGAGCTGCTGAGAAGTCTGTTTTTATGGAAGAAAACTGTGTTAAAAGAAAATTTGTAAATAGAAGCATACATAAAAAGAGTGAAAAAGGACATTCTGTTATCAGAGAGAGCAGTCACAGAGTCTGCCTGCCGTGCAAGCGGCCGGGCGGCGGAAAGGCATGGTACATCTATGAAACAGGAAGAAACAAAACAGGGCAATCAGCAGAAGCAGGAATACGAACAGTATGTCAAATCGGTGACCCCCACCCACAATCTGTGGGCACAGATGGGAAAAGCGTTTCTGACCGGTGGGATCATCTGCTGTATTGGGCAGGGAATCCTGAACTATACCGGCAATGTGCTGGGAATGGATCCCCAGACGGCAGGCAGCTGGTGTTCCCTGATCCTGGTGTTTGCATCGGTGGTACTCACGGCACTGCATATTTATCCCAAGATCGTCAAATGGGGAGGTGCAGGAGCCTTAGTACCCATCACCGGCTTTGCCAATTCCGTGACAGCCCCGGCGGTGGAATACCAGAAAGAAGGACAGGTATTCGGTATCGGCTGCAAGATATTCACCATTGCAGGACCTGTGATCCTGTACGGAATTTTCGCCAGCTGGGCATTGGGACTGATCTGCTGGGTGCTGCAGATGTTCGGGATCCAATTGTAAGTTGAACTGAAATAGAAAACAGTGTAAAATGACTTTGTCCGGACGCGGTTTCGGGCAAAGTTTTTTTATGAAATGTTAAAGGAGAGATTACCATGCAGATAGGAAAAGAGATGGCGATCCCGTCCATCCTGAAGATCGGAAACGGGGCATTAGGTAAGATCGGTAGTTATTTAAAAACGGAAGGTCTGGATCAGGTAGTGTTATTTTTCGGTAACGGACTGATCGATATGTTCGGAGAGCTGGTCATGAATTCACTGAAGGAAGCGGACGTGAATGTTCTGGAATACAATGAATTGGATACGGTGGATATTGACGATATCATTACGCTGGCTTTCGCTATTCCCAACAAGGCAAAGGCGGTGATCTCTATCGGTGGAGGCAAGGTCATCGATGCCGGAAAATATGCGGCATTTCTGCGGAACCTTCCTTTTATCAGTGTGCCGACTTCCAGTTCAAGCGACGGCTTTTCCAGTGCCAGCGCATCCCTTCTGGTGCAGGGAAAGCGAACTTCTGTCCCTGCCAGACTGGCTTATGGCATTATCGTGGATACCCAGGTGATCCGTACCGCTCCGGAGAAGTTCATTTACTCCGGCATCGGAGATATGATTTCCAAGATCACGGCACTCTATGACTGGATTTTCGAAGAAAAGGCCGGCTGCGGTGAGGTGAATGATTTTGCAGTGATGATCGCAAAGAAAGCGGTGAACAGCTTCGTTCGTACCCCTTATGAGAGCATCAAGGACGAGCTGTTCCTAAAAGAACTGCTGGATTCTTTGGCCATGAGCGGTATTGCCAACGAGATTGCCGGCAGCAGTGCCCCTACCAGCGGAAGTGAGCACCTGATTTCCCATGCATTGGATAAGATCCTGGAAGTGCCGCAGCTTCATGGCATCCAGGTAGGTATTGCCACCTATATCATGGCAAAGGTACAGGATCACCGTTACATCCGTGTCAGCACGGTACTTAAAGATACCGGATTCTGGGATTACGTGGCAACCTTACATATGAAGAAGGCCGATTTCCTCAAAGCCATCGACATGGCTCCCACCATCAAACCCCACCGCCATACCTATCTCCACGAGGAAAAATACCGCGAAGCAGCAAAGAAACTGGTGCTGGAAGATGAAGTTCTGAACCGGGTACTGGAGGATTGACGGAGTTTATAAAGAGTTTATACTTTTTTTCTTGCAAACATAAAAGATTGCGTTATAATGTTAGATGGCTAACAAAAATGGTTAGCTATCTAACATTTTTATTTACGCGAGCAACGAGCCAAAGTCCGTGCTTGCACGAGACCTTGGCGACTGCCGCGATAACTTGAGAAACTCGCGAAGCGTGTTTCTCATAGTTTGCGCGAGTAGAGAGGAAAATCCCATGCTGGCATGAGGATTTGACGAACACCGCATTAGAGGCATAGGAGATAAGGAGGCAGGATGAACGAAGAGACAAGTGTACTGACGAACCGTCAGCTTGGATTTGAGATCAAGGCCGCCAACAACATGATCCGCCGGAAGATCGATGCGATCTTTGCTCAGATGGAAGGAAATGAAATCAACGGAATGCAGGGGCCGCTGTTGGGATATCTGTATCACAAGAGCCGGAACGGCGATGTATATCAGAAGGATGTGGAGAAGGAATTCCGAATCCGCAGATCCACGGCAACGGTAATGCTCCAAAATCTGGAACAGAAGGGCTATATCGTCCGGGTGGCATCCACGGAGGATGCCCGACTGAAAAGGATCCTGTTGACGGAGAAAGCGATCGAGCATCACAATCTGATCGAAGAGCAGATCCGGGATTTCAATCGAGAGCTGGAGAACGGTATTACCGAAGAAGAGAAGCAGACATTCTTAACTATTTTAGATAAGATGATGCAGAATCTGGGGCAGGACAGCAGGCGGACCGGACGTTGTAACGGGCCATGCCGGAACGAGTGATGCTGGCAGTCATGCATAACAGAGAGGTTACAAAACATTTATTATAGGATAGAAAAATACAAGAAAGGAAACCAGCTATGATCAAAACATTAGCAAAACAGATCAAGGAATATAAGAGTGCATCTCTTGTAACTCCTATTTTCATGATCCTGGAAGTAGCCATGGAAATGGTGATTCCGCTCCTGATGGCATCCATCATTGATGACGGTGTGCAGGCGGGAGATATGAAACATATTTTTGCCATCGGTTGTTACATGATCCTGGCAGCTATTGTCGGATTGTTCGCCGGTGTCATGGGTGGTAAATACGGTGCGAAAGCATCCACCGGTTTTGCCAGAAATTTAAGAGAGGCCATGTATGAGAACATTCAGACCTTCTCTTTCTCCAACATTGATAAGTTCTCCACGGCAGGACTGGTCACCCGTATGACCACGGATGTTACCAATATCCAGAACGCTTACCAGATGCTCTTACGTATGTGCTTCCGCGCACCGGTCAGCCTGATCTGTGCTATGCTGATGGCGTTCCTGATTAATGCAAGAGTGGCAAGTATTTATCTGGTGGCGGTAGTGTTCCTTGGAATCGTTATCATTTTTATTATGAGAGCAGTGTCCAAGTATTTCAGTGAAGTATTCAAGAAATACGATGATTTAAATGCCAGCGTACAGGAGAACGTAGCCGCACAGCGTGTGGTAAAGGCTTATGTGCGTGAGGACTATGAGATCGACAAGTTCCATAAGGCCAGCTACAACATCTACAAGATGTTCAAAAAAGCAGAATGTACCATGACTTATGTATGGCCGGTAATGCAGTTTACCGTATACGGCTGTATCCTTGGAATCAGCTGGCTTGGCGCTCACATGATCGTTGCCAGCCAGTTGACTACCGGTGAACTGATGAGCCTGCTGACCTATTGTATGACGATTCTGATGAACCTGATGATGTTAGCCATGATCTTCGTTATGATGACCATGAGCGCTGCCAGCGGAAAGCGTATCGCGGAAGTATTAAATGAAAAGGCGGACATCACCAACCCCGAACAACCTGACTACGATGTGACAGACGGTAGTATCCGTTTTGATCATGTGACCTTCCGCTATAACAAACAGAGTGAGAAGCCGGTACTGGATGATTTGAACTTTGAGATCAAAGCCGGAGAGACCATCGGTATTCTGGGTGGTACCGGTAGTTCCAAGACCAGTCTGGTGAACCTCATCAGCCGTCTGTATGATGTAAATGAGGGTACGGTCTATGTCGGCGGTAAGGATGTCAGAAGCTATGATCTGGAGACTCTGCGTAACGAAGTATCCGTAGTATTACAGAAGAACGTGCTGTTCTCCGGTACCATCTTAGAGAATCTCCGTTGGGGCGACGAGAATGCTACTGAAGAGGAATGCATCCGTGCCTGTCGTCTGGCCTGCGCCGATGAATTCATTGAGAAGATGCCAGAGAAATACAATACCTATATTGAACAGGGCGGAAGTAACGTATCCGGCGGACAGAAGCAGAGACTGTGTATTGCCAGAGCACTGCTGAAAAAGCCGAAGGTACTGATTCTGGATGACTCTACCAGTGCCGTGGATACCGCTACCGATGCGAAGATCCGTAAGGCATTTGCCACGGAGATCCCCGGTACGACGAAAATCATCATTGCACAGCGTATCTCCAGTATTCAGGATGCAGATCGTATCATCGTTATGGATAACGGTAAGATCGATGCATTTGCACCTCACGAAGAATTGCTTCGTACTAATGAGATCTATAAGGAAGTATATGAAGCCCAGACCCAGACGGGTGGCGGCGACTTTGATGAGAATGGAGGTGAGTCATAATGCCAGGACCTATGGGCGGCGGAATGCGTGGACCCGGCAGAAGAATGCAGGGCGGTACACGTATTGAGAATCCGGGAAAAGTATTTAAACGACTGATGGCGTATATCTTTAAAAATTACGGCATTCACTTTATCTTTGTGTTGGTCTGTATTGTACTGAGCGTTGTGGCAAGCATTCAGGGTACTCTGTTCATGCAGAGACTGATCGACGACTATATCATGCCCATGATCGGACAGGAGACTCCGGACTTTGGCAATCTGTTCCGGGAAATTGTCCGTGTGGCTGGTTTTTATCTGGTCGGTGTGGCGGCCACTTATGCTTACAACCGTATCATTGTAACCATAACTCAGGGAACACTGAAGAATCTCCGTGATGATCTGTTCGAACACATGGAAAAGCTGCCGATCAAGTATTTTGATACCCATTCCCACGGCGATATCATGTCCATTTACACCAATGATATTGATACTTTACGTCAGATGATCAGCCAGAGTATCCCGCAGGTATTTTCCAGCTTCATCACCGTAGTCGGTACCCTGGGAAGTATGCTGGTATTAAGTGTGCCTCTGACAGCAGTCAGTCTGATCATGGTGGCACTGATGATGTTCGTCACTGGTAAGGTAGCGGGCTTAAGCGGAAAATATTTCGTAAAGCAGCAGAAGAATATCGGTAAAGTCAACGGTTACATTGAGGAAATGGTGGAAGGCCAGAAGGTAGTCAAGGTATTCTGCCATGAAGATAAGAGTCTGGAGGAGTTCAAGGCTCTGAATGATGAACTGTGCGACAGCGCATACAATGCGAATAAGTTCGCAAACCTGATGGGACCCATCAATGCCCAGCTGGGTAACTTAAGCTATGTGGTATGTGCCATCGTCGGTGGTGCCATGGCGCTGGGTGGTTTCGCAGGACTGACGCTGGGTAAGCTTGCCAGCTTCTTAACTTTTAACAAGAGCTTCAACATGCCTATCAGCCAGGTCAGCCAGCAGCTGAACAGTATCGTTATGGCACAGGCTGGTGCCAAGAGAGTCTTCGATCTGCTGGATGAGCCGGTAGAGACCGACGAGGGATATGTGACCATCGTCCGTGCCAAGAAGGTAAACGGCAAGATCGTGGAGTGTACCGAGAGAACCGGTATGTGGGCATGGAAGCATGTACATCAGGCGGATGGATCTGTAGATTATATTGAATTACAGGGTGAAGTGGTATTCGACGATGTGGACTTCGGTTACAATGATGACAAGATCGTGCTGCATAACATCGAGATGTATGCAAAGCCCGGTCAGAAGATCGCATTCGTAGGCTCCACCGGTGCCGGCAAGACCACGATCACGAACCTGATCAACCGTTTCTATGATATTCAGGATGGTAAGATACGTTATGACGGCATCAATATCAACAAGATCAAAAAAGCGGATCTGCGGAAGTCTCTGGGTATCGTATTGCAGGATACCCATTTGTTCACCGCTACCGTTATGGACAATATTCGTTTCGGTAAGCTGGATGCTACAGACGAGGAAGTCATTGCCGCAGCAAAACTGGCTAACGCGGATACCTTTATCCGTCAGCTTCCGGATGGTTACAACACAGTCCTCACCGGTGACGGTGCTAACTTAAGCCAGGGTCAGAGACAGCTGCTTTCTATTGCCAGAGCAGCCGTAGCGGATCCTCCGGTACTGATCCTGGATGAGGCTACCAGCTCTATCGATACCCGTACCGAGAAAATTGTACAGGACGGCATGGATAAGTTGATGAAAGGAAGAACCACTTTCGTCATCGCCCACAGACTTTCTACTGTCAAGAACAGTGACTGCATCATGGTTCTGGAACAGGGCCGCATCATCGAGCGCGGCAACCACGATGAACTCATCGCCCAGAAGGGCAGATATTATCAGTTGTATACCGGTAATGCGATCGCTGAGGGGTAAGTGAATAGATATGCTATACCAAAAAACAGTGCCTGGATTGGCACTGTTTTTTATATGAAGTATTTTATAAAGAGGACTTAACCTGAGATCAATACCCAGGTATCCCGCCAACGCAAGTATTTTATTACAAAATCCACATCCACCGGCTGCCCGGACAATACCGGATAGAACAGCAGGAACAGGGCAAACGCCACCGCAGCATAAGCGCAGCAGACGATGATGAAGGTGCGGTCAGACATATGCTTCTTCCACTGCATCAGGCTGTACACGATCATCAGCACTACAAAAGGAACACTGGGGAAATAGTGGTAGATGAAGGTAATTCTGGTGACGAAGAACCAGGGCAGGTACTGCGCCAGGTAGCCGACTGCGAGGAAAGCAGCTGCTGCATATTCTCTGTGGGACAGGGTGGTCGCAGTATCTGTGGAGCACTCTGTTTGTGTGTGTCCTGTCAGAGAACAGAGAAACGCATTGTTGCGAATTAACAGGTACAGGATGTAAATAAATGCCAGAATACCGATCCACCATACAACAGGATTGCCGAAAGCACTGATTCCCTCTTTGACTGCATCGGTCAGATATCCGGAATAGTACCAGATCGGGCGGACCATAGTGGGCCACTGATACCAGGAAGAGGAATAAGGATGCGTTGCCTCCAGGCCGCTGTGATAGTTGAACATGGAAGTCTGGTTGGTCAGCATACGGTCAAAAAGTCCCGGATGGGAATTGTCTACAAATGGCAGGTAGGACAACAGATAGATCACTGCCGGAACCAGCACGAAAAAGGTCAGGCAGAAGTCGATCGTCTTTACCGTATAATCCGGGAATTTCTTTACAATCTGCTGATGCTCCATGCCGTTGGTGCTTTTTCCGGGATGGGCTTTGGCATAGAGGTATTCCCGGTAGCGTCGCAGCAGATGCGCAAAAAACAGCAGTGCCAGTCCACAGCCCGCATAGATACCGGTCCATTTGCTGGCAATTCCCAGTCCCATGCAGATGCCGCATAAGCCCAGAGGCACAAAGGTCTTATACAACGGTGTATCGTAAAAACTCATAGAACAATAGTAGTACATAAAATAGTACATTGCAATCACAAAGAATGTGATATAAACATCGATGGTGGCAATCCTTGTCTGCGTAAAATGCATAAAATCAAAGGCAAACAGGAAGCAGGCCAGAGCTGCCGCAGGAGTATTCCTTGTCATTTTTTTCCCCAGCAGGTAGATAAACGGCAGCATGGCAATGCCGAACAGAGTACCCATGATACGCCAGCCGAAAGGATTCATTCCAAAGATGGCAACACCCAGGGCGATGAAGATCTTGCCCAGAGGCGGGTGGGTATTTTCGTAGGTCGGCAGGCCGTGAAGGAACTCGTAAGCCGTGCGTGCGTGATAGATTTCATCGAAATACATGCTGTTGCGGAAGGAATAGCGTTCCGGGTACAGATCGCTTTCGTCAAACAGTGTAGGGTAGGCATCTGCGTTCAACGGGCGTGTGATGTTGCCATTCGCGTCCAGGAAGACCAGTTCAATCAGAGAGGCATCATTATCCGTCAATGACAGACGCAGATATCTGGTTGTGGCAGACATATCAGAAGTACTGTTTTCTGTGGCCTGTGTCAGCAGATCCTGCAGGGAGACATCCTGCCAGGTGAAGACATTGTTTAAAATGATCTCACCGAGATAAGTCCAGGAGTCTTCGGCATTACTTTTGACATCCATCCCAAAATGTCGCTGGTGCCAGGGAGCCAGATAACTGGCCATAGTCACAGGCAGCGCATCTTCGGGGAATTCCAGCTCGATGGCCTGTAATTCTCCCGACATATCGTAAGTTGTTGTCGGAGCTTTGCGGTCTCCCAGATCATAGAGGGCAAAGCAACTGTACAGAATACCGATTGCCAGCAACAGGCACAGATCCGGTTTCGTGAAACGGATTCTCTCTTCGGAAGGAATGGGCTCCAGGGGAGAGAGAAAATATTCTCGAAGTCTTTGTCCGAGTCCTGCGGCAGATCTTGTGGAAGCAGTATGCCCGGAAGCTCTACGGCCTATCGTGGGCTGCGGCTTTGCATCGGTGGCAGCTCCTGCTTCACCGTGAACATAATATTTCCAGATGATCTTATAGAAATAATACAGGCAGCACAACATTCCGGCAGATACCAGCAGAATGATGGGAGCCTTGCGGTCATAATTCTGCGGATCGTAATGGTACAGCACATTGGCGGTGTTGTAAAAATGCAGCACTGCAAATCCACTGAAGCATTTCCAGAGAGGTGTAGAGGGCCGGTACAGGCAGCAGAAAAGCAACAGGGCCAGAGCGGGATACATATAACGCTCATGCATACGGACGGAGAACAGGAACATCGTCAGGATGATAAAGGCACCGAGACAGAAATATCTTGAAGGCTCTTTCCGGCAGCGGGCTGCAATAAGGAAGGTAAAGAGTACGATCAGCAGGATCACGATAGTGCCCCAGGTCTTACAGGGCAGGAAGAGGAAAATCGTGTTCTGGTCGACCCAGTTCATTCCTAATAGTCCCCAGAAATTGTAGGCATTGATGGCTGCATATTCATAGGATCCCAACGTTGAAGTATATTGTGAGATTGCAGCGGTTAATCCGAAAGGAGCGCACAGAAGGAGCATCCCGCAGATGACAACCAGACCACCGCACAAATTATAGAAGAATTTCCGCCAGGAAAAATCCTGTAAGAACACATGGTCCCAGATCCCTGCCAGCAGTACCGGCGTGAAGATCAGCATCTGTGGCTTTAACAGGACACCCAGTCCGTAGACAGCATAGGCAGGAAGCAGGTTTCCCTTCATGAGGAACAGGCACATAAGGATGATCATCAGCGTGTATACGGAATCCACCTGTCCCCAGCAGGAAGAATTCAGAATGACCGCCGGTTGGAACAGATACGCAGAGGCAGCAAAGATTCCCTGCAGATCGGAAAAATGCAGTCGCTTTACCGCCTCTCTGTAGAGTAGAAACCCACAGGCAATATCACAGAGAATTGCGGGTAATTTTAACAGTAAAATATGCAGATCGGAATAATAAGGAATCTGCAGCAGAGATCGTAACGCTCCGATCAGATACAATACATACATGAAACCGGGCGGATAGTCCGTAAACATCTCGGCAGAATAGAACTGCCCTGGCCCTAAAGTGAAAATCCGGTCAGCCCAGGCTGCAAAACAGGCGATATCATTACTGAAGCCGTGGGTGGTGTATGCAAGGAGCAGGCGCAGAAGCAGGGCACCTCCAAATACAAGCAACAGAAGAGAACGCCGGTTGCTTGTATTGTGGAAATGAGAACTGTTCTGAAAGCCTGTATAGCAGACACCGCACAAAAGCAGTGAAAGCAGTGCAAAAAGATGTATCATAAGATTTTATTCCCCCAATAGTTTCTTATTTAAAGTCATACCTTAAAAATATCAAAAAATAACTCTTTCGTAAAGACGAATGCGGAAAAATAAGGTATAATCATTAACAAATTATAACGATTCTTGCAGGAAGGGGAAACTGGCATGAAAAATAAAAAAGCGGAAAATGCGATCACAGCAGTGCTGGCGGCAGCGGTACTGCTGACCGGAGGAATGAGTCTGCATTCTTATCTGTCAGAGCAGAGAGCAAAAAAGGAATACGATGCCATCCGCCAGGAGGTGGTGGCAGAGCCTGCGGCGGGGGAAACACAGGAAGAGATTGCGGAGAAAAATTATCCGGAGCTGCAGATCGACTTTGCCGAACTTATCAGGACCAACCAGGATTTTCGTGGATGGCTCTATTTCCCGGCATTGGACATCAGTTATCCGGTGGTACAGGGGGAGGACAATGACTATTATCTGAAGCATTCCTTCGAGGGGGAGAGTGTGAATGCTGGATGCATTTTCATGGACTGTGGGGCTTCAGCAGACTGGTCAGACAGGAATACCTTTGTATTCGGACATAATATGCGGGATGAGAGCATGTTTGGGGCTTTTAAAAATTTGCTGAAGGGGACGGCAAGCTGCGAGGAGAATCCTTACTTCTATATATACACGGAAGATAAAGTCTACATTTATGAGATTTTTTCCTATTATGAAACAAAGAGTACCAGTGACCGTTTTGCCACGTTTACCTCAGATGCCTCCTATGATGATTATGTGCAGTGGGCCACGGAACATTCCCTGTATGCTTCAGATGCAGACTTAAGTGACAGGGGAAATATCGTATCCCTATCTACCTGCTACGGCTCATCCGGTACAAAAAGGCGGGCTCTGATCCATGGAGTCCTGACAGAAACGGCTGTATACTAAGGCTTATGTTACAAAAATAGCAAATGATACTGAAAAGATCAAAAATATAATAAAAATCTGAACCTTTTTTGAAATGGCGCCAGTCTTAATGATTGTAAAGAGGAACGAAAACGTTTAAAGACGTTGAAACACGCAGTTTCATTGAGGGAGAAATCAGATGAGCAGATTTAGCAAGTATGTAAGGGAAAAAGTGGTAAAGGTTCTGGTGACAGCACTGGTTGTAGGTTCTGTTGCAGGGAACGAAGGGATTGCTGTGCAGGCAGCAGGTGCGGATTTAAATGATCCATTTTCATTTGTATTATATACAAATGAATTTGTATCCTCAAATCTGGACCATATTGAGGGAAATGCCGCAATTAGAGAATTAAAGGTTTCCATGGTAAGCTATGGGGGAAAATCTTATCTGGGAGATCTTTCTGCTCCGAATCAGATTCTTAAATATACAGCGTCAGGCAGAACAGACGAAAAGGAACTGATAATTCCGCTTACTAATTCTGACGGAACACAGAACTCTGTTGAGCGGGAAGTGACTGGACAGGGTTATAATATTATAGCTGGTGAAAATAAATTATATACTGGAAATCTTCTGAAGAACTGTGAGGTATGGGATACAGATATTGCATCTGAGATCAGCAATGTCCTGGCAGGTAATATGGTACAGAAAAGCAACGACTTGTATGCTTTGGCGGATGAAAATAACGATACACAACTGGTATTGAATGTAACAAGTGCTGAGTTAAATACCAGGATGGAAGACTATGACAAAGAGATCACCGGCGCAGCTTTTTATGGAAAAACAGTTGTGGTAAATGTAAGTGATTCCGGAACTGTGAATATTACCGGCTGGATGAATGCGCATGGTGCAAAAAAGCAAGCATTGGAACATCAGCTGTGGGCAGACAGAATTATTTGGAACTTTGGCAATGCAACAGAAGTTAATGTAAATTCTATTTTCGGATATATTCTGGCTCCGAATGCAACTGTCTATAATGGTGGAACTGTTGTCGGAGGCATCATAGCGGATAAGTATAAGCAGGGTGGAGAGATTCACTGTCCGTGCGAACCGGATGAGCCGGAACCTACGCCTACGCCGACGGTACCGGTGGTAACCGAGGAGCCTACGCCTACGCCGGTAGTAACCGAGGAGCCTACACCTACACCGGTGGTAACCGAGGAGCCTACGCC
>OAVJ01001139.1_pt1 | contig 11883 bp, 8 predicted proteins | sample 1516901 | NCBI WGS metagenome assembly OAVJ01 (sample SAMEA2580073, study PRJEB22360) | human gut metagenome | biome: human gut; feature: human-associated habitat; material: faeces | place: Denmark | collected 2008/2010 | reverse complement strand
GCTGCAAGGCCGATGCCGGCGGCAATGCCCGCCGCGCCGCGAAGGCAGCGCGAAAGAAGTTTGCCGAGGGTCTGATGACCGTGTCCGCTGTTGAGCATGGTGTGGTTTCGAGCTGAAGACAGTCTTTGAAGGTTGGGCGTCGTTCGCCCTTTGCAGGTCTCGGGTAAACCCGTAGGCAAAAGAATAGCAAAAAAAAGAGAAGGGCGCAGTGGCGTTTTCCGCAAACGCTTCGGGCAGGCGGACTTGAAAACCTGAGAATACCGTGAATGCGGTATGCCGGCCATGTGATCTTTGGACAACTCGCTATTTTCATTGTGAATAGCGGGGCTCTCCTGCAGAAATGAGTTTCCCGTTGAAGATCCTTCGTCAGAAGTACCTCTCAGGTGGTAGATGTATTAAAGCTAAGGGAGGAGGCTTTGGGTTGAAAACTACTGCGAGAGTAGGGTTGTCATGAATTCGACATGAGGGCAGACTCTCTGTGTCGACGGAGTCCCCCTCTGTCATGACGAAAATCACCGCCGCGATGCGCCGCCCCTGATTCGGTGCATCGCTCATGCGACGGCAAGAACAACAACTTTCCAAGAAGGATCCCCCATGGAAGTATCTCGCAGAAGTTTTCTCAAGCGTGGTTTGCTTCTCGGCGGCGGTGCTGCGTCCGGTCTTGCCGGCGCGGCTGCCCATGCGGCCGGCGGCTCCAAGAAGCCCTACAAGCTCACCAGCGTGAATGAAACGACGAACATCTGCTGCTACTGCTCAGGCGGCTGCGGCACGATCTGCTCGACGCGAAACGGCGAACTCATCAATCTTGAAGGCGACCCGGATCATCCGGTCAACCTTGGCGGCCTGTGCCCGAAGGGCGCCGCCATGTGGGGCCTTCGCAACATCGTGACGAAGGATCGCCGCGCCCAGCTTCATCCGGACCGCGTGCTCTATCCGATGGTTCGCCGTCCGGGCAGCAAGACCTGGGAGCGTCTTTCCTGGGATCAGGCCGCTCTTGAAATTGCCAGGCACGTCAAGAAGACCCGCGACGCCACCTTCGTCGAGAAGGAAGGCGACGTGACGGTCAATCGCTGCGACGGCATCGCCAGCCTAGGCGCCGCCCAGCTTAACAACGAGGAAGGCTGGCTCGTGCAGAAGTTCGCGCGCAGCCTCGGCGTCCTCGCCATCGACAACCAGACCCGCGTCTGTCACTCTTCGACCGTTTCCGGTCTTGCGCCGTCGTTTGGCCGCGGCTCCATGACGAGCCACTGGTGCGACTTCGCCAACTCCGACGTCATCATGTCGATCGGTTCGAACAACGTCGAAAACCATCCGCTCTCCTCCCGCTGGGTCGAGCGCGCCCAGGACAAGGGCGCCACGTGGATCGTGGTCGATCCGCGCTACTCCCGTTCGGCCGCCCGCGCCGACATCTACGCCCGCATCCGTCCGGGCTCCGACCTTGCCTTCTACGGCGGCCTGATCAACTACATCCTGCAGAACGACCTTTTCCAGAAGGAATACGTCCTGCACTACACGAACGCCGCCTGCCTGCTGCGTCCCGACTTCAAGTTCGACGTCGATCACGGCCTCTTTTCCGGCTGGGATCCGGAAACGAAGCGCTACGACAATGAAACCTGGGGCTACGACGTCGATCACAAGGCCGTCTGGGACACTTCCGAAGGCTCCGCCTTCGCCTGGGTCAACCGTCCGGGCACGCCGAAGTTCAAGACGCCTGACCTCAAGGTCCTCAAGCGCGATATGACCCTTCAGGATCCGAACTGCGTCCTCAACGTCATGAAGCGTCACTATGCCCGCTACACGCCCGAGCTCGTCACGCGCGTCACCGGCATGGATCCCGACGTCATGAAGAAGGTCTGGGAGGTCTTCGCCTCCACCGGCCGTCCCGACAAGGCGGGCTCCATCCTCTACGCCCTCGGTCAGACGCAGCACACCTACGGCTCCCAGAACTGCCGCGCCATGTGCGTCATCCAGCTTCTGCTCGGCAACATCGGCATCGCGGGCGGCGGCATCAACGCCCTTCGCGGCGAACCGAACGTTCAGGGTTCGACCGACGTCGGCGCAAGCTCGCATCAGGCTCCCGCCTATCTCTCCTGGCCGACCGGCAAGGCTCACCCGAAGCTCGCCGACTATCTTTCGAAGGAAACGTACGCCGCGGGCTACTACGCCAACAAGCCGAAGTTCTGGATCTCCCAGCTTCGCGAATGGTTCGGCGCCAACGCCACGGTCGAGAACGACTACTGCTACGACCTGCTGCCGAAGATCAGCCCGAAGCTCGACTACGGCGACTACTCCACGATCATGTCGTTCAACGACATGCGCGACAACAAGATCAAGGGCTACTTCTGCTGGGGCATGAATCCGATGCATTCCACCCCGAACGGCAAGCACGCCCGCCACTCGATGGCCAACCTCGACTGGCTCGTCGTCGCCGACTGGTTCCAGACGGAGACCTCGACCTTCTGGGAAGCTCCGGACATGAAGCCCGAGGACGTCAAGACCGAGGTCTACTTCCTTCCCGCCGCGCTCATCTATGAAAAAATCGGCTCCATCAACAACTCCGGTCGGTGGATCCAGTGGCGTGAAAAGGCCATCGAGCCGCCGGGAGAATGCCGTTCCGACTTCGAGATGATGATGCTTCTCTGGAAGAACATCGTCGAGCTCTACAAGAAGGAAGGCGGCGCCTGCCCGGATCAGATCCTGAAGACGAACTTCGACTACACGATCGACGGCAAGCCCGATCTGCGCGCCCTCTGCTGGGCCCTCAACGGCTACACGGTCGGCGACGGCAAGCTCCTCAAGGGCTACGGCCAGCTTCAGGCTGACGGCACGACCGCTTGCGGCATGTGGATCTTCTCGGGCTACTACAACAACGAGTCCCAGAAGCTCGACCCGATGAAGCAGCCGATGACAAACCGCTCGAAGGAAGACCCGACCGGTCTCGGTCTCTTCCCCGGCTGGTCCTTCGCCTGGCCCGCCAACCGCCGCATCCTCTACAACCGCTGCTCCGCCGACCCGAAGGGCAAGCCCTGGGATCCGAAGCGCGTGCTCGTCGAATGGGACGGCAAGAAGTGGCTCCAGAACGACGTGGGCGACTTCGTCACGGCCAAGGCCCCCGACGACAACGCCTTCTTCATGACCTGGGAGCAGAACGCCCGTCTCTTCGCCTACTCGATGGCCGACGGTCCGCTGCCCGAGCACTTCGAACCGCATGAGGCTCCGGTGAAGAACCTCCTCAACGGTGCAGGCGGCAACCCGTGCGCTCGCTTCACGGAGGACCCGTCGGTCCGCCGCGGTAGCATCAAGGACTACCCGTACGTGGTCACGACCTACTCCGTCGTCGAGCACTGGCAGTCCGGCACGCAGACCCGCAACATCCCGTGGCTCAACGAACTCATCCCGAGCAACTTCATCGAGCTTTCCGAAGAGCTTGCGAAGGAAAAGGGCATTCGTCCGGGCGACAAGGTCCGAGTCTGGAACAACCGAGGCTCCGTCGTGGTCGACGCCATGATCACCATCCGCATGAAGCCGATGATGATCGACGGCAAGCTCACGCACGTGGTCGGCATGCCGCACCACTTCTCCTGGGCGACGAAGCTCGCCACCGGCGACAACGTGAACGACCTCACTCCCAACGTCGGTGACCCGAACTCGTACATTCCGGAATACAAGGCGTTCCTTGTCAACCTTGAGAAGGCAGCCTGACGGCGTGCCAATGGAGATGAATGATGGCAAACACTAAAGAAGTCGCCATGCTGTTCGACTCTTCGCACTGCACCGGCTGCAAGGGCTGCCAGGTTGCGTGCAAGCAGTGGAACATGCTTCCCTCGAAGCTCGGCCTCAACGAGAACAAGTTCTCGGGCACGTATCAGAACCCGCCTGACCTCAACGGCGACACGCGTCTCGTGATGACGTTCGACGAGAAGGAGTCCGGCAACAAGTACCAGCCGATCAACTTCGCAATCGGCCGCCGCTCGTGCTACCACTGCACGGACGCCGCCTGCGTTGCGATCTGCTCGTCCGGCGCCCTCTACAAGAAGGAGAACGGCGTCGTCGCGTACGACACGGACAAGTGCAACGGCTGCACGTACTGCCAGTCCGCCTGCCCGTTCGACGTGCCCCGCTTCCGTCCGATGGACGGCTGCGTGGACAAGTGCACGCTCTGCATCGACCGTCTCGAAGAGGGCGGCATCCCGGCCTGCGTCAAGACCTGCCAGCCTGAGGCGCTCAAGTTCGGCCCGCGCGACGAAATGATCGCGCTCGGTCAGAAGCGAGTCGAGTTCCTCAAGAAGAAGGGCTTTGACAAGGCCGAGCTCTACGGCGTCAACGAGATGGGCGGTCTGCACGTGCTGCAGGTCTGCCAGTTCGGTCACGAAGCCTATGGCCTCCCGACCGATCCCAAGCCCAACAAGATGATCGGCATGATGAACGCCATGCGCACGGTGACCGGTGTCGGCACCGCTGCGGTGCTCGCCGGCCTCGCCGTTTCCTTCGTCGCCGCCACCGGCTACCGCCGCGAAAAGGGGACCGTCGAGGAAGCCAAGAAGCACTGGACGCCTGAACAGCGCGCCACCGCCGATCGTGAAGTCAAGGAGCTTCTTGAAAAAGAAGCCTCCGGCAAGTAATAGGAGACTCAGAATGACCAGATACATTCAGCGTCACTCTCTGCTCACCCGCGTGACTCACGGCGTTGCCGCCGTCGCCTGCATCCTGCTCGCGGTCACCGGCGTGTTCGTGTTCGTTCCGAGCCTCGGCGGCGGCATTATGGGCGGTGAGTTCACCCAGACCATGCGCATGCTCCATCGCGTCCTCGCGGTTCCGTTCATCCTCGTTCCGCTCTTCGCCGTGCTGAAGTCGCCCGCCGGCTTCGTGCACCTCTTCAAGGAGGACATCTTCGGCAAGTGGGACAAGGACGACGTGACCTGGGCCATGAAATTCCCGTTCTATCTGTTTGCGCCGGGCAAGGTTCACATGCCCCCGCAGCACCACGTGAAGTCCGCCCAGCGTCTCGCCGACGGCGCCCTGCTGTTCTTCTGCATCATGCTCGCGCTCTCGGGCATCGTGCTCTGGCTCAACACGGGTTTCCCGACCGGCTCCGGCCTCAAGGTCGACTTCGCCCCTGAAACGCTGCTTCTTGCACACCTCGTGCATGACGTGTTCTTCTTCCTCACCGTCTTTGTCGGCATCGCCCACATCTATCTCGGCGCCGGCATCTTCCAGCCGTATCGCGGCACCGCCCGCATCATGTTCGGCGACGGCAAGGTGAGCGAGTCCGACGCGGTCTACCACTGGGGCTACTGGGCGAATGAGGAAATCGCCCTTGGCAAGAACGTGACCGTTGAAAAGGACGGCAAGGAAAAGTAAGGGGAAGCTTTTCCGAACTCTCCGAAAGAGCCGCCGGTGCTTCTGCGACGCCGACGACCCCCGGACGGGCCCCGCAGGGGGCTCGTCCGGAAAGAGGCCTCTAGAGACTTGGAGACCTCTTTCCGGACGCCCGAAGAGGCGCCGAATCCACAATCAGAAAACGCGCATTCTGGGCTTACGGCACGGAGTGCCTTGAAAAAAAGGAAAGTCACATGCTCAACCGCAAGTCGATCGAAAGGGCCCTTGCCCGTGCCGCCGGTCACCAGGACGAAAGCGTCGTCGCGCGTCTCGCGCTCTTTGCGCCCGCGCTGCTCAAGGCGGCGGATCTGCGCGCACAGCTTGCCGCTGAAGCTCCCGAGTGGACTGACGAAGAGATCGAGGCCGCCCGTCTGGGCAAGGAGACGCTTCTCTCGCTCCGTCCCGTCACGATTGACTCGGAGCGCTTCCTGCAGACGGTCGACGCCATCGCGGCGGCCCTTCTCGACAACGACGAGATCGAGGGCGACATGCTCGAAGCCTGCCGAGCCATCGACTGGACGCGCTTTGCGTCGGCTGAGCTCCTTGAGAGCGCAGGTCGCGATCCGATGGGGTATCTCCATGCCGTCGAGGTGCACGCGGGCGAGGACGCCCTTCTTGACATCTTCCTTCTTCCCGTGCTCGGCCTCGCGCTTCGCGTCTTCCTTGACGAGGCGGCCGCATCGCCAGAACGGGCACCGACACGACGCATCACAACCGTCCGCTTCACTGCCCCGTCTGCGGCTCCGACGCCGCCGTCGCGAGCGTGACCGACACGCCGCTCAACGGGCACGTCAAGCAGCTCTGGTGCACGTGCTGCGGCGCACACTGGGTCTTCGAGCGCATCCGCTGCGCCGTCTGCGGCGATCAGGCCGTGTCGGACCTTTCCTACATCCATGACGAGACCGACGAAACGCGCCGCCTGCACGTCTGCGCCGGCTGTCATGCCGCCTTCCCGACGATCTTCGCGGGAGAGGAGCTCAACTTCTGCGCCGACGTCGAGCAGATCGTCATGACGGGGCTTGAGCTCTTCTATCAGAACGCCGTTGAGGGCAAGGAAGCCTGAGGATCAATATTTCCGCAACGAGACGCCGCTGGCACGAAACGCACGGGAGACGAACATGGGATGCGCTTATTTGAACAAGGCCGAACACGCGCTTGCGACCGCCATTGAGGTGGGGACCTGCATGCCCGTCTCCATGGGCGGCGTCGAGCGTCTGGGGGCCCGCGAGGTCGAGGTCTTTCGCATGAATGCAGACGAGCCTGCGCTCGACTGGGTGGCAGAGGAGGTTCCCGTTGCGCTTGTCTACAACGGCATCTCGCACGCCGTCATGATGGCCTCTCCCTCGATGCTCGAAGAATTCGCGCTCGGCTTCTCGCTTGCCGAGGGCATCATTCCCGACGCCTCGCATCTCTATGCCTGCGAGGTGCGCGAGGCCTGCCGCGGCGGCATCGAGGTGGACCTCACGATTTCGTCCGAATGCTTCTGGAAGCTCAAGGACCGCCGCCGCTCGATGACGGGCCGCACGGGTTGCGGCATCTGCGGCGTCGAAAGTCTTGGAGAGGCCGTGCGCGAAAAGCGGGTCGTGCCGCACGAGCAGACCTTCCCGATGGCGGCCTATGCCGACGCCCTCGGCTATCTGGAGCGTGTCGAGCGCCTCGGCGGCATCACGGGCTGCACCCACGCCGCCGTCTGGGTTCGTCCCGACGGAAGCTTTGCGGGCGGCGCCGAAGACGTCGGCAGGCATGTCGCGCTTGACAAGCTGCTCGGTCTTCGTGCCCGCAGGGGCTGGCGTGACGGCGCGCTTGTCATCAGCTCCAGAGCCTCCTACGAAATGGTTCAGAAGGCGGCCATGTGCGGCGTCGAGATCATCTTCGCCGTCTCCGCACCGACGGCGCTCGCCGTCGAACTTGCACGAGAGTGCGGGATCACGCTTGCGGCCTTCTGCCGTCGCAGCCGCGCCAACGTCTACTCCCATCCCGAGCGCCTCATTGGGCTCTGAGAGAAAAAGGGCGAAGACGGAACAAGTTGTCTTGGAATGCCTTCCGGTTTTTCCTTTTTCTCCGGAAGGCCTTTTGACAGGCGGAGGACTGGTCTCACGGTCTTCCGCCTCTTTTTCGTCTGTTGTCGTCAGAAGGCGGCGTTACCCTGCGGGGCAGACGCCTTTGGATTACGGTGAGTCGAACTAGGCAGTTGTGCTTAGATGGATCGGTTCGCTACTGCTGCAGGCCGGGAAAGCATGCCTGATTTTTGTTGACGCAAAATGAGGATGTGCGGATATACCTGAGCGAGTTACTCGGGTATACACTTCGAAAAGACTGTTGCGGATCCGCAGCACTGCAGTTTTTCAAAAACAAGAAGGAAACTCCCAGATGACTCAATCCCCCGACGAAGCCAGGCCCCGCGTCAAGGGTTCCCAGACCGCCATGGCGGCCGCCTATCTCGTTGCGATCGTGCTCGGCGTCTGCAGCGGCCTCTGGGGCGGCGAGACTATCCATGCATTCGCGGACTTCGTGAGCTCGATCTTCATTCGCCTCTTCAAGTTCATCAGCATTCCGATCATCGCCGTGTCGATCATCGCGACGCTCGCCTCGATCTCCCGTTCGAGCGAGTCTGGTCGCATCTTCCGCCACACGATCTTCTACACGCTCTTCACGACGATTCTGGCGGCCACGCTCGCCGCCGTCCTCTACGTCGCCATGTCTCCCGCCAACGTCGCCATGACGGCGGGCGCCATCGCGCCGCAGGTGGCGGAGCACTCCTATCTCGAGTACATCCAGTCCGTGATTCCGGACAACTTCCTGGCGCCGTTCCTCTCCGCGAACGTGCTCTCTGTCCTGCTCGTCTCCGCCGCCATCGGCATCGCAATCTCCCGCCTGCCGCGCGACAGCCGCTCGCAGGAGGTGCTGCTTGCCTTCTTCACGGGCGCTCAGGAGGTCCTCTTCATTCTCGTGAAGTGGCTCATCCGCGTGCTTCCGATCGGCATCTTCGGCTTCATCTCTGCACTTGTCGTCGAGATGAACAAGGGCGTTGAGATCGGCGGTCTCGGCACCTACTTCGGCGTCATTCTCGCCGCCAACTTCGTCCAGATGCTCGTCGTGCTTCCGCTTCTCATGCTTGCCCGCGGCGTCAATCCGATCCGCGTCGCCAAGGGCATGGCGCCTGCGCTTGCCGTCGCCTTCTTCTCGAAGTCCTCCGCCGGCACGCTGCCCGTCACGATGTCCTGCGCGGAAAACAACGTGGGCGTCGCTCGCCCCGTCTCCCGCTTCGTGCTGCCGATCTGCACGACGATCAACATGAACGGCTGCGCCGCCTTCATCCTCGTTACGGTCGTCTACCTGATGCAGAATGCGGGTGCCGAGGTGACGCTGCCGATGCTCGCCGCCTGGATCCTGATCTCGACCCTCGCGGCCGTGGGCAACGCAGGCGTTCCGATGGGTTGCTTCTTCCTTTCGGCGAGTCTTCTCGCAAGCATGAACGTGCCCATCATGCTCATGGGCGTGATCCTGCCCTTCTACGCCGTCATCGATATGATCGAAACGACGCTCAACGTCTGGTCCGACTCCACGGTCGCAGCCATGGTGAACCATGATCTCGGCAAGGATGAAAAGGATGACGAGGCAGTTCCCGCCGCCGTATAAGACAGGGACTTTCTCCTGACGTCTTCAGGCGGACCGTTCTCCCGACGTGGAGGCGGTCCGCTTTTTCTTGTACTCGCGTTTCCTAAGGCTTTGAGGGGGCTTTCGATGGGGGGCAGGTGGTTGCTGTGTTGTTTGCTGGCGAGGAGAGGGCGTTTGGCTTTTTGCGCTTCATGGCTGGGAGCCATGAACGGAAACGTGCCCGTGCTGTCGTGCAGGGCCCGTTCGGGAGGGTGCCTTGGTGATGCTGATCAGTGCTCTTCAGTCACGTGGCGGGTGCCTTCGCCGATCAGGTGGGTGCTGTCGTACTCGGCCTGATTGCGGCGGTGCTTGAGGATGACGAGCAGCATGGAGATGCTCACGAAGACGCCGAAGATCATCATCGTGGCGGGAACCGAGAGGTCGGCCTTGATGAGCAGGGAGTAGACGCCGAGCATCACGAGGATGGAGGAGTTCTCATTGAAGTTCTGCACGGCGATGGAGCGTCCCGCGCTCATGAGGACATGGCCGCGGTGTTGCAGGAGCGCGTTCATCGGAACGACGAAGAAGCCCGCGCAGATGCCCACGAGGATCATGATGAGGCCGGCGATCATGACGGCCCAGGAAAGCTCGAAGCCGAAGAGCGAGAGGCCGCCTGCGGGCGCAATGTCGCGCGTGAAGTAGGAGGCGCCCACGACGAGCACGCCCATGCAGATGCCCATGGGCAGAACGTTGAGGGACTTCTTGAGAGGAACCTTGGCGGCGGCGAGGAAGGCGCCGACGGCGATGCCGAGGCTCACGACGGCCTGCATGACGGCACCCTGAGAGAGATCCATGCCGAGCGCGTGGTCGCACCATTTGAGAACGAGGAACTGAAGCACTGCGCCTGCGCCCCAGAAGAGCGTCGTGACGGAGAGGGAGATCTGACCGAGACGGTCGCTCCAGAGAAGACGGCAGCTCTTGACGAAGCCCTTGATGGAGTCGACGGGGTCGAACTTCTGCGGGGGATAGCGCACGCCCGTGTCGGGAATGGCGAGGTTGACGGCCGAGGCGGCGAGGTAGACGAAGGCGATTGCGAAGATGGCGGCCTCGGCAAAGCTCGACAGGCCGAGAGCATCAAGATGGAACAAATCGAGGATGGACTGTGCGATCTCAGGCTTGATGAGAACACCGCCGAGCACAACGCCGAGAATGATGGAACCAACCGTGAGGCCCTCGATCCAGCCGTTGGCGACAACGAGCTTCTGCGGCGGGAGAAGCTCGGTGAGAATGCCGTACTTCGCGGGCGAGTAGGCCGCAGCGCCCACGCCCACGATCGCGTAGGCGAGAAGTGGGTGGCCGCCGAAGAGCATCAGCAGGCAGCCGACCGCCTTGACGAAGTTCGTCAGGAACATGACGCGGCCCTTGGGCATCGAGTCTGCGAAGATGCCCACCCAGGCGGCGAGGCACACGTAGCTCACCACGAAAAAGAGCTTGAGGAGCGGCGTCATCCAGTCAGGAGCGTTGATGCTCGTCAGAAGGGCGATGGCAGCGATGAGCAGTGCGTTGTCGGCCAGAGACGACAGGAACTGCGCGCACATGATGGTATAGAAGCCGCGGTTCATAAAAGCCTGTGAATGAGCCTGAATGGTTGGAGGTCAATCCGTTAAGTCTACCTTGCCTGAGGGCGTACGTAAACATTCGGTGCAAATTCCTTTCGAGAACGGGGAGAGGCGGGAGGTGGGCCGAGTCACTTTCAAATTGTGAAATTCGAACGAATCGCGGCGCAGGCGAGTAACATTAACGGGTTTCTGCACGAGACGCCCCGTGCGGGTTCCCTTGACTTATGAAAGAAGAGTATTCGAGTGCCCCGTCCCATATACGCTGAAATTGATATTCAGGCGCTGAAGCACAATCTTGCCCGCCTTCGTGAGAGTGTCGGCGATCGCACCCTCTGGGCGGTCGTCAAGGCCAATGCCTACGGCCACGGTCTTGAGAATGCCGTCGAGGCCTTCGCCGATGCGGACGGCTTTGCGACCATCGACCTGTGCGACGCCGAACGCGCGCGCCGCGCGGGCTGGCACAAGCGCGTGCTGCTTCTGGAGGGCTTCTTCGATGAAACGGACATCGAGCCGCTTCAGGACCTTGACGTCGAGACGGTCGTCCACTCCATGTGGCAGATCGACATTCTCAAGCGTCTCCAGCTGCGTGAGGTGAAGGTTCACATCAAGGTGAACTCGGGCATGAACCGTCTGGGCTTCCTGCCCGTCGAGGTGGGCACGATCTACGACCTCCTCACGTCCATTCCGGGCGTGAAGGTGATGGGCGTCGTCACGCACTTTGCCAACGCCGAGCCGAGCTATCTCGGCGATGCGCCCGCATCGGTCTCCCGACAGCTCACCCGCATGGGCAGGCTCGCGCATTCCGCCACGGCGGCCTGCATGGCCAACTCCGCTGCCATCCTCTGGCATCCCGAAGTGGGAGGTGACGGCGTGCGTGCGGGCGTTGCGCTTTACGGCGTGAGCCCTGACTCCCACATTTCCTCCGAGGAGCTCGGCCTCATTCCCGCCATGACGCTCTCGGCGAAGATCATCGCCGTTCAGGAGATTGCGCCGGGCGAGGCCGTGGGCTACGGCTCGCGCTGGATCGCCAAGCGTCCCACGCGCGTGGGCATCGTTGCCTGCGGCTACGCGGACGGTTATCCACGTTCGATGCCCGACGGCTCTCCCACGTGGGTCGAGGGCGCCATCGCGCCGCTCGTGGGCGCCGTCTCGATGGACATGCTCGAGATCGACATCACCGACATCCCGTCCGCAGGCCTCGGCAGCCGCGTGGAGCTCTGGGGCAGGCACCTGCCCGTCAACCGAGTGGCGGGCCCCGGCCGGCAGGGCGGACTAAAGCTGCGGAGCG
>OAVJ01001138.1_pt1 | contig 11904 bp, 10 predicted proteins | sample 1516901 | NCBI WGS metagenome assembly OAVJ01 (sample SAMEA2580073, study PRJEB22360) | human gut metagenome | biome: human gut; feature: human-associated habitat; material: faeces | place: Denmark | collected 2008/2010 | reverse complement strand
ACAGGTCATCCCGCCGTTTAAAGACAGGCGGTAGACTTTTTCGCCAAACGTCTGTTTTAGATAATGGTCAAGGGAAAAATATGGTTTGTCTCCCCAGAATTTTTTATCTGACATATCCATGTTTATTTTACGATGTGGGATTTTACTGCCTGGCTTACCACCTCTGCAACACGCGGGTCGAAAGCTTCCGGCATGATAAATTCATCGTTTAATTCCTCGTCGGAAACAAGATGTGCCAGAGCTTCGGCAGCGGCAAGCTTCATTTCCTCAGTGATCTGTGTGGCGCGTCCCTCCAGGGCACCTTTGAAAATGCCAGGGAATGCGATCACATTGTTGACCTGGTTCGGAAAATCACTTCTTCCGGTTCCGACAACTCTTGCGCCGGCTGCCTTTGCAACGTCCGGCATGATTTCCGGTACCGGATTTGCCATTGCAAAAAGGATGGAGTCCTTATTCATGGAGGCAACCATTTCAGGAGTTACGATATTTGGAGCAGAAACTCCGACAAAAATATCAGCACCCTTTAATGCATCTGCGAGTGTGCCGGAAGCATTTTCTAAATTTGTCACTTCGGTCATCTTTTTCTGCATCCAGTTTAAATCCGGGTAATCTTTTCCGATGATACCCTGGCGGTCGCACATGGTCACATGTCTGAAACCGTAAGTGAGGAGCAGTTTTGTGATGGCAATACCCGCAGAACCGGCACCGTTGACAACAACTTTACAGTCCTCTTTGTTCTTGCCTGTGACACGCAGACCGTTGATGATCCCGGCAAGGACAACGATGGCGGTGCCGTGCTGGTCATCATGGAATACCGGGATATCGAGCATTTCCTTTAAGCGTTCCTCAATCTCAAAACAGCGTGGAGCGGAGATGTCCTCCAGATTGATTCCGCCGAATGCCGGAGCGATATTTTTGATGGTTGCAATGATCTCTTCGGTGTCCTGGGTGTCTAAACAGATCGGGACAGCGTTCACATCGCCGAACTCTTTGAAAAGCACACATTTTCCCTCCATGACAGGCATAGCGGCATATGGTCCGATATTGCCAAGTCCTAAGACGGCACTTCCATCGGAAATGACGGCAACGGTGTTTGCTTTCATTGTATAAGTGTAGGCAGCCTCTTTATCTTCTGCAATGACTTTGCATGGCTCGGCGACTCCCGGCGTATATGCAATCGCAAGGTCTTCTCTGGAATTGACCTTTGATTTTGCGATAGTTTCTAATTTACCATTCCACTCTTTATGCATGGCTAATGCTTTTTCTTTTAAATCCATGATATGAACTGTCTCCTTTATGTAAATGTTTGTTTTAAAACTCTGAAAGTAATGATAACATTTCCTTTTTTATTAATCAAGAAAATTAGGACTTCCTATTTCGTAAAAAGTGTTGTATAATAAATCGCAGTTATAGATTCATTTAGTCGATTCAGACGTTGTTCCCAAATGATACAATTATGATTAAGGAGTCATTGAATGAGAGAAAAATATGAAAGCTTATCAGCAACGGTTTTGCGTGATTTAGCAAAATCAAGAGGAATTAAAAGCACTTCTACAATGAAGAAAGCGGATCTTGTAGAAGCGATGCTTGCAGAGGATGCAAAGAAAGAAAAAGAAAAAGCGGCAAAAGGATCAGAGAAAAAAACGGAACAGCCGGCTGCTTCCGAGAAACCGGAGAGAAAAAGAGCAGATTCAGCAGAATCAGCCAAAGAGGGATCAAAAGAGGGAGAGCGTGAGGAAGCAAGCCAGGATGATACGATCAAGAATCTTGACAGCGGAATCACTGTGAATGGAATTCTTGAGGTTATGCAGGATGGATTCGGATTTATCCGTTCCGACAATTATCTGCCGGGGGAGAATGACGTTTATGTGTCTCCATCCCAGATCCGTAAGTTCAATCTGAAAACAGGTGATATTATCTGTGGTAACACAAGAATCAAAACACAGCAGGAGAAGTTCTCTGCATTATTATATATTACAACGATCAACGGTTATCAGCCGGGCGTGATCCAGCAGAGAAAGAATTTTGAAGACCTCACACCGATTTTCCCTAATGAGAGAATCCGTTTAGAGAGACCGGGCAGCAGTGTTGCAATGAGGATCGTGGATCTGATCTCACCGATCGGTAAGGGACAGCGTGGTATGATCGTTTCCCAGCCGAAAGCAGGTAAGACAACTCTGTTAAAAGAGATTGCAAAATCGGTTACAGCATCTAATCCGGACATGCATCTGATCATTTTACTGATCGATGAAAGACCGGAGGAAGTTACCGATATCAAGGAAGCAATCGAAGGGGATAATGTAGAAGTTATTTATTCTACATTTGACGAATTACCGGAACATCATAAGAGAGTATCTGAGATGGTCATTGAGCGTGCAAAACGTCTCGTGGAGCATCATAAAGATGTCATGATCCTGCTCGACAGTATCACACGTCTTGCAAGGGCATACAACCTCACAGTTCCACCAAGTGGACGTACGTTATCCGGTGGTCTTGATCCGGCAGCCCTTCATATGCCAAAACGTTTCTTTGGTGCAGCCAGAAATATGAGAGAGGGCGGAAGCCTTACCGTTCTTGCAACAGCACTGGTAGATACCGGAAGTAAGATGGACGACGTTGTGTTCGAGGAGTTTAAGGGAACCGGTAACATGGAACTTGTACTCGACCGCAAACTTTCCGAAAAACGTGTGTTCCCGGCAATCGATATTGTAAAGTCAGGAACCAGAAGAGAAGACCTGCTGCTTGACCCGGATGAGTTAGAGGCAGTGGAGATCATGCGCAAGGCTTACAATGGTATGCGTGCAGATGAGGCAGTGGAGAATATTTTAAATATGTTCGCCCGCACAAAGAATAATAAAGAATATATCGCAATGGTAAAGAAAAATAGAATTATTTAAAAAAATATCTTGATTTACTATGATGCGTATGCTATACTTTAAAAGCTGTTTATCGGGATAAAGAATCTTTTACAGATTCTGGACAGTTTTTATATCGTGTATATTCTTGCAGTAAGTGCCATATGCGAATCGGGTATACGGGCATAAAGAATATAGAACAAGCGCAACAAATCAACGATAAGAATAGAAGAGGTGAAAATCATGAGAGAAGGAATCCATCCAGATTATTATCAGGCAACTGTTACATGTAACTGTGGAAATACATTTGTTACAGGATCAACAAAGGAAGATATCCACGTTGAGATCTGTTCTAAATGCCATCCATTCTACACAGGTCAGCAGAAAGCTAACAGAGCTGATGGTCGTATTGATAAGTTCAACAAGAAATACGGTATCAACAAATAGAAAAAAGTGGTTACAGATAAGGTTGAGGTTATTAAATCTCAACCTTTTTTAGAACATGGAAACTCTATGAGAAAGACATGGTTTTTAAAATGAGATATTCAGGAATTGGCGGACAGGCTGTCATGGAAGGCGTGATGATGAAGAATCAGGAAAAGTACGCCGTTGCAGTGAGAAAGCCTGACCATGAGATTGAAGTGAAGGTTTCAGAATATACTGGGATCATCAAGAATAAGAAAATAAGAAATATGCCGATTTTAAGAGGTGTATTCAGTTTTATAGAGTCGCTTGTGCTCGGAATGCAGACATTGACTTATTCCGCTTCTTTTTTTGAAGATGAGGAAGTGGATGAGAAGAAAAAAGAGCCAATGACGGAAGAAGAGCGCAGGAGACAGGAGCAGAAAGAGAAGAAGCAGGAAAATGCCATGATGGGCGGAACGGTTGTATTATCGATTGTTCTTGCTGTGGCAGTATTTATGATGCTTCCATATTATTTATCGACTCTGTTTCAGAAAGTAATTACATCCCAGTGGGTGATCGCATTGCTAGAGGGAGTGATCCGTCTGGTGATTTTCATCGGATATGTAGCACTTATCTCTCTGATGAAGGATATCCGGCGTGTTTATATGTACCATGGTGCAGAACATAAATGTATCAACTGCATTGAACATGGCATGGATCTTACCGTGGATAATGTGAGAAAAAGTTCCAGATTCCATAAACGCTGTGGAACGAGTTTTCTTTTGATCGTAATGTTAGTCAGCATTTTGTTTTTTATGTTTATCCGCGTGGATTCTCCAATCCTCCGTGTGGTTTTGCGTCTGCTTCTGATCCCGGTGATCGCAGGTGTATCCTATGAATTTATCCGGCTGGCAGGAAGAAGCGATAATGCAGTTGTGAATCTTTTGAGCAAGCCGGGATTATGGCTGCAGGGTTTGACAACAAAAGAACCGGATGATGAGATGATCGAGGTTGGAATTGCCTCTGTGGAGGCCGTTTTTGACTGGAAACCTTATGTGGAAGAAATCCGCCGGGAAATGAAGTAGAAGGGCGTGAGATAAGAATGACATATCGGGAAGCTATTGCCCATGGAGAAAAAGTGCTGGAGCTGTCGCATATTGCAGATGCGAAAACAGATGCATGGCTGCTTTTGGAAATGGGCTGTAAGATAGACCGTAAATTTTATTATATGCATATGGAAGATGATCTTCCTGATGATCTGCTGAAGGAATATGAACTTGCCATCAAAAAACGTGCAGAACATATCCCGTTGCAGTATATTGTGGGAGAAACGGAATTTATGGGACTTAAGTTTAAGGTAAATTCCAATGTCCTGATTCCAAGACAGGATACAGAGACACTTGTGGAGGAAGCATTAAAAACAGTAAAGCCGGGAATGAAAGTACTTGATATGTGTACCGGTTCCGGTTGTATTATTATCAGTATTTTACATAACGTTGAGGGCGTGAAAGGATATGCAGTTGATATCTCCAAGCAGGCGGTCAACGTTGCAAAAGAGAATGCAAAATTAAATGAGGTGCCGGTTCTTTTTGAACGCAGTGACCTTTTTGAGATGGTCACGGAGAAGTTTGATGTGATCGTGTCAAATCCGCCTTATATCCCAACAGATGTGATTCCGCAGCTCATGCCGGAGGTACAGGTGTTTGAACCGATCGAGGCGTTAGATGGAAAAGAGGATGGACTTTACTTTTACCGCAAGATCGTGGAACAGAGTAAAGATTATCTGAATTCTGGCGGTTCTCTGATGTTTGAGATTGGGTATGATCAGGGAAAAGATGTATCTAAAATGATGACAGACGCAGGATTTTCAAACGTCTGTGTGAAAAAAGACCTTGCAGGAAATGACAGGGTTGTGACTGGGATGTTGTAGCGGCATCAGAGTGTAGAAATATAATGAGCGAAAGAGAGGAAAATGCAAATTTATTTGCATTTGACGAACGACGAAATTATTGAGTGATGAAATCACGATATTTGATTAGACAGAAATGAGGGAGAAATATGTTTGATAAATTAGAGGACTTACTCATCCGTTATGAAGAGTTGATGAGTGAATTAAGTGAGCCGGATGTGGCAAATAATCCGGAACGTTTCCGTAAGCTGATGAAAGAGCAGAGCGATATTTTACCAATCGTGGAGGCTTACAAAGAATACAAACAGTGCAAGCAGAACATCGAGGATTCGCTTGCCATGTTGGAGGAAGAATCTGACGAAGAGATGCGCGAACTCGCAAAAGAAGAGTTAAACGATGCAAAGAACCGTGTCGCAGAATTAGAGAATGAATTAAAAATCCTTCTTTTACCAAAAGACCCGAACGATGACAAAAATGTTATCGTGGAGATCCGTGCCGGTGCCGGTGGAGATGAGGCGGCATTATTTGCGGCAGAGATTTACCGTATGTATCAGCATTATGCAGAGACAAAGAACTGGAAAACAGAGATCATGGAATGTGACGACACCGGAATCGGCGGCATGAAGAGTGTGACATTCATGATCACAGGAGCAGGAGCTTACTCTGTTATGAAATACGAATCCGGTGTACACCGTGTGCAGCGTGTGCCTGAGACGGAATCCGGCGGACGTATCCATACCTCTACCATCACAGTAGCTGTGATGCCGGAGGCGGAAGATGTTGACGTACAGATTGATGAGAAAGATATCCGTATCGATGTCTGCCGTGCGTCAGGAGCAGGTGGACAGTGTGTCAACACCACAGACTCTGCGGTACGTTTAACACATATTCCAACTGGAATCGTGATCTACAGCCAGACTGAAAAATCACAGATCCAGAACAAGGCAAAAGCGTTTGCGTTGCTCCGTACAAAGTTATTTGACTTAGAGCAGCAGAAAGCACATGATGCAGAAGCTGAACTTCGTAAGAGCCAGATCGGTACCGGTGACCGTTCTGAAAAGATCAGAACCTACAACTTCCCACAGGGACGTGTGACAGACCACCGTATCAACCTGACACTTTACAAATTAGATAAGATCATGAATGGTGATATTCAGGAGATCATCGATGCATGTATCGCAGCCGACCAGGCTGCGAAGCTGGCGAATATGAATCAGGAAGCGTAAAATTCCGGTTCATGAAGAATATCCTATAATTTTGAGGAACCAGAGAAAATCTCTGGTTCCTTTTTTGGAGTGGTGTTAATTCTCTTTTGCGAACATCTTCACTTGTCATTGATTCCGTGACCTGGACATAAAGTTTATGCACTGAAATGCAAAAACTTTGAAAAATCGACAATTTTTGCAATGGCGCATTACATAGAAAATATTTCAAAATACTGATATAAATGTTAGTGAAATTTAAAAATTGTTGTGATAAAATAAGTTGTTGGTATTTACAGTGATGGTGAGTAAGAATGGCGATAACAACAAACATCACATGCTTTAAATAAAAAATTAGAATACAGGAGACAAAAAATGCAGGACGATTTAAGAGCAGAACTGATCAAACAGTTCCCATCAGAGGTAATAGAGACAAAGGATATGACAGGGAAAGAGTACTATGCCTGTCCGACATGCAAACGCGCAGTTGCAACCGGTACTGAAAAATGTCAGGGATGCGGACAGAAATTAAGCTGGGACAATATCAGGCATGAGAATGAGGCAAAAGGAAGTAAAAAAGCGAAAATTGAGTTTGATGTTCCGGCAGATTTTGCATTAGAGGATTGCAGAAAATGCCCATTGTCCTACATCGGAAGAAATGGGGACGAAAATGTTTACGAGTGTCCACTGCAGATGAGAGGAAGCTGCAGGCTGGAATTATCATAATGAAATATCAGTCAGAAAGGAAGCATACATGGCATCAAAATTCTACGCAGTAAAAAAAGGTAAAATTCCGGGAATCTATAACAGCTGGGATGATTGCAAAAAAATGGTAGACGGTTTTCCGGGTGCCGTATATAAAAGCTTCAAAACACTTGAGGAAGCGGAAACCTTCGTGGGTGCAGAAGGCAGCTCCAGAAAGCGGAGCGAAAAAGCAGAAAAACCAGATACAGGGAAGCAGGAACAAAATCCGGCAGTCTACGCCTTTGTCGACGGTTCTTACAACATTGCCACCAAAGTCTACGGCTACGGCGGATTTCTCATTCATAATGGAGAGAAAGAAGTGCTGCAGGGAAGCGGAAACGATGCGGAGATGGCATCTATGCGCAATGTTTCAGGAGAAATATTAGGAGCGATGGCTGCAGTAGAACGTGCGATCGAGTTAAAACTTCCGGAAGTGACGATTTATTACGACTACATGGGAATCGAGATGTGGGCAGAGGGAGCCTGGAAACGAAACAGGCAGGGCACGATCGCCTACTATGAATATATGCAGTCTGCAAAAAATAAAATCAGGATTAAATTTGTGAAAGTAAAAGGCCATTCCGGTGTGGATGGCAATGAAGAAGCAGACCACCTTGCAAAGGAAGCGGTCGGAAATACAATTTAGAAACGTTTTCAAACAAATAATTGAAAAAAGTCATTTAAGGTTTGACAGACATAAAATATGAGACTATAATGTGAGAAACTAGAAGAAAATTGACAGATTTTTCAGGTGGAGGGTAGAAGAAAAAACAGATAAAAAGTGAAATAAAACGAGGCAATTAATACATTGTCAGACTGGAAAAATTAATATATCAGAGAAAGAAAAAAAGTATATTAGAATGGAAAGGAAAATACAATTTATGTTGTCACAAAAGAGTACAATGAAAACAAAACTTGAAAATATGTATCTGCAGAAAAGAATCAGTTACGGTTATAGAAAAGTCATTAACATGATGCTGCTGTCAGGAGTGATTTCTATTATTGCAATAGGCATTCTGTTTGCCAATATGATGAATTATGTCAATAATGTCAACGCAGCAGATCAGGCAGTAAAAACATGCAGAATTAATATAAATACAGCAGCAAGAAATATCCGTGAAATGGCGCTGAATGATGACGAATCCACTTACGACAGCTACGAGGAGAAGGTGAAAGAGCTTCTCGGGACCGTAGATACACAGATGAATGTTTTACACGGCACAGGTGTCATTACAGAGGATCTTTATACAGAATATAAAGGTGCATTTACGGACTGGGGAACGATCGGATATGAGATCATGGAAGAGATCAAGGCCGGTAAGGAAGATCAGGCTGTCGATGGTATCTTAAATAAGTGTACCCCTGCATTAAACAGCTTAGTAGAAATTTCAAAGAAATTAGATGCATTGACTGATAAACAGAGAAGTAAGGCTGTCCAGAGCACGATCTTCTGTGCAGCTGCCGGTATTGCAGTGATCATTATCTTCCTGCTCCTTGCATGGGCAATCGCAAAGAAAGTGAGCAGGATGGTACTTGAAACCATTCTGGAACCATTACATGCGATCGAGGACGTGGCGAAGGAACTTACGGAAGGAAATCTGCACAGCCAGCTGGAATACCACTCCGAGGACGAGATCGGAAGACTTGCACACAGCATGCGTAAGTCCATCCATATCCTTGGAACGTATGTCGATGATATTGACCGCTCCATGAAACAGTTCTCAGAGGGCAATTTTGATGTACAGCCAGAGGTAGAGTGGAGAGGGGACTTTGTTGGTATTTTACAATCCTTTATGGAGTTCCAGAACAGCATGTCTGATACGGTAAGAGGAATCCAGAGGGTTTCCGATGAGGTATCCAACGGAGCAGAACAGGTGGCATCCAGCTCGAACGAGCTTGCAGACGGCGCAACGAATCAGGCAGCAGTTGTCGAGGAACTGACCGCTACCGTTACCGGTGTTTCCGAACAGGTGGCAAACAATTCACAGGCAGCAAAGGAGATCAGCGGAAAAGTGGAACAGCTTGGACAGGCGCTGATCGAGAGCAACGGAAAGATGCAGGAGATGGTTGTCTCCATGAACGAGATCAATGATGCATCGCATGAGATTGACAAGATCATTGCGACGATCAATGAGATCGCATCCCAGACCAACCTGCTTGCCTTAAACGCATCTATTGAGGCTGCAAGAGCCGGTGAGGCAGGAAAAGGTTTCGCAGTAGTTGCAAATCAGGTAAATGTCCTGGCAGATCAGAGTGCAGAAGCGGCAAAGGAATCAGCGGCACTGATCGAGCGCTCTGTGAATGCTGTTGAAAAAGGTATGATAGTTGCAAAGGAAACAGCAGCACAGTTAGAGGAAGTGGCAGAGAATTCAAAAACGATCACAAGTGAAGTGACAAATATCGCAGACACCTTAGAGACACAGACAGCAGAGATCCATCAGATCAATGAAGGAATCGAGCAGATCAATGATGTGGTACAGACGAATTCAGCTACTTCAGAGGAATGTGCGGCTGCAAGTGAAGAGATGAGCAGCGAAGCAGACAATTTACGTACAATGATCCGCAGATTTAAAGTTGCAAAGACGGAAAAATAATATCAGACCAGATAAATTCAATTGGATGCGCAGGAGTATAAGCGCAAAAGAAAGAGGAAAGGTTCTCTGGTTATGAATAAGGATGTATATGGAATATTAGGAGATCTGACAGCAGAGATCTTATTGGAGATCATAGCGGAATGCATGGATGATTACCTGTACGTAATCGATCTCCAGAATAATAAGATGGAAATTTCCCAGTCTGCCCTGGATCGGTTTATGATTTCTGAGACACATGTGAGGAATGTAAAGCAGGAGATCATGTCCGTTGTCTACGAAGAAGACCGCACTATGTTTGCAAAGCATATGCAGGCTGTGATGGATGGAAAGGAAAAGGTGCATGATATCCATTACCGGTGGCTCGACAAAAACGGGCTTCCGGTGTGGGTCAACTGCCGCGGAGTAGTGATCGATGATGAAGATGGGAAGCCGGGGTATCTGGTGGGATGTCTAAATGAGACCGGAAACCAGCGGCGGGCTGATAATGTGACCGGGCTTTTAGGCGGAATGGAATTTTGTGCTTATCTGCGGTCACAGAAGAAACCTGTGACGACCGGATTTCTTATGCATATTGGAATTGATGATTTTGCAACGGTGAATGAAACACATGGCAGCAATTATGGCGATTATGTGTTAAAAAGTGTTGCAGACTGTATGAAAGAGTGTCTGTCCGGAAATCAGCGACTCTATCATCTGGTCGCAGATCAGTATGTGATCGTGGATCTTGACAGTACTTCCATGGATGATGCCATACAGCTCAAAAAAAAGATCGGTGAGAAAATAGACGAATTCATCATCTCTGAAAAATATGAAGTTGTATTTTCAGCTTCTGCAGGAGTGATCGATGCCTCGACTGTGGCAGAAGGCTACGAGGAATGCCGCAAAAAGTTTGAATTTTCCCTGAAAAAGGCAAAACGGATGGGAAAAAATAACATCTATTTTTACAGGCAGGAGGATTACGAGAAATTCCAGCGGAATGGAAGAATCATAAGTGCACTGAGAAGTTCCATCGCTAACGGGTGTGAAGGCTTTGAAGTATATTATCAGCCGATCGTGGATTGTGTTTCCGGGCGTGTGATCGGTGCAGAAGCACTCATGCGGTATACCATGGTGACAGAGGAAGGTAAGGAGTGGCTGTCTCCGGTCGAGTTTATACCGCTTCTGGAAAAGACAGGACTGATCATTCCGGCGGGAAGGTTTGTGTTAGATGAGGCAGCAAAAATGTGCCGTGAGATACAGCAATATATACCGGAATTCAGTGTGAACGTGAATATTTCCTGTTATCAGATCGAGCATGGAAAGATTGCAGACAAGATACTCACTGCGGTCAGGGACAATGGACTGACGCCGGATCGCATCTGCATAGAAATGACTGAAAGCGGCTTCATGGATATGACACCGGTCTTTTGTAAATTCAGGAAAGTGCTTGAGGAAAATGGGATTCAGTTCGTGATCGATGATTTTGGAACCGGATATTCCAATCTCCACTGCATCAGTGACATGAATCCGGGCTATGTGAAAATGGATAAGGATTTCACAGTAAAGGCAATGAGCTGCGAACGGGATTACGAGCTGTTTAAAAAGATCATTGAGATGGTTCACAGCATCGGCATCCGCATCTGTGTGGAAGGAATTGAAAAAGAAGACTGGCATCTTAAGATGAAAGAACTGCAGGCGGATTATCTTCAGGGGTATTTTTTTGGAAAACCCTGTGAAAAAAAGAAGTTTATGGAAGAGTTTGTTTGCAATCCGCATAATAATGGCGTATGGTGAGATAGTACCTCTCAGGAGGTGCTATTTTACTATACAGATTTTTATAGAAATTTCATATCTGCATGAAACGGAGTATAAAGAATGAACGAAATAGAAGTTATCTGGAAGTTTTTAGATAATCTGGATGAGTACGTGTACGCAACAGACATAGAGACAGATGAGCTTGTTTATATGAACCGCAAATTGTTAGAGGTGTATGGATTACAGTCCATAGATGATGTGAAAGGGATGAAGTGCTACGAGGTGCTGCAGAAATCTTCTGTTCCCTGTGGTATGTGCAATAATGACAGGCTTTGTGCCGGAAAGTTTGTCGAGTGGCGTTATTATAATCCGGTGATCGATAAATACATGATGTTGAAAGATACCCTGGTGGAAGATCCTGTCACAAATAAAAAGTACCGGATCGAGATCAGTATAGATAT
>OAVJ01001133.1_pt1 | contig 11947 bp, 9 predicted proteins | sample 1516901 | NCBI WGS metagenome assembly OAVJ01 (sample SAMEA2580073, study PRJEB22360) | human gut metagenome | biome: human gut; feature: human-associated habitat; material: faeces | place: Denmark | collected 2008/2010 | reverse complement strand
AGAGTTCTTCCAATGCTAATAGTGATATTAATAATGAAGAAAACGAGCCGGCAATTTCCGATGAAGCAGAGACAGAAACGGAAACAAAGACCAGTGAGAATATCCGCAATTCGGATACGTGGGAGTTTAATGCAGAAGACGGCGATATGTATTATTTCATCAATGATATTACCGGTTATCGGCTGAATGTGGTAGATGCTGCCTGTGGAAGCCGTTTTTATAACTTTGAAAAGACGAAGGATGGAGGTACGACCTGGACGGAGGTCAACGGTGATCCGTTTGACCAGAATATGGGCGTTGCCGAAGGTCTGCTCTTTTTTACGAATGATTTCGGATTTGCAGGACTGACGTATGCAAGTGAAGATTTCTCCATGCTCTACGTGACAAAGGACGGCGGAGAGACATTTGAACGGCTGGAACTTCCATTGGATACGGTGACCGAACTTCCATCCGAGGCAGCAGAACTGGGATTTACGATCGAAGATTATGATTATCACACCATGCCGCAGATCGTGGATGGAAAAATGGAGATTTATCTGCAGACCGATGCGATGGAACAGCAGGGGATTATTTTTCAGTCTGAGGATAACGGAGTTACCTGGGAGTATGCAGGTTGTAAGGAATGATATAAAAAAAATTACGAGGTTAAAATCATATGGAACAATACAGCTATCATGAGGAAACTGGAAAAATCACATTGGAAAAGAAAGCAGTACAAAATAGTGAAAACGCAGGAAAAAGCATTTATCTCATGAGTCTGGATGAGTTTTTGAGCCATCCGCGGAAACTTGTGCGGAAAAATAATTTTATCCACAGCATGACACCGATCCAGTACTGCAAGATTGAAAAATACCGGGAGTGTGTGCAGGGAACAATGCGTGTGCCAAAGGGAAATAAAGGACAGGTGTGTATCCATAATTTTGGATTTTACCTGTCAGAGCAGGAATTATATCTTGTGGAGGAAAGCCATTTCCTGATGGAGTATCTGAACAAGATGGCGGAAGGCACCTACGAGGGTTACAGCTTCCGGCAGATCCTTCTGGCATTATTCGAGGAACTGCTGCAGGATGAAGTACTGTATCTGCAGAAACAGGAGGAACATCTGGCTGGTCTGGAGGAGGAACTGTTAAAGAAAATACCGGACTATTTTTATGAGATGATCATGAAATACCGGAAACGGTTCAATATTTTTCATGCCTATTATGAACAGCTGATGAATATGGGAGATGTCATGCAGACCTCTGTGAACGGCGGTCTGTCGGAGGAGGAAAAAGCACAGTGGCAGTTATTTTCCAACCGGGCGGAGCGGCTGCATGACCATGTGGAAATGCTGCGGGAATATCTCGTGCAGATCCGGGAACTTTACCAGTCACTCATTGCGGTGCAGCAGAATCAGGTGATGAGCATTTTGACGGTTGTGACAACGATTTTTCTGCCGCTCACGCTGATCGCCGGCTGGTATGGAATGAATTTTCCAAATATGCCGGAGTTTGGGTGGAAATATGCGTATCCGGCAGTTATAATAGTGAGTATCTTAGTGATTATTTTGGAAATTATTTATTTTAAGAAAAAGAAGATGCTTTAGGCATCTGGAAAGAGAAGGACAAAAGATTATGATGAACCCGGCAAATATTATGAAGATTATGAATGCAAAAAATAAATTTACTGCAAACCATCCGAAGTTTGTAGCATTTTTAAGTGCGGTATTCTCCAGAGAGATGGAGGAGGGCACTGTGATCGAGATCACACTCACCAGACCGGGTGAGGAGCCGATGACGACCAATATGAAGATCCGGCAGTCGGATCTGGATCTGATGCGTGAACTTCAGGACATGGCAAAAAATCAGTAAATATCTATGGAAAAAAACGTCTGCACATGCTAAAATATTCTTACGAAAAAATACGAAAATTTATACGTGAGAAAGGATGCACATATGTTGGGTAAACGTTTGGATTATCAGGTGGAAGAAAATAAAATCCATTTTTTCTTTGAAAAAGAAGAGGCATTTTTAGAGGTCATTACTGAGAGTATTATGAATGTCTTTGTTCCTTATGAGACAAAAGGACACCGCTCCAAGGCAATCGAAGGGGAGAAGGCGGTCCGGACAGATTTTGAGGTAAAAGACTGCGGCAGTTATGTTTCAGTTGCAACAAAACAGTTGGAAGCGAGAGTTTATGACGGATTTTATGTGGACTTTTACCGGGATGGAAAGAGCATTTGTGAAGATTACCGCAACGGGCGTATTTTAAGACCGCTGTTAAGTGAAAAATCTCTCGAAGTGTTAAAGGCAGAGGGACATGATGTGTCCGCAGGTGTAAGCGGCAGCTATCCGGTGCAGACTGTCAAAAAAATGGACGGGGATGAGAAGTTTTACGGACTTGGGGACAAGACCGGATTTTTGAATAAGCGGGATTATGAGTACGAAAACTGGAACTCCGATATCCCACAGGCACACACAGATTCTTACCGCGCACTGTACAAGTCCATTCCGTTTCTGATCACCCTGAAAAAAGAAAGTGTTTACGGTATTTTCTTTGACAATACATACAGATCTTATGTAAACCTTGGAAAAGAAAATCAGGCATATTTTTACTATGGTGCGGACGCCGGAAACCTTGATTACTATTTTATCGCAGGGGATACGATGCCGGACATTGTGGGCGGTTATACCTATCTGACCGGAAGGACTCCGCTTCCACAGCTGTGGACACTCGGTTATCATCAGTCCCGCTGGGGATATGATTCCGCAGACTGCATTAAAAAAGTAGCAGGGAAATACCGAGAACTGAATATCCCATGTGATACGATGCATTTTGATATTGACTATATGGATGGCTACCGTGTCTTTACATGGAATGAGAAAGATTATGGCGATCCGGCAGAGACCATTCAGGAGCTGGCAGACGATGGATTCAAGGCAGTCTGCATTATCGATCCGGGTGTGAAATTAGATCCGGGTTATGAGAAATACGATGAGGGAATTGCCGGAGATTATTTTGCAAAGACACCGGAAGGGGAAGTCTATGTGAATGCTGTATGGCCGGGAGATTCTGTATACCCGGATTTCGGACAGCCAAAGGTGCGTAAATGGTGGGCAGAAAATCAGAAGTTCCTGACCGATATAGGCGTTGCCGGAGTCTGGAATGACATGAATGAACCGGCAAGTTTTCACGGAGAACTGCCATCAGATGTCGTGTTTACTGATGAAGATCAGAAATCTACCCACGCAGCCATGCACAATGTATACGGACATCTGATGTCCAGGGCAACCTATGAGGGACTTAAGGAACAGACCGGAAAAAGACCATTTGTGATCACCCGCGCATGCTATGCAGGAAGCCAGAAGTATACAACAGTCTGGACCGGAGATAACCAGAGTTTATGGTCACATCTTCAGATGGCAGTGCCACAGTTGTGCAATCTTGGATTGAGTGGATTGGCATTTGCAGGAACGGATGTCGGTGGATTTGGTGCGGACTGTACGGCAGAACTTTTATGCCGCTGGGTACAGGTCGGAGCATTTTCTCCATTGTTCCGGAATCATTCATCCAACGGAAGCATTTATCAGGAGCCGTGGCAGTTCGGGGAAAAGACAGTCAATATATACCGCAAATTTGTGGAGCTGCGTTACCGCCTGCTTCCATACCTGTACGATCTGTTTGCGGAGTGTGAGAAAACAGGACTTCCGATCATGCGTCCACTGGTGCTTCACTATGAAAAGGATGAAAATACGTGGAACTTAAATGATGAATTTTTAGTTGGAGAACATCTTCTTGTGGCACCGGTATTAGAGCAGGGACAGACGAAAAAGATGGTCTATCTGCCGGAAGGGATCTGGTATGATTTCAATACCGGAAAACGTTATGAGGGAAAACAGTATTATCTTGTGGATGCACCGCTTGATACCTGTCCGATGTTTGCCAAAGCAGGAAGTATGATCCCGGCTTATGAAGTGGTGCAGTATGTAGGGGAAAAACCATATGATACGTTAAATATGCTTGTATTTCCGGGCGAGGGCACCTATGTGCATTATCAGGACAACGGAAGTGATTTTGCTTATCAGGATGGCGCCTATAATGAGTACGCATTCACACAGCAGGAAAATGGGGAAGTGACCATGAAGATGGGAAAAGAAGGTTATGAGAAACCTTACAAAAAGATCGAATACATTTTTGTGGGCAAATAAGACAGAAGCAGGAACCCGGGAAAAAATGGCTGCATATCTTATAGTGATGTGATGGAAATAAGGAGTATCGCGTGGACTATCGAGAGGAACAGTTTTTACGTATGCAGCAGTCTGACACTCCGAAAGTGCCTTTTTATATGAGCTATCCGATGCAGAATCTGTATCTCACAGAGATGGAATATGAAAAGGATATGGACCGGATGAAAGAGCTGTATCCAAGGGATGTTTCCCGTATTATGGACGTGATCGAGGATGAGTGCGATAAAATGGAGTATGAGGGAAGTCTCATGTTCGACGAATATCCGGACCGGCTTATGTTAGAGCAGGTGACAGAACGCATTTATCAGACCGTGAAAAATGGAACAGATACCGTGATGGCAGAGGAATTTTGGGGAGGAAACAATCCACCGCCGCCACCACCGGGCAGACCGGGAAGCATGCCGCCACCACCGGGCAGACCCGGAATGATGCCGTCGCCACCGCCACGGCCGGATGATCCGTGGCGCAGCCTGATCGGTGTTATGTTAAACAACGAGATGTACCGCAGAAGATGCCGCCACCGCCGCTGCAGAAGATGGTGGTGATTTTCGTTATTCTTCACCATCAATTTTCTTAAGAATTTAAAAAGAAGCCAAAGAAAATATTGCGGAAAAGGCAAAAACTGCATACAATATAGCTATCGCCGTTCTGGCGGTAGCTATTTTTGTGTGCAGTTTGAGGCACACAGAAGAGGGAAAACAGTCGTATGGATGATTTTGGAGGCTTACAGTGCAGAAAGGTACAATAAAAGCAATTGTTCTGCCAGTCGTTTTTGTTCTGGCAGTGATTATATTCAGTTTTATGACAAATCAGACGAATGAAGACCTGACGACAGAGATGTCGGAGGCAACATTGCCGGTTCTTACCTTATATGATGGGAAAACGGCGATCAACGAATTATATGGTTACACAGAGAAAATGGATGCAGCCTATATGCGCGATACGATCACACCGATCGGGGAAGACAGACTTCTTCCGGTGACGATGAAGACTTATCAGACCGCAGTGGATAAGATCTCCTATGAGATCCGGAGCCTGGATGCAAAAAGGCTGATCGCAAATGCAGATGTCACTTCCTACACGGAGAATAAGGGAATGATCTCTATGGAACTTCCAATCCAGAATCTGCTGGAGGAAAATGAGGAATATCTGCTCGTGATCCAGCTGGAAAGCGGAGACCGCATGATCTACTACTACACGCGAATCATAGAATCCCAGAACAGCTATGTGTCGGAGTGCATTGATTTTGTCAGACAGTTCAATGATACGACTTTTGACAGCGAGAAAGCTGCATCTCTCAGCACTTATATGGAAAAAACGACCGGCGATAACACGACTTTGCAGTATGTGACATTAAACAATTCACTGAATCAGGTGAGCTGGGCAGAGTTTCACGGCACAAGGCTGACAACACCGGTTCCATCTGTCAAGGAGATCACTCCCACCTACAACGTGATCGTTCTGGACTATGTTGTGACACGGGTAGGACAGAATGGGCAGAGCGAATACTATAACGTTGAGGAATACTACAGAGTGCGGTATACCAATACAAGAATGTATCTGTTGAATTTTGAACGGACGATGGAAGAGATTTTCCGGGGGGAAAATGACAGCATCTCAGGAAATAGCATCCTGCTTGGAATCCGCTCGAAGGATGTGGAGTATCAGACCAATGAATCCGGAAAAGTGGTCACTTTTGTGCAGGAGGGAGAACTCTGGAGTTACAATCAGGAGGCAAATACACTTGCAAAAGTGTTCAGTTTCCGGGGATATGAAGGGGTAGATGACCGGGAAAACTATGGTGAGCATGACATTAAGATCGTAAATATTGATGAGGCGGGAAGCATTGACTATATTGTGTATGGCTACATGAACCGCGGAATCCATGAGGGTACGGTGGGTATTGCGGTATACCATTATGACAGTCTTGCAAATACGAATGAGGAGCAGGTGTTTATCCCATCCAACCAGTCCTATGAGGTGATGAAATCGGAATTGGGACAGCTGATGTATGTGACCGAGAGCGGCGCATTTTATATTATGGTGGACGGAAATGTCTATGGCATCGATTTGAATTCACTGGATACGAAAGTGCTGGTAGAAGGACTTTCCGACGAAGCGGTCGCAATTTCTGAGTCAAACCGTTTTCTGGCATGGGTGGATCCTTCTGCGGTCCGTGGCAGTGATACGATCCACATGATAGACTTCTCCACGGAGAAAGTGACTGATGTGACAGGGAGTGCTTCTGATTATGTAAAGCCGTTGGGCTTTATGCAGGAGGATTTTGTGTATGGTGTGGCAAAATCAGCCGATGTCGTGGTAGATGCAGCAGGTAATACGCTGTTTCCTATGTATCAGGTAAAAATCATGGATACATCTTCAGAGGAGCATGAGGTCTTAAAGACTTATGAGAAACCGGGATACTATGTGCAAAGCATTGCCATCAGTGGTTACACCATATACTTAAACCGTATTCAGAACAATGGAACGGCCTATGTGGATGCAGATCAGGACATGATCATGAACCGTGAGGGTGACAGCCTGAAAGTGGTAGATATTGCAACAAAAAATACGGATGAAAAAGAGACACAGGTTCTGATCACACTGCAGGATGAGGCGAAGAAAAAGACACCGAAGATTCTGACACCGAAAGAGACGATCTTAGAGCAGAAACGTGAAGTCTCCCTGAAAGAAGAAAAGGACAATAACCGTTATTATGTTTATGTAAAGGGAGATGTCGTGCTGACAACAGACAGTGTCTCTGACGCGATTATTGCGGCAAACAGCCAGATGGGTGTCGTGATCGGTGAAAATCAGCAGTATGTATGGAAACGTTCCAGAAAGACGGCTCAGGCGGCCTTTAATGATATTGTAGTTGGCGAGGAGGACAGTGGAGCAGGAAGCATTGCCCAGTGTGTGAATGCAATCCTGGAAAAAGAGGAAATCAACATCAGCGTCAGCGCGCTGATCTCCCAGGGCGAGACACCGAAGCAGATTCTTCTTAACACCTTAAAGGATGCAACTGTTTTAGATCTTACCGGTTGTACGGTAGATGAAATCCTGTACTATGTGAGCAACGGGTATCCGGTATTTGCAATGACAGGAAGTAATGATGCGGTTCTTGTGGTGGGATATGATGCAAATAATGTTGTGCTTTATGACCCGGCAGTGGGACAGACTTATAAGCGGACGACTGCGGACGCAGATGAGATGTTTTTCAATGCGGGAAATATTTTCTTCACATATCAAAAGTAAACTATACATAAAAGTGCATAAAATTTCAGGCAGTTCTACGGTTCCTTCGTTGAACTTTAACAGTTTTCCGTGGGATGCCTTGCAAATTCAAGGGTAATGGTATATATTTTGAAGAGTATGAAAAAAGTTGATGTATCTGTGAAGGGAAAAACAGATATCGAAGTACTGTGAAAGAGGAAGTGAATGGCATGAGCAAAAAAGAGATTATTGTATCCAATGTTTCAGAAGAACATAATAACCCAATCGCTGAATTAGTTCAGGTTGCCTGTCGTTTTGATAGCGAGATTATTTTAGAAAGTGATAATCGCAGGATCAACGCCAAGAGTATCATGGGAATTATGGCATTCAACCCATCAAAAGGAATGACAGTCAATATCGAGGCAAACGGTGAAGATGAGCAGGAAGCATTAGTAGCAATGGAGAAGTTTTTAGTTTGTGAGTAGTTTTTGTCTGAAGGAGGAACCAATTATGGAAAAGAAGACAACAGCAGCAAAACCAGTAGTAAAAACAACAGAAAAAGAAGCATCTAAGAGTGCTGTAAAAGAGACAGCCGTAAAATCTGCACCGGCAAAAGAATCTGTGAAAGAGACTGTAGCAGAGACAAAGGCAGCAGCAGAAGCAAAGGCAGCAGCGGTTGCCAAAGAAGTTGGGAAAAAAGTCGCTGAGACTAAGGAAACAGTGAAAGATACTGCAAAGAAAGCAACAGAAAAAGTAGAGGCAGCAACAAAAACAGCAGTGAAAAAAGCCGCTGCAAAGAAGGCTGCTCCTAAGAAAGAAGAACTGAAACCGGAAGTGTTTATCCAGTTCCAGGGACAGGAAGCAGTTGTTGCTGACGTGATCGAGAAAGCAAAGAAACAGTTCGAAGCAGAAGGTCACAGAGCATCTTCCATTAAGAGCATTCAAGTATACTTAAAACCGGAAGAGTATGCAGCATATTATGTGATCAACCAGAAACATGCTGGAAGAGTAGACTTATTTTAATACATAAGATCAGAAGATAACAGAGTGGTTATAAACACAAAAAAGGAATTGCATCTTGCAATTCCTTTTTTGTGTGTTTCGGAGAAACTGTACGGAACAGTTCCTCTGGAAACGATATTATTTATGTTCTTTTTTGTATTTGGATACCAGTTTCTGGATTCTGTCATATGGGTTTAACAGATCGCTGATGGATGAATCATGATTCAAAGTATCAATGATGTAAGCGATGTATTTACTCATATCACAGTTAATGTAGTATGGTTTGGAAAGAAGTTCCGGTGTCTGGTAAGTGAGGTTTGTGGTAACTACTTTGTAAATAGTACCATCTTCCACTGCCTTGTCGAAACGGTCAAGACCGTTGGTGAAGAGACCAAATGTAGCGACTACGAAGATACGGTTTGCTTTTCTCTTCTTTAACTCTGTTGCAACATCGATCATACTCTCACCGGAGGAGATCATATCATCGATAATGATAACATCTTTTCCTTCTACAGAAGTTCCCAAGAACTCATGGGCGACGATTGGGTTACGTCCCTCTACGATCTTGCTGTAATCACGACGTTTGTAGAACATACCCATATCAACACCAAGTACGTTTGCAAGGTAAACAGCACGGTTTGTACCACCTTCGTCCGGGGAGATGATCATTAAATGGTCATTGTCGAGTTTTAAGTCATCACAGTTCTTTAAGATACCTTTGATGAACTGGTAAGCCGGCTGAACAGTCTCAAATCCTTTGAGAGGGATCGCGTTCTGGACACGAGGATCATGGGCATCAAAAGTGATGATATTGTCAACACCCATAGCAGTCAGTTCCTGTAATGCAAGTGCGCAGTCTAAGGATTCGCGTGCAGTACGCTTGTGCTGACGGCTTTCATATAAGAAAGGAATGATGGCTGTGATACGTCTTGCTTTACCGCCGACAGCAGCGATAATACGTTTGAGATCAGCGTAATGGTCATCTGGGGACATATGGTTTTCGTGACCGGATACAGAGTAAGTGAGGCTGTAGTTGGTTACGTCTACCATCAGATAAAGATCATATCCACGGACAGATTCTTTGATCACACCTTTGGCTTCACCTGTTCCAAAACGAGGTACAGATGTGGAGATGATGTAAGAGTCACGGTGGTATCCTTTGAATGCAGCTTCATTCTTATGTGCATGTTCTCTTTTCTCTCTCCAGCCTACTAAGTACTGGTCAACTTTGGCACCTAATTCTTCACAGCTTTTTAAGGGAATTAAGCCGAGGGCGCCGTCTGGCATGGTTTCTAGAATTCTTTCATCGTTTGGCATGAGTGGTTTTCCTCCATAAAAATTAAACATTAACAATTTATTTCAATAGATGCTGGATAAGGGGATATCCAGAGCATCTAGTGAATACGTTTTTTCAAGCGGATATCATCACCGAACAGTTTGATGATGGTATAGCTGTTGGATATTCTTGAAAGTACACGTTCTGAATAAATATCGGCAACCTGGTTCATATTCAGGTTGGTGGAAATGATCGTGGACTTCTGTCTTAAGATACGTTCATTTAAACACAGAAACAGCTGCGATGTGGTAAAAGAGTTTGAAAGCTCCGTACCGAGATCATCAATGATGAGCAGATCGCAGTCAAAAATATTCTGGTGTGTGGCGATGGCATCTGCATCTTTTTCAAACACACCTTTGCTTAATATATCAAATAATTGGAACGCCGTAAAGTAGATTACGGAATGTCCTGAATCTAATAATTCTTTTGCAATGCAGTTTGAGAGAAACGTCTTCCCAATTCCGGTATCTCCAAAAAAGTAAAGATTAGCAAAAGTGGTATCAAACTGATCTACAAATTCATGGCATCTTGCAACCGCGGCTTTGGCAGTGGCAAGGGATGTAAGTCCTGTCGCAGGGTTGATGTTGGAATCTGAATAATAATCCAGAGACAGCGTACTGAAATTCTCCCTTGCAAGAATGTCCTTAATATTGGACTGGGTATAGATCAGATCGATCGCCTGCTGTTTGAAGCAGTGGCATGGTTTACCATCGATATAGCCTGTATCTTTACAGTCCGGACACTCATAAACCGGCTCGAAATAGTTTTCCGGGAGAGAGAGTTCTTTCATGAGAGCTTTCTTTCTTGTGCGGAGATTTTTCAGTTCCGCTTTTAATTCGGTGAGAGCAGAACTGTCCCCATCTAAGAGACGTCTTGCGGATGCCACGGAAATCTCCGCAATAGAGGCATCTAATGCCTTCAGTTCCGGGGAACGTTCATAGGCAGCTTTTGTGCGCTCTTCTAACTGATGTTGTGCTTTTAGCTGTTTTGCGTCGTAAGAACGAAAAATTTCGTCATACTGCGAATTATTCAATGCCATTGGATTCTCCCTGTTGTCCTGTAAGATGAGGATACTGCATCATCTAGTGTTGTGCAGAAGTTGTGAGCAGCATTTTTTCCAGCTGATCGTAATCGTAGGAACGCTGTTCAAAATTATTAAAACGGTTTTTCGGTTGGGATGTCTGTGCGGTGTTTGGAACCGCAGTTTTTTTCTTCTTCTGGTGAGCTTCATCCAGTCTTGCAATATCTTCCAAAGTGCTTACGTGATTCTTCTTCCAGCTGGTCAGAATAGAGTCAATATATTCAAACTTTGGCTGATGTATCGCCTGTATGGTGCGTTCACAGGCAGTCGTGATGACCTCAGATGAAAATCCATAGTCAGACCGCCACTTATCAATATAGGCAGTCTCTGCCGGAACAAGGGAACGTCCATTGATTCCCAGTGCCTTCATAACGGAAAAATAAAGCTGGCTATGCAGGCCGGCAGTCAGCTTTGCCTGTTCTACAGTTGTAATGTGATTATCAGCCCAGGCAAGGGCAACCTTTTCTATGTAGCGGATACTGGTGTGTCCTTTGCTCACGCAGTACTCCACCAGATACTCAATGAGATCTGTGGAAAAACCAAGACCGTCGTACCAGTATAAAATGCTGTTCATATCCGTTGGGGTTAAAATACGTCCCAGGTAACGCTCAGCAATAAATAAAAGTTCTGCCACAGATTCCTGTTTGCGGAACATGGAGATATCCTCAGCAGAGTAGTTCTTCGGTTCCGGAACAGATGGCTTCAAAGAAGATTCTTCCGGGGATACGGCTGCGGGATATTCAGAAGAAGCAGTTTCCTGTGTGGATACTGTCACAGGGTCTTCGTTCTCAGATGGTCTGCGCTTGGTGTCTAAAAAACAGACGCCGGTCAGATTCTCACTGGAGTCATATTCCAGGCGGAGCAGATGCATACGCTCCCAGTAACTTAAAGCACGCTTAATGTCCTTTTCTGTATGCTCGAATTTATCTGCCATGGCAGAAATGGAAAACGCAGCATCCGGCGCGTTTAACTGCCGTAACAGATAAAGATATATTTTTACAAACTCTCCATTGGCATCAGACATATATTCATCAATGAAAATATTCGATACACTGGTGGCAGAGGTCTGACTGTCACTATGAAGTGTTA
>OAVJ01001131.1_pt1 | contig 11954 bp, 9 predicted proteins | sample 1516901 | NCBI WGS metagenome assembly OAVJ01 (sample SAMEA2580073, study PRJEB22360) | human gut metagenome | biome: human gut; feature: human-associated habitat; material: faeces | place: Denmark | collected 2008/2010 | reverse complement strand
CCGTTATCCACCCATGTTCATTATTCCCACAAAGGTTACTCCCTCTATAACGTAGGTTTTTCCGCCGGGATCATCGCCACCGTCGTGGTCTCCGTGCTGAAGTCCTTCGGCATCACCACTGAGTCCCGCCTGATCTGGTCGGAAGGCAACAACCAGCTGCTCTTTGCTATCCTCTGCGGTCTCTTTGCTGCCATGATCCTCGCGGCGTTTCTCTTTGGAGGGAAGGAGGTCAGCGCGTCCTACCGGAATATCCTGTCCTGCTCCGGAATCGGCGGAACCGATTATCTCCGGGACAACGGGGGAGCGGCAACGATCCTCAACATGGCCATCAACGGTCTCTTTGCCACAATCTTTGTTCTCGGAGTCGGAGGTGAACTGAACGGACCGACAATCGGCGGAATCTTTACGATCGTTGGCTTTTCTGCCACAGGAAAACATATCCGCAACATCGCCCCGATCATGTTCGGCGTGCTTTTCGCAAGCTTTACAAAGCATTGGACCATCAATTCTCCGTCACCGATCCTTGCACTTTTATTTTCGACGACACTGGCGCCGATTGCCGGGGAATTCGGAGTCTTCATGGGGCTTCTCGCAGGTTTTCTTCACTCCTCTGTCGCCTTAAATGTCGGAATTGTGTATGGTGGCATGAATTTATATAATAATGGATTTGCAGGTGGAATTGTGGCAATTTTCATGGTTCCGGTGATTCATTCCATACGGGATCGGAGAGCACGGGCGAAGGGAGAGATTTCGCTGTAATGCATGTGGTATCTGAAAACGGAAATATGAATGATAAAAAAGATTATCCCGCTGCCGTAAAGCTGCTTTTCTGGCTTCCGGCAGCATGCATCGCCGCCGCCATCTTCTGGTTCTCCGCGAAACCCGCGGCGGAGTCTGCGGAGATGAGTGATTCCGTAAGCCGACTGATTCTCATACTCGGCACAAAGCTCGGCTTTTTCCACGGAAATCCGGCGCAGTACGCCGACCTCATCGAACTTATGAGCTTCCCCGTCCGAAAAGCCGCTCATATGACTGAATATCTCGTATTTTACTGCACCGTCCGTTTTGGACTGCACTTTACGTATCGGACCTCCAACGTGAAACGCCGTCTTCTCACCGCTCTCGCCATCGTCTTCCTCTACGCCTGCACCGACGAATTCCATCAGCTCTTCGTCCCGGGCCGCGCAGGACGGTTTACGGACGTGCTGATCGACTGCTTTGGGTGCGCAGTCGTAACGCTGATCTGCTTACATTTTTATCAGTTAGATAATAAAAATAGCTCCAGTTAATATTTTTGTTCACTGGAACTATCTTTATATCTTCTATCAACACAAAAAAGCTACCTAACACGGTAGCTTTTTCGATATAGGGTTCGTTGCCGATTGTATTTTTCTCCATACTTAGCTTTTGGCTAATCCAACGATTGTCTCTTGTGCAAGCACAAAACGTAGTTGGCATCTCCCAATCCCTACATGTATTTTATTATATGTAACGCTTCTTGTCAATATACTATTTTTCTTTTTACGGCATATATTTTATTCCAAAACGTTCTCTATTTCCTGCATTTCCATCATATAAGTTATAACGAAGTGTTGTGAAAATATTCGGATTAGGCTGATTAATTCCTGCATGATCTCTAGCAAATGCGTTGGGAATAAAATCAGCTATTTGAAGTCCAGCTTCATTCTTTGCTTTATCAATGAAATCTATTCCCAAGAGTCGTTTTTCTGCAGCTTCTTTAGTCATATACATCGACCCCATAAGTTTCATATGATAATACTTGTCTCTAAGCTTTTCATTCCCTATTAGTTCTCTATGCTCATATACAATATTTCCCATTGCATTATTCATGCACAAAAAATGGCAATAATTTTCTAACAATAATTGCATTGCCACTAGATATTGATCTTGCGTATTTTTCTTCTCAACCCAATAATACCGTTTCAAATCGTCTTCATTAATACTACTTCCAACTATCGTCAACTTATTATTAACGAAAACTTTTTTAAGTTCATCGTAAAATTTTTTTCGTTCTGATCGGCGATTGAATTTCGAATACTCTGGGTATTTTCTGACATCCAAACGTCCCTTTTCTGCTTCTATTAATCGCATTTGATGCAAAACTACACACTCTGGATTATCCAATTCTGACCACACATTACGTTTTAACTGGTTAACACTATTTTTTAATTGAGCGTAATCATCCTCTGCAACAATAACTCCAGCCATACAGAAATGATAGTCACTGTCACTATGGGTCATCGGATCATGCTTATGTGTTTCACTTTCATCTAAAAACAACGTATATCTCTTTGTCACTGATGTTCTCCTTACTTAAATTTCTCGCTCAATCTCAACAAGACATCGGCAGCATTAGGATTTTTTATCAGCTCTGGCATTAGTATCTTCATCATTTCTGTTTCAAGAGACTCTGGCTCTGGCTTTTGAGCATTAAAAGTTTCAATTACCGTTTTTATGGTTTCATTCTCTTTCTTTTTGATTTCCTCAGTTAAAACATCAATTTTATATTGGATATCATTTAAAGAAGCAACAATCATATTATTTTCAAAGTTATTGCCTCGTTTAGACTCCTTATATTCATCATACTTAAAATTTCTTATTACCTGCTCTAATCTATCTTTTGTTGCAGTTACCATATCCAAATCAGTTAAATCATATTCAAACGTACGAATGGATGATACATCAAACGGTATTGTTTCATCTTTGCGTTTTAAATGAATTATTGGTTTCTGACTTTTTGTTCGATATCCAATTTCAAAAAACACATTTGGGTTGTGTCCTGTTAAATCTGCAATAACCAAATCATAATCATTTAACGCATCCAATATCTCTTGTGTTATTGAATTAGACGTATTAAATTCATCTACTCTCTGTGCAGCAAATCCGCATTTTTCGCATACTGGTTTAATTATATGCTGATACAACTGATCAGCATTTTTCCTGATATCTGTACCTGCATCACCTATGGGTGAAACAACAAAACATTTTTTCATAACGCTCCCCCGCCCTTCTCCTGTCAAATTTTCACCGGCAATTTTATATGTGCCTCGATTAACCTTCTCTATTTTTTTATTTCTTAGCAAATTATTAACAGAACCAGCAAACTGTCCTTCTGAATAGTCTTCTAACCCTTTTTCAAATAAATAAGCTTTCATCTCTGAGACAGAGTGCCCTGCCCCATCCGATAATAATTGCATTATCATTTCTTTTATCATATAACTTTTTGTCATTTTTATCATCCCCTTTACATGTATGATATATCTTGTTTGCAATATTGTCAAGTTCTATCGCTTATAAATCATTTCTTGTTATTTTGTGCGCATTTATTGCTATTTTATTTGTTTTCTTATTATTTTTATACATTAAAATATTGTGAGCTATTTCGCAATCACTTATATTTTTTACCGTGACATAAAAAGGCTCCCAAGGATAGCCTTGGAAACCTTGAATTTACTATAGTGTACTTTTCGCATCCACTTTTCTTACAGCATCGGCACCACCACATTCCCCCAGAACCAGCTCACCGGCATGACGAGCACCATCGCGGGGATCATATCGGCGACCGGGAAGTTGTGGATCTTTGCGATGCGGAAACCTGTGGCCAGAAGAAGAAAACCACCGCAGGCCTTGAAGTCCGCGATCATATCCGGTGTGGTAAGCGGAAAGATGAACTTCGCCGCAGCGAAGATTGCGAGAAAGATCACGCACTGCGGGATTGCAACAGCCGCGACCACCATTCCCAGGGTTCCTCCAAAAATCATCGCAGTAAAGAAGTCCAGAATGGACTTGGAGATCAGAATCGTGTGGTCACCACTCATTCCGGAATCCAGAGATCCATAGATTCCTGTTCCGCTGGCACAGAACAGCACGATGATCGTCACGAGCATCGTCATATACTCTTCTCTGGACATGGACGCATTCTTATTCGGGAAGATCTTTCCGACCGGCTTCTCCATGCACGCCGCGCCGCTGTTGATGATCCCGCCGAGATTCACCGCCAGCCCAAACGCGGTCCCAATGATCACCGCAAAGATAACGGCGGGCATATTTTTCATAAGGCCGATGGAGCTCACGCCCATTCCCATGGAGCAGACGCCGAAGATCTTCGTGAGCTCTGAATTGATCCTTGTGGGCAGCTTATGCCCAAATAAAGCCCCGACCACACCGCCGCTGGCGACGGACAGGGCATTGATGATAATTCCTACTGGCATACATCTTTCTCCTTTGCAAAAAGGAATGTGCCTTGGCACATTCGTGCGTCTCGCGCGGTTGCTTGCGACAACCTACATCTTTGCGCAAGTAACACAAACAACTGCGGTGCAAAGGAGTCCCTGCACCGCAGAATTGACAGTTCGTTATTTAATTTTAGCACAAAGTACGGTACAACGCAAACACTTTACCTCGCAAAAGTGCATGTGAAGTGCATGTTCCCAATTACCATTTTGACAACATTCTTCTCATTTAAGTCGAACGACCGTGAAACTTGGCGCGTGATTCTGGTCAGCGAAGCTGACTTATTCCTATCAAAATCACTGCGCATCCTCGCGGAGCGTTTCCCAGCCGCTTCTTAGATCCCATGCACCGCGTCACACATGGACTTCACATACTCTTTCACATACGGAACCGCATCTTTTCCATACGTTCCGCAGAGCTTCACGATCGCGGAACCAACGATAGCGCCGTCGGAGAGACCTGCCATCTTCTTTGCCTGCTCCGGGGTGGAGATTCCGAAGCCAACCGCGCACGGGATATCTTTCGCCTTTTTCACGAGCTTCACCATCGCGCCGATATCCGTTGTGATCTCGCTTCTCGTACCGGTAACGCCGAGCGAAGATACGCAGTATACAAAGCCGGATGCCTCTTTCGCGATCATGCTGATACGCTCGTGGGAGGTCGGCGCAATGAGGGAGATCAGATCCATATCGTACTTTTTGCATATCGAATCAAACTCTTCTTTCTCCTCATACGGCACATCCGGCAGGATCAGTCCGTCCATGCCAAGCTCAGACGCCTTCTTGATGAAGCGCTCAGTTCCGTAGGAGAAGACAACATTCGCATAGGTCATGAAAACCATCGGAATTTGTGTGTTTTTCCGAATTTTTTCAACCATTGCAAAAATTTTGTCGGTGGTCACGCCGCCAGACAGGGCGCGGATATTTGCCGCCTGGATCACCGGTCCCTCTGCCGTGGGATCGGAGAACGGGATACCAAGCTCGATGAGGTTTGCGCCTGCCTCCTCCATTGCGTATACAAGCTGCTCCGTGACCTCTAAGGACGGGTCACCGCAGGTGATAAACGGGATAAATGCCTTTCCATTTCCGCCTTTGAAGGCGTTTGCGATCTTACTCATGAATATCCTCCCCTCTGTATCTTGCGATTGCTGCACAGTCCTTGTCTCCTCTTCCGGAAACATTGACAACAATGATCTTATCCTTTCCCATCGTCGGTGCGAGCTTCATTGCGTATGCGATGGCATGGGCGCTCTCGATCGCCGGGATGATTCCCTCGATTCTGGAGAGATACTCGAACGCATCGACTGCCTCGTCGTCAGTGATCGCCACATACTGGGCCCGTCCGGTATCGTAAAGATTTGCGTGTTCCGGTCCGATTCCCGGATAGTCAAGACCTGCGGAGATGGAATATACCGGGGCGATCTGGCCGTATTCATCCTGGCAGAAATAGGACTTCATTCCGTGGAAGATTCCGAGACGTCCTGTCGCAATGGTCGCCGCTGTCTCTGCCGTGTTCACACCGCGTCCTGCTGCCTCACAGCCGATGAGCTGAACGTCTTTATCTTCAATAAAGTTGTAGAATGCGCCGATGGCATTGGATCCGCCGCCAACACAGGCAAGAACTGCATCCGGAAGACGTCCCTCTTTCTCTAACATCTGCTCCTTGATCTCCTTGGAGATAACTGCCTGAAAATCACGGACGATGGTCGGGAACGGATGTGGTCCCATACAGGAGCCGAGAACATAGTGGGTGTCCTCGATCCGGTTCGTCCACTCTCTCATTGCCTCCGAAACAGCATCTTTGAGGGTTCCTGTTCCGGTTGTCACCGCATGCACCTTTGCTCCGAGAAGGCGCATTTTGTAAACATTTAATGCCTGACGTTTTGTGTCCTCCTCGCCCATGTAGATCTCGCATTCCATGCCGAAGAGCGCTGCCGCCGTCGCTGTCGCTACACCGTGCTGGCCTGCGCCCGTCTCAGCGATGACACGAGTCTTTCCCATCTTCTTCGCGAGAAGCACCTGACCGAGCACGTTGTTGATCTTGTGGGCACCGGTATGGTTTAAGTCCTCTCTCTTTAAATAGATCTTCGCTCCGCCGAGATCCTTTGTCATGTGCTCCGCGTAGTAGAGCCTTGACGGTCTGCCCGCGTATTCATTTAAAAGTGTTGTGAGTTCTTTCTGGAATTCCGGGTCATTTTTGTAGTGGTTGTATGCCTCTTCGAGTTCCAGTACTGCGTTCATAAGCGTCTCAGGAATGTACTGACCGCCATGCGCGCCAAATCTGCCTTTTGACATATATTTTTCCTCCTCGTATAAACTGGTATATCATCGGTAACTGCCCGATCTCCGCATGATCGCGGGCTATTTTGCTTTATAAGTTCTCCCGGCAACAGGAGTTTCTGAACAGTTACTGTAATTTGCAATCTGCTGCAGGTAAAATTTTTACTATTATCTGCTTTTTATCTGCTGTAAAACTCTCTTACCAGCGGATAAATGTTCTTATATTTCTGATAGATCCCGTGATACTTCTCCGAAACTTCCGGATCCGGCTCCACCGTATCACAGTGTCCCTGGCTCTCCAGTGTCTCGATAAAGGACTTGTAATCCGGGATCACGCCCTCCGCCACAAACACCGCCGAGGCGATGGCCAGTGCCGGTAAAATGTCCGGATCCTTGTATACAAAGATCTTCTGTCCCATGACATTGCTTAAGATCTGGCACCATCGCCGCTCCCTCGCTCCACCGCCGATCAGTGTGATCTTTGACGCCGGATGGTCGAACAGTTCCAGACCCTGACGGATGGAAAATGCCACGCCCTCGAGGACACTCTGTGCCATATCCGCCGCCGTGGTCTCCTGGGAGAGACCTAAGAAGCTTCCCCGGACGCTGCTGTCCATGATCGGGAACCGCTCACCTGCCACATAGGGCAGGAAGAACAGTCCGTGACTTCCGGGTTCCGCTTTCTCAAGAAGCTCTGAGATATACCCGAAATCCGGTGCCCCGTCGGGATTCCTGGACAGGATCTTCGCGATCAGCTGGTGGACGTTTCCGCCGTTTAGGAACGGGACTACATTGATGAGCAGGTCCTTCTGCATTGCTGCCAGATTAAACCCGCCGCCCTCGCTCTCCATCCTTTGGTTGGACACGGCTGCCACCCAGCCGGAGGTTCCGAGGTTGATGTTGTACTCCCCCGGTGCCAGGATTCCGCTGGCAAGTGTCGTTGCTCCGGCATCTCCGGTTCCGGCATAGACCTTTGTCCCGGTCCGGTATCCGCTCTCTGCCGCCCCGGTCTTCGTGACCGTTCCGACGCACTCATGAGCGTAAAAGAGCTTCGGGAATTTCCTGATATTGATCCCCGCTGCCCCAATGAGCTCCTCCGACCAGATCTTCTTGTCCAGATCCATGGCCCCCGCCGTGGAGCAGGCGGTCATGTCTCCGGCGAACACACTGGTAAGTCTACCTATTATATAGTCCTTCGAGCTGATGAGAAAACATGCGGTCTTCTCATAAATCTCCGGCTCATTTTCTTTTAACCACAGGATCTTCGCAAGCGGCATCGATCCGTCAAAGTGGTTTCCCGTAATCTCCGCAATATACGCATCCCCGAGAGGCACCACGTTTCGGCTTGCCGCCTCTCTTATGAGCATCCGTGCCTGCTCGTCCGCCCGACCGTCCGAATAGAGGATCGCGTTCCGGAGCGCTTTTCCCTCTGTCCCAACCGAGATCACATCCTGCATCTGTCCGGAGAAGATGATGGCCCCAATCTCTGCCGCCGGTATGATCTCAAGCATTTCTTTCGACAGGCTGCAGAATGCCCCATACCACTCATCCGGATCCTGTTCCTTGAAGTTTCCCGTTTCGATGGTGTGGATCACGGAGCTTCCGGTAAAGACGGGCTCTCCATTTTCGTTCACAACCACTGCCTTGACGGCTGTCGTTCCGATATCAAAGGTTGCTGCTAACATCTATTCCCTCCCCGTTCTGTACCGTTACACAGTACTGGGGATTTTGCCAATCCATCGCATCCTAAATTGGTAAAATCCGCTCTCTCAATGTTATTTTACGGTATTCTCGGTACCAAAAATCCTTACCGTGAACCATGACCCGCGCCGAGTTTTTGGAGCACAACTGCGAGAATGATGATTCCGCCGGTGATAATGTTCTGCATGAAGCTCGGCATCTGAAGGATCGTAAGTCCGTTCGCCAGAACCGCCAGAATGATGGTTCCGACTAAGGTTCCGACCACGCAGGGAACACCGCTCTTTGAAACGGTGCATCCGATAAATACCGCTGCGTAGGACTGCAAGAAATATCCCTGCCCCGCTGTGGTATTCGCGGAACCTACACGGGATGCCACGAGAGCGCCTGCAAGACCTGCCATTGCCGCGCTGAGCGCAAAAGTGAGAATCCGGTAACGGAAGATCCGGATGCCTGCCGTCTCCGCAGCCTCCTTGCTTCCACCGATGGCATAAAGTTTTCTTCCGGCTGACATGTGGTTCATAAACATGTGGAATACGATGTAAAGCACCGCCGCAACAATGGTGATAAACGGGATGCCCGCGATTTTTAAGATCCCGGGGATCGTAAACGCCTTCGGGATCCCATGAAATACGGTCGTTCCTCCGGTAAGTCCGTAAATCACGCCGTCCAGCACGGTTCCCATACCAAGTGTTGTAATAAAGGAAAGGATCCCGAACTTTGCTACGATCACTCCGTTCACGCAGCCGACGATCAGACCGGCCACTACCGCTGCCAGAAAGCAGACTGGGATCGGAACACCCTGAATCGATAAAAGCGCTGCAACCACGCCGCCAAGGCTCACGATATTTCCGATGGAAAGATCGAATTCATTGATGGTCATGACAAATGTCGCTCCTAAAGCCACCATGGCGAGGGGCGCTGCCTGACGCGTTATATTAAGGAAGTTTTTCAGTGTAAAAAACGACGCAGGTCTCAGGAGTCCGAAAATTCCGATGATGACAACCAATGCTGCCACCGTTCCGTAATTCTTTAATGTTTTTCCTTTCATCTGTCGTTTTCCTCCCTCTCCGCCTCATAACAGCACGCCAGCACGTCCGTCGGTTTCAGGTCTTTATTCTCAAATGTCTTTCGTACTCTTCCGCATGCCATGACGGCAACCTCATCGGCAACCTCTAAAAGTTCCGTGAGATCGGATGACACATAAAGGACGGCTTTGCCCTTTTTTGTCTCTTCCTTCAGAAGCCTGTGGATCTCCTGTCGTGTTGCCACATCCACCGCCTGAGTCGGCTCATCACAAAGCCAGATCGACGGCTCCGTAAGGAGTGCCTTCGCGAAAACGACTTTCTGCTGATTTCCGCCAGACAGCTCCTTTGCCGGCTGGCTCACACCAACGCATTTGATCTTTAATGCCTCGATCATGTCCATCGCCTTTTTGTCGGCCGCCCGCTTTTGAAACCAGCCGCTTTTCGTGTAGCGGTCGATGGAGGAAAGCATCATATTCTCCTCAACGGAAAACGCGGGGATCATGGCTTTTCCTCTCCGGTCCTCACAGATAAACGCCATTCCCTGTCGGATAGATTCCGACGGGGTAGGGCGGACCGTGGTCTTTCCGTTGATCGTGACCTCGCCGCCTGCCAGCTTTCTCGTTCCGTAAATGCATTCCAGGAATTCTGTCCGCCCACTTCCGCAGAGCCCGAACATTCCGGTGATCAGCCCGGTCTTTATTTCCAGATCGACACCGCGGACGATTCCGTCCCCGGAGCGGATCCCGTGGATTTCCAGAGCTGTTTTTCCGATCTTTCCGTCGGCACCTGTTCCCAACAGCTCAGCTCCCTGAATATCCGTCTTTTCTGCTTCACTGCTCACTGTCTGCTTTACTCCGCCTTTACCAGATGCCTTATCTGCCGCTCCACCCTGAAGCTCCGCCTCAGCATCCTTTCCAGCTTTTCCGACGCCATCCGCGACTTCATTTCCGCTCATCAGCCGTACCAGCTCTTTTCTGCTGGTTCCTGCCGTATCCACCGTGGACACCCGCGTTCCGTTTCTTAAGACCGTGACCCGGTCTGCCAGCTCCATGATCTCTTCCAACCGGTGTGTCACATAGAGGACCGAGGTTCCTTTTGCCTTTAAGTTTCTCACGATGGAAAATAACAGATTCGTCTCCTTATCGGAAAGGGACGCTGTCGGCTCATCGAGGATCAAAAGCTTACAGTCACTCATCATCGCCCGGACGATCTCCACGCATTTTTTCTGTGCCGGGGTCATCATGGAAACCGGTTTCTTAAGGTCAAGATGGATCCCAAACTCCTCTGCTTTCGCCGCGGCTTCCCGTTCCATCTCTTTCCATCGGATCAGCCCGCCTTTTACCGGATAGGGTCTTCCGAGACAGATATTTTCCATTCCCGTAAATGCCGGGATCAGGACGTTGTCCTGAAAGATAATGTTGATCCCCAGCTTCCGGCTCTCTTCCGGTCGGATCACCTCCGGAAGATCTTTTCCGTTCCACAGGATACTGCCGCCGTCTCTCTTGTAGACACCGCCTAGGATCTTGATGAACGTGGACTTTCCGGCTCCGTTCTCACCGATGAGGCCATGGACCTCCCCCTCACCGAGAGAGAAGTCCAGACCTTTTAATGCGTATACACCGTTAAATTTTTTATCTACGCCCTTTACATCCAGCAACATCCTGTTTACCTGCCTTAATTTTTGTTTCTATTCTCCGTTTTATGCCTGTTCAGCGTTTTTAGTATCATGCCCGTTGAAACAGCACTTCTAAAATTTTTCGACATTTTTATCCGGATTCATTTGCTTACTGTGCATTCTCCTGCGTGATCAGCTCTGCCGGTGCATACATCTCACCTTTTTCGATCTCTTCACCGTCAAAGTACTTCTCCATCTGCTCACAAACGATACCAGCCATTCCTTCGAAGTTCTGCTTTACCGTCGCTTTTAAGTTTGTTCCGTCCTTGATCATCTCGACTGCCTGCTCGTTTCCGTCAACGCCTGTGACGATGACCTCGTCACGTCCTGCCTCCTGAAGTGCCTTTGCAGCGCCGATGGCCGGTTCATCCCATGCCGCAAATACGGCTGTGATGGAATCCTTGTCCGGATTTGCCGTTAAGAGATTTGCAACGATGTCCTGCGCGTCGTTGATCGGCTGCTCTGCCGGAACGTGCTGCTCTGTGATCAGCTTGATATCCGGATATTCCTTAATAATATCGTCAAATGCCTCGCTGCGCTTTACAACGCCCGGATGCGGTCTGTGTGTCAGGGCGATCACGGTTCCCTTTCCACCCATCAGATCGTCAAATAAGTATCTCACAATGAGCTCACCCATCTGGTAATTGTCGCTTGTCGCATTGATCTGCATTCCATCGATAAATCCACTGTCGCATCCGAATACCGGGATGTCCGCGTCAAAAGCGTCCTGAAGCTGGTTTGCTACCTGGTTCGGGTCAGCGCTCACAAGGACGATTCCATCGGTTCCGGAAGAAACAACATCCTCGATCCGGCTCGCAAGCTCCGCAAAATCGTTTGCCGTATCGATCACGAATACTTCCGCGCCCTCAGCTTCCAGATCTTCCTTAATATAGCCTGCCATCTGGTTTGTCGTGACAGATGTGAGATACGGGGTCATAACGGAGATCTTCTTTCCGGCAAGTGCGCCTCCCTCTGTCTTTTCCGCCTCGGTTCCGATCCCGGAAGCCGCCTCTGTGGCTG
>OAVJ01001127.1_pt1 | contig 11991 bp, 5 predicted proteins | sample 1516901 | NCBI WGS metagenome assembly OAVJ01 (sample SAMEA2580073, study PRJEB22360) | human gut metagenome | biome: human gut; feature: human-associated habitat; material: faeces | place: Denmark | collected 2008/2010 | reverse complement strand
TATAGTATCGAAGCATTTCCGGAGCAATCTTGAAACGGACAATCTTCATTTCACCTGGTTGCAGGAATATCTTTTGGAAACCTTTCAGCTCTTTCACAGGGCGGGTACTGCTGCCTACGAGATCACGGATGTAGAGCTGTACCACTTCTGTGCCGGGCCATGTGCCGGTATTGGTAACTTCTACTGCTGCGGTCAGTGAGCCGGTCATGTCCATTGATGAATGACTCAGATCAATGTCGCTGTAAGAGAAGGTGGTGTAGGACAGTCCGTAGCCGAATGGGTAAAGCGGATCATTGTCCACATCCAGATAATTACTGCGGAACTTCTCAAACCATTTGCCTTCTTTCAACGGGCGTCCGGTATTCTTATGTGCGTAATAAAGAGGAATCTGTCCGACATTCTTCGGGAAAGTCATAGTGAGTTTACCACCCGGATTGACATAACCGAAGAGTGCGTCGCCAATGGCGTATGCAGCTTCACTGCCTCCGAACCACACGTTCAGAATAGCGGGTACATGTTCCTGTTCCCAAGTCAACGTAAGCGGACGGCCGGTGAATAATACCAGTACCACAGGCTTTCCTGTCTTTAACAGTTCCTTCAATAAGTTCTGTTGTACATCGGGGATATTCAGATCCGTACGGCTGCTGCTCTCGCCACTCATTTCCGAAGACTCTCCTAAAGCGGCAATGATTATGTCCGAATGGCGTGCTACATTGAGCGCCTCGTCCAACAGCTGTTGGTCTGTGCGGCCATCACGGTTCAGCGAACGGCCGAACATCGTTGCCCGTTCTTCGTATGCGGCGTCACTGATCAGGTTGCTCCCTTTGGCGTACATGATATTCGCTTTTCCTGCTGTCATCTCTTTCAGACCTTCCACCAATGAAGGAGAGCGGTCGAGTACGGCAGCCACACTCCATGTGCCGGGCATATTCGTCCGGCTGTTGGCGAGCGGACCGATTACGGCAATATTGCCTTTGGGGTTGAAAGGCAATAGCGGATTTCCGTTAGGGTTCCTGTCGGGGCTGTCGTTCTTTAATAAGACAAAGCTTTCTGCTGCAATCCTGCGGGCGGCTTCACGGTGGGCTTTGGTAAATATGTCACGTGCCGGACGTTTCGGGTCACAATATTTATAAGGATTATCAAATAATCCAAGTTTATATTTGGCTTCCAGAATACGGCGGCAGGCTGTATTCAGTGTCTCCATCGAAACTTTACCTTCTTGAACGGATTTTTTCAGTGTTCCCACAAAGCCCTCGCTTACCATATCCATATCGACTCCGGCATTGATGGCACGTGCCGATACTGTCTGAAGGTCACCGATTCCGTGGTCGATCATTTCGGAAATCCCCGTGTAGTCGGTTACAACAAAACCGTTGAAGCCCCATTGCCCGCGCAAAATATCGGTCATCAGCCATTTATTGGCGGTGGCAGGTATTCCGTCTACTTCGTTAAATGACGCCATCACACTGCCTACACCTGCTTCGACGGCAGCTTCGTAAGGCAACATATAGTCGTTGAACATTCGCTGGCGGCTCATGTCTACGGTGTTATAATCACGACCGGCTTCTCCTGCGCCATATAAGGCAAAGTGTTTCACGCAAGCCATGATTTCATCGTTCCGTTGCATATTCTTTCCTTGATAACCGCGTACCATCGCTTCGGCAATCATGGCTCCCAGAAACGGGTCTTCACCGCTACCTTCGGATACACGTCCCCAACGAGGGTCGCGTGAGACGTCCACCATCGGACTAAACGTCCATGAAATGCCGTCGGCACTGGCTTCTACAGCTGCAATACGGGCGGATTCTTCAATAGCGGACATATCCCAAGTGCAGGATAGGCCGAGCGGGATGGGAAACATGGTTTCATAACCATGAATAACGTCCATGCCGAACAACAATGGGATACCCAAGCGGGAACCTTCCACTGCCTGTTTCTGTACATCGCGTATTTTCTCTACTCCTTTTAGGTTGAACAGTCCTCCCACTTCGCCTTTTTTGATTTTGGCGGCAATATCACTGCTTTTGGCTTGACCGGTGGTAATCTCTCCGGTGACGGGAAGATTCAACTGCCCAATTTTTTCTTCCAAAGTCATTTTGTTCATCAGTACGTCGATGAAGCGATCCATATCCTGTGGAGACTTTTGTGCCGATACAGTCAGAAGACCTGTGGCAAACAATAGGATGAGTAAACTTAACTTTTTGTATATCATGTTATTATATTTATTTATAGATAATCCGGATTTTGTACCAATACTCCTTTTGATTTATCAATTTCCGTCTGCGGAAGTGGAAGCAAGGCGTTCTTATCCTGGTAATTTAATTTTCCTGCCGCGTGCAACACATCTTTGGCAATCCCCCAACGGACAAGGTCATAGAAACGGTCGAATTCCATTCCCAGTTCCACACGGCGTTCGTGACGGATGGCCTCGCGCAACTCTCCTTGATCGGTAGTTGTCACTTTGGGCAGTATATTGGCATTAGAACCTCTGGCACGTGCACGAACTTGCTCCAGGTAGTCGATAGCTTCTCCCGGAATTCCTTTTTCGTTGGCTGATTCGGCTCCCATCAATAATACATCCGCATAACGGATCAGACGAATGTTTACCCAAAAGCCCTTATTGCTATATTCTTTACGCAAAGCCGGGTCAGTGTATGCTTTCTTGTTGAAGTAGGCGCCTATCGCCGGAGAAACAGGAGATTCGCCGTAAGGCTCGTTCGTATTCTCCGGAGTGATGGGGTCGCTGTCCGAATGGCGGAAATAAAGCAGAGTGGCATTCTTACGCGGATCGCCCGGTTCGTATGCCTCCGCCATATGTTCGGTTGCCATGTTCCATCCCCAGCCTAAATCCCACTGATCGGCTCCACGAACACCTTGTACTTCGCAGAACTGGCTACCGATAATATCGCTTTGCGGTAGGGCCGCAGTAGCGGTACATTGCAGTTCGAATATGGAGCCGCTGTTATTTTCACCTTCGTCTGTGAATATCTTATTGTACGGGGTGTTCAGGTTATAAAGGCCTTTCTTGATTACGTCGGTGGAGGCGGTGTACATATTGTCCCAATCGTTACGCATCATATAGGTACGCGCGTGTAAAGAACGTGCAGCTCCCCAAGTCAGCCGTCCTGTATAATCGGAACTCCATGTTTCAGGCAATGACTCTTCCGCTGTTTTCAGGTCGCGGTCTATTTGCTCGTATATCTTATCAGCGGTCGTTTTCGGAATATTGGCCTCCGAAGCGTCGTTGATTTTATAAGTCACCAAAGGCACTTCACCGAAGGCTCTTACTAGATTGAAGTAACAATAAGCACGGAAGAAGGAGGCTTCTCCTTTATTGATGATGTCTTCGCTTTCCGTCTGTCCCGTTGTTTCCTTTTCGGCGATAGCGTTGAGAATGTCATTACATTGATAGATGATGGCGTAATTTTTGCCCCAATAAGCACCTAGCTGACCATTGGAAGGAGTGTAGATGAAGTCGTCGTACATTTCGGCCACATCGGAACCGTCGCTGGCAAGACTTCCTTTCTCCGCATCTTCGGAGCGGAAACTGTGGATGGCGAAGGCGGGTGTACCGGAGGTTACGTCGAAGCTACGCATCATGGTGTATACATTATAGATCTTACCGTTCACTAGTGCGTTCGGATTGTCATCTTCTGTGAACTGTCCTTGCGGACTACGGTCCAGAAAGTCGCTGCAACTGCTCAGAAGCAGTGTGGTAGCGGCAATAAAGGTTGAAAATATATATTTATCCAGTTTCATACAATTATCGTTTTAAAAGGTTAAGTTGATTCCGAAGGTGTAGACTGCCGGTACGGGATAACTGCCGTTGTCCACTCCGAATGCGGTGGCGGTACCACCCAGCTCGGGAGTATAGCCGGTGTTATGTTTCCATGTCTTCAGGTTCTGAATGTTGACATAGACTTTCAGGGCTTGCAGACGTATCTTTGCGAGCAGGCTCTTGTCGAAAGAGTATGCCAACTGTACGTTACGGATACGGAAGAACTTGCCGTCTTCGATGTAGTATTCAGAATTCAACGTATTGATGGAATGTTTGGAGTTCAATAACGGTTGGCTGTTGGATGTTCCTTCTCCGTGCCAGCGGTCCATGCGTTGTGCCAGATAGTTGAACTGGGCAAAGTTATAGTTGTCCCATGTACGGAAGATCTGGTTTCCGCCTTGTCCCATCATATCGATACCAAAAGACCAGTTCTTGTAATCCACGCCGAGCGAGAAACCGTAAGTGACATTCGGTGTCGGATCACCTATCATGGTACGGTCTGCGGGAGTGATCTTTCCGTCGTTATTGACGTCGGCGAATTTCAAGTCACCGGGAGTAACTGTAGCAAGTGTATTCTCAGGAGACGATTTGATATCGGCTTCCGATTGATAGACTCCCGCTACCTTATAGCCATAGAAGTATCCGATAGGATAACCTGCCATTGTGTAACTTTGCTGTTTATCTCCGGCAATGATGGAATAACCGTCCTGAACAAGGCTTTTTACTTTATTCTTGATTGTAGTAAGGTTGGCGCTGACGGAATATCCCCATTCACCGATCTGGTCGCGCCAGGTGATTGCCATTTCCACACCTTTATTCTGAATCCGTCCCAAGTTACCGATACCGGGCATTGTTCCGGAGATTCCGGGAACTTCAGCAAGCAAATCTTTAGTGTTCTTCATATAATATACACCTTCGAAATGCAAGCGGTTGCGAAGCATATTCGTTTCAAATCCGGCTTCCCATGCCTCTACTTTTTCCCAGCGGAGGGTAGGATTAGGCAAATAGGCAAGTTGATATCCCGGATAAATGATGGACGGCTTACCGAATACGGCCGAATAGGCATTGGTCAATAGCGGTTCAGCAGGATAGGCCTTGTCCAGATTCTGATTTCCCAATGTTCCGTAAGAGGCCTTAATCTTCAACATATCCAGCCACTTGATGTCCTTCATGAATTCTTCTTCGGTCATCAGCCAACCGCCACCTAGCGAGAAGAAATTCTGCCACTCATTGCCTGTATAAGAGAATGCGGAAGAACCGTCCCGACGGAATGACCCGTTGAACAGATATTTCCCTTTATAGTTGTAGATGACCCGTGCAAGCATAGACACGGTACTGCGTTCCCATTGGGTACTTCCATTGGTTGCCGTAGCGGCATCTCCGATACTGACGAACCATTTATCCGGATCGTCCGGAATCACAAGGCCTACTCCTTGTTTGCGCGCTCCGTCCAGGCGGCTTAGTGAGTTATAATAAGTGGTAAAGCCGGCAGTGGCTGTCAGGTTATGATTGCCGTTGTCGAAACTGTTGGTATAGGTCAGCACATAGTCACTCTGTACTTTCGTCTCGTTTTCCTTGAACTGGCTGACTTCTGTTTTACCTGTTCCCAAAGTGGAAACATCTCCTTTGACGGTAGAGTCGTATACTTTTATGATAGGAGTATAGGTACGTCCGTTGTTGGAAGCGTAGTCCATAGAGAACGTCGCTTTGAAGGTAAAATGTTTCAGGAAGTCCACTTCGCCATAGACATTACCCGATGCGCGATAGTTTTCGGCTTTCGTTGTGTTCGCTTTTAAATCGACATCTACCATAGGGTTGTTGATCTGTGCTTTCTGAAAATTGGGCAAAGCGCTGTATAATCCATACTCGTCGTTATATACCGGAGCGATAGGAGTGGAGCGGAGAGCACCTAACACCTGTTTCGAGTCGGCAGGTAGAAGGCGTGCGCCGTTGAATTGGAAACCTACTTTCAGGAAGTCGGTGATTTTATAATCATTGCTGGCATTGATGGTCACCTTGCTGAATTTCTCATGTTCGATGTTGCCTTGTTCGTAAGAGTAGCCGACACCCAGATAGAAACTATGTTTGGGAGAAGCTCCTGTGATACTGATATTATTGTTCGTGATAAAGGCAGTCTGGAAGATTTCATCCTGCCAATCGGTGTTGGCGTCCCAGCCGGTGTAATCGAACGGGTCATCTTTCTGGTTGGCAAGCTGTTCGCTATACAGCTCTTTGAATTGCGGGCCATTGACTAATTTTACTTTGTCCACCACTTTCTTGAAGCCGAAAGAAGTATTTATATTGACCAAGGTCTGTCCTTCTTTTGCTTTCTTGGTGGTGATGATGATAACACCGTTTGCACCACGAACACCAAAGATGGCTAGGGACGACGGGTCTTTCAGAATCTCCATCGACTCGATATCTTCCGGATTAAGGAAGTTGATATTATCATTGAATAAACCGTCGACAATGTACAGCGGTTTATATCCATTGATGGAGTTTGTACCACGGATACGGATTTCCGGATCGGCTCCGGCTCGTCCTGAGTTTACAATCTGCACACCTGCCACTTTTCCCTGTAAGGAAGAAAGTGGGTTCATAGCCGGTTTATTGGCTATTTCTTCTCCTTTGACGTTGGTGATGGAACCTGTCAGATCTCTTTTCTTTGCACTACCGTATCCGATAACGACTGTTTCGGCTAGTACTTGCGAGTCTTCTTTTAGGGTGACGTTAATTATGCTTTGTGTTCCTACTTTGATACTCTGTGTAGTCATTCCCACGTATGAAAACACCAATACATCCTCCGGAGTGACGGAGATTGAATATTTACCGTCCATATCCGTAATGGTTCCGGTAGAAGTCCCTTGTACGAGTACCGATGCACCGATCAACGGCTCATTGGCGGCATCTGTTACCGTTCCTGTCACCGTCTTTGTTTGTGCAAAGGCAGAGATAGAACCTAGTAACAGGCAAGTGAGCATAATGAAGCCCTTTAGCCTGATGGCTTTTGTCTGAAGATGTTGTGAAAGTCTAGTCCTCATTGCATTAAATTTTTCCATTTGTTACTATTTAGGTTGAAGTATCTATTCTGTCGCCTGTCGGCGAAAGTAACAAAGGAAACAAACCAAACTCAAAAAAGATTATGAAAAAGGGAAGAATACTTGTTTTTAACAAAAAAGCCCTCAAGAAAAGTTCTTGAAGGCTGCTGTCTTTTAATGTGCGGATGATAGGACTCGAACCTACACGCCTCACGGCACCAGATCCTAAGTCTGGCGCGGCTACCAATTACGCCACATCCGCATGTGTAGCTTTTTGTTTAGCGGTGCAAAGATAGGAAGATTTTCTGATTTAACAAATAATTCGGTAATAAAGTTATTCACTTAATATTTCAAATGCCCTTTCAATCAGTGCATCCTTCTTTTGTGATTCTGCATCTCCATGCTCTATTCCCTCTTCCAGAATCTTATCCATATTTACGTATACATCTGGCTCTATTCCATTTTCCAGAGGCTTTTTATACTTGTTAAAGTGAGGACTGGCTGAGAAGCGAACACTCCAACCATTGGGTAATTCTGAAGAGAAAGGTAGCCCGGAACCTCCTCCGGTTTGGTCACCTACCTGAAATATTCTTTGCTCTTCGTTATCGTTGTTTAGACTGTGCATGGCATTCACAAAATCGTTTGTGGCACTGTAGCAACGACGATTGGTAAGTAAAACCACTTTTTTCTGCCAACGGATGCTATTAGAGGGTTCCAGGTAGATCGGCTCCATTTCAGAAAAGTCATTATGTCCCGGACCGGTTTTGTGCTGGATATATCCGGTCAATGTCTTTTCGTTGGTGAAACGGGCGGCAATACGGGTGGAATTAGTCAGGTTTCCTCCTCCGTTGTCGCGTACATCAATGATTAATCCGTTGCAGAGCTTCAAATAATCGAGTACATGGTCTAAATTACCGTCTCCAACTCCGGCACTAAAACTTTCGTAGCGGATATAACCTATATTATTATCGAATATTTTATATTTCAAACCAGCAGATGTACGATAACCGGAACTGGCACTTCCCAAATAGTAATTGTATAAGATATCCTCTCTATAGTTCCAAGGATATCCTTGATACCAGGCATCGTAATATGAGATACGACTGGAGGAGGAGAGGTTGACGTGCCCGTCTTTCAACTCATATAGCATTTGACTTAGTATATCAAACAGGTCGTCATCCGAAATTCCGGGTTTCACCAGTTTTCCATACTTGTCGTGAACAGCGTCCCAATCAATGCCTTTCTCTTCCAGAAAACAATACCGTTCATCAATAATCTTCCATAGTTGCTCGAAGTTTCCTACAGGATCATTGGCATATTCCTCTTCCCTGATACATCCGGTCACTACCGGAAGACAACAGAGCAGCCAAAGCATTTGTCTAATATTATTTCTCATTCTTAATCTTGTATTAACTCTCAACTCTCAATTTTCAACTCTCAACTTAATAAGCTCTTACCGATGACGGTAGAACACTGGCTCCTTTTTTGTTTCGGATGCGGTATAATTCTTTCACAAAGCCTACCATAAACACATGTGAGTAGGTGTGCGTCTTGATATTGTTTACATTGGACTGCTGCAAATCCGCCAGATAGCTGAAACGCATTTTAGTATATCCTATAGGAAAGTCGACGGAAAGCATTTGCCGTAGCGAAGGCTGGTTATGTAAAGAAGTGAATTTGATGACTCCTCCGGCATTTCCCAGTGAGAAAATCTCATAATAAGATTGTCCGTAATGGGGGGAAAACATGACTCCCATTACCGGCAAATTCACTTGATAGCGCAATACTACCGGATAACGTTTGATTTTCAGATGCCAGATAGCCATTCCCGATGCATCCAGATTGATATATGCTCGTGCCGAAGCCGGGTTGTTTGTGTTCCGAAGATTGTAGACAAAACCTCCGTTGGCGTCTAGCAATCCTCCTGCCAACAGTTTGAAGTTCTCTGTCAGACGGAACTGATAATGGAGCCCGTAGTTCCAGTTAACCAATCCGGAAAATGTATTGTTGTTGTCGGCTCGGTTGTGCGTATAGCCTATATCCGCCTGAAAGAAATTCTGTACAGACACATTCCCGTCAAAAAGCTTGGTCATACGGATTGTTTCGCGGGAAACACGGAAATCGATTCCTTTGTATTCCTGAGGCGAAAGATAAGTATCAAACACGTTCGTGAATCCGACACCGTACATCGTAGCACGTGTTACATAACGATGAATCAGCAGACTGTCTGCCTGCGCTTGTAATCTTGTGCAAAGGGCGAACAGGATGCATCCTGCCAGCCCTAGATATAGTATTTTTTTCTTCATCAGAATAACTTCATCTGCCCCGTGATCTCATCAATAATATCGCTCTCGCTTTTGTCGCTATCCGGATCCAAGTTTTCCGGTTCTTCTTCCGGCTCCTCCTGAGTTTCTTGTACAGGCTCGGGGAAGCGGGTAGGTTCCAGCTCGTTAATAGTTTCCACTGCGTAGGTGGTGATACGTTTGCCTTTCGCTTTGAAACCTTTGACTGCGATAAATTCTTCGGCTTCAATCTCCAGCGGATCACGGAAGCTATCGTGTCCTCCGAATATAACTTCCAGGCGCGGATAGTACTCGTCCGTCAGCAGAATAAGGCGATTGTTCTTATTCTCTCCCAGATAGTTCTGCTTGCGGTTGGAACCTTCAAAGCAGAAACGTTTCAAATATGGATAATTCTGTTGGTCTGCATCATATAGTGCGGCGGTCCATACCTTGTTGGGATCGAACTTCTCGACAATACTTACATTATCTTCGTAATGGTTGCTCAGGTCGAAGTTGCTGGTATAGAAGTCACCGTTGTTCAAGACAACCAATATGGTATCCTCGCTTTGGAATTCTCCGAGATATTCTCCCCTTCCGTCGTAGTTGAGGCGGAGTATATCTCGATCAAACCAGACTTTACGTCCTCCGAGAGTAGAACCGCCTCTCTGTTTCAAGGCGATCTTATGCACCGGAAGCCGGGTGAGGATAATGCCTCGTGCCTGTCTTCCTTTGATACCTACTTCGCTAAAGTCCTGTTCAAAGATAATACGGCGGACACGCGGGTTCGGTTTCAGTGTCACCTTGATGATTTCGGCCTCCCCGTTCGGATTGGCACTGAAATAAGTGATACGTGAGTCCGGAGTTCCTTGAGTGACATCGTATTCACGGTCGCGGACAACGGAGGTTACAGCGAAGCGTTTGACATACGTTGTCCCTTCTTTTCCGTCACGGTAGGCCACGTTGTAAATCGTGCGCTTGTCGTTCTTCTTGAATACATTGACATAGAGCACGTTTTTACCGACAAACTTCTTATCGGCGACGGGAGTAACAATATATTTACCGTCGCGGAAGAAGATGATAACGTCGTCAATATCCGAACAGCATGCCACGAATTCATCTTTCTTCAAACTTGTTCCGATGAATCCTTCTTCACGGTTGATATAAAGTTTTTCGTTCGCTTCCACTACTTTGGCAGCTTCGATGGTGTCGAAGTTCCGGAGTTCCGTGCGGCGCGGGAAATTCTTGCCGTATTTGTTCTTCAGCATTTGATACCAGTTGACGGTATAATCTACGATGTGAGCCAGATGGTTATCAATCTCGGCAATTTCCTCTTTCATCTTGGCGATCAGTTCATCCGCCTTGTCTGAATTGAATTTCAGGATACGTCCCATTTTGATTTCCATCAGCTTGAGGATATCCTCTTTGGTCACTTCACGGATAAACTGCGGATAGTAAGGTGTCAGACGCTTGTCGATATGTTCGCAGGCTGCATCCATGTCTTTGGACTGCTCGAACTCTTTGTCTTTATAGATACGCTCTTCGATGAATATTTTTTCGAGTGAGGCGAAATGCAATGCTTCCAGTATTTCGCCTTTCTTGATTTCCAGTTCCTGCTTCAGTAAATCCAACGTGTTGTCTGCCGACTTTTTCAGTACTTTACTGATGGTTAGGAAATGTGGCTTGCTGTCATCAATGACACAACAGTTGGGGGAAATGCTTACTTCGCAATCAGTGAATGCATACAGTGCATCGATAGTCCTGTCCGAAGAAGTGCCGGGCGCAAGATGTACCAGTATCTCTACGTTGGCAGCCGTGTTGTCGTCTACCTTACGGATTTTGATCTTTCCTTTATCAACAGCTTTCAAGATAGAGTCGATCACTGTCGAAGTCGTCTTTCCGTATGGAATTTCTGTGATAGCAAGCGTTTTATTATCAATCTTGTTGATCTTGGCACGTACTTTCACGGCTCCGCCACGCTCTCCGTCGTTGTATTTGGCTACATCGATAGAGCCTCCTGTCTGGAAATCAGGATATAGTTGGAATTCCTCTCCGCGTAAATAGCTGATAGAGGCATCACAAAGTTCGTTGAAATTGTGTGGTAAAATTTTTGAAGAAAGTCCCACGGCGATACCTTCCACTCCCTGTGCTAATAATAACGGGAATTTCACAGGAAGAGTGACCGGTTCCTTGTTTCGTCCGTCATAAGAAAGTTTCCATTCGGTAGTTTTGGGATTGAAGACAACATCCAGCGCAAACTTGGACAAGCGTGCTTCGATATAACGGGGAGCAGCTGCGCCGTCTCCGGTGAGGATATTACCCCAGTTACCCTGACAATCGATCAACAGGTCTTTCTGTCCCAACTGTACCAGGGCATCTCCGATAGAAGCATCACCGTGAGGGTGGAACTGCATGGTGTGTCCCACAATGTTAGCCACTTTGTTATATCGTCCGTCGTCCAGACGTTTCATGGAATGTAGGATACGGCGTTGTACCGGCTTCAAACCATCGTTGATATGAGGCACGGCACGTTCCAAAATAACGTACGAAGCATAGTCCAGAAACCAATTCTGGTACATGCCTGTGAGCTGATGTTTTACGCTTTCGTCCCGTGCGTCCGCCGGTTTGTAATCTGAATGTCCTTCCGGTATCTCGTTGATTTCGTCACTCATAAATTCGTATATACTATAATATTTTAACGCATACGCAGGCAAAAATACAAAAATAAAAGAGATTTCGGAAAAGAAAGGGGGATATTCCGAATGTTAAAAGGGTATAAATTGACTTATTCTTTTTCTTTAGTTATTGTAGGGATGGTACAAATATATAAGAAAACTTTGATTTCCTATAATAAAGACTTAATTTTGTTGCAGCCAACACTTATCTGACACCCGGG
>OAVJ01001117.1_pt1 | contig 12070 bp, 11 predicted proteins | sample 1516901 | NCBI WGS metagenome assembly OAVJ01 (sample SAMEA2580073, study PRJEB22360) | human gut metagenome | biome: human gut; feature: human-associated habitat; material: faeces | place: Denmark | collected 2008/2010 | reverse complement strand
TTGTGGCGAAGGACATGATCTTCTCCTGAGTTGCGTCTTCTCCTTCCACCTCACCTGTGATGTGACCGTTGCACATTACGATGATTCGGTTGGACATACCGATCAACTCCGGCATTTCCGACGAGATCATAATGATGGATTTGCCCTGTTTTACGAGATCGATCATGATCTGGTAGATCTCATATTTGGCACCGACGTCGATACCTCGGGTCGGTTCATCCATGATCAGGATATCAGGATTGTTCGCAAGCCATCTTGCGATAATTACCTTCTGCTGGTTACCACCGGAGAGAGACTGGATCAGCGTCTTTCCGCTCGGTGTTTTGATCTTTAATTTCGCGATGCTGTCTTTTACGACGTCATCGACTTCTTTCTTGTTGATCTTACCCATATGGGTATAATGCTTATAGGAAGCGATCGCTGTATTATCATCAATACTCAAGCATCCAAAGATACCGGTTCCGCGACGATCCTCTGTGATCATTCCTACAGAGCTGTTGATCGCATCCTGCGGTCGTTTAATATGTGCCTCTTTTCCAAGGATCTCAACGGTACCGCTCTCAATGTGGCGCATTCCGAAGATTGCTTCCATAAGTTCTGTTCTCTGTGCTCCGACTAAGCCGCCGAAGCCTAAGATCTCGCCCCTCTTTAACTCAAAAGAGCAGTCTTTAAAGGAGTTCGGTAAGATACTTGTCAGGTGGCTGACCTTGAGGACAGTCTCATCCGTCCGGTAATCATCCTTCGGCGGATAAACGTTATTTAACTCACGTCCAACCATCTGTTTTACGATCTCCTCATCGGAGATATCTTCGATCGCCCAGGTTCCAACGTATGTACCATCTCGCATGATCGTGATATCGTCGGAGATCTGGCGGATCTCAGCCATCTTGTGGCTGATATATATCATAGAAACACCTCTGGATTTCAGATCTCTGATGATCCGGAATAATGCTTCTACCTCGTTATCAGTCAGGGAGGACGTCGGCTCATCCAGAATTACAAGATTTGCACTCTGGCTGACCGCTTTCGCGATCTCTACTGACTGCATCTGTCCGATTGATAATGTGCCGAGCTTTGCTTTCGGGTCAAAATCCATCTTAACATCCCGAAGCCATTTCTCAGCTTCTTTGTTCATCGTCGCATGATCAACGACCTTGACCGGTCCGTAGTTTTTCATCGGATAACGTCCAAGATACATATTCTCAGCGATGGAGCGCTCAGGAATCGGCTGAAGCTCCTGATGAACCATGGCAAGTCCTTTGTGAAGCGCGTCGTCCGGGTTTGCGATTTCGGTTTTTACACCGTCAATATAAACTTCGCCTTCATCCATTTTGTAAATTCCGAAAAGACATTTCATCAGTGTCGATTTACCGGCACCGTTTTCTCCCATCAGTGCGTGGACCGTTCCGGGGCGGACCCGTAAATTTACTCCGTCAAGTGCCTTAACACCTGGGAAGGTTTTTTTGACTCCTCTCATTTCGAGTCTGTACTGTTCTGCCATCCCAAAACTCCTTTCAGATACACTCCCCCGCATCTCCGGGTGGCATATTTTTTAAGTTTTAAGTTCAGAGAACCGGGTGTGCCAGACACACCCGGTTCTCATTTGTTACAGTATCAATTACTTTAACATATCAAGGATTTCCTGAGCGTTATCCTTAGTAACCTTTTCGTAGTTGACCATGTTGACAGCATCAACCTTCTCGCCGCTTAAGAACTTAACAGCGATATCGCTTGCAGCCTGAGCCTGTGCGAAGTGGTTGTTGAATACAGTACCTGTCTGCTTGCCATCGATTACGTTCTGAACAGCCTCTGTCAGAGCGTCAACGCCTACAAGGTAGATATCCTCGTTAACTTTACGTCCTGCTGCCTCGATTGCCTGTAATGCACCAAGTGCCATAGCATCGTTGTTGCAGAAGATAACCTCAATCTTGTCGCCGTACTGGTTTAAAGCGTCCTGTGCGATCTGCTGAGCCCTAGCCTGATCCCAGTCACCACGCTGTTTTAAGAGCTCCTCAACTTCCATTCCTGCGTCTGTAAGAGCCTTAACAGAGAACTCTGTTCTGTACTGAGCATCTACGTTCTCCGGGTCACCCTGGATCATGATGTAGGAAACTTTGCCATCGCTGTTGATATCACCCTTGTTTGCAGTCTCAAGGATCTCTTCGCCCTGGTATGTACCGGACTGTCTTGCGTCACATCCTACGTATGTAGCGTTAAGACCTTCAGATTCCCATCTCTCTTCTTCTGTTGCGTCCGGCTCACGGTTGATGTAAACAACCGGGATACCAGCTTCGTTACACATATCTGTGATCTCCGGTGCGGAAGAAGCCTGTACAAGGTTTAAGATCAGAACATCATATTTCTGAGTGATGAAGTTCTGGATCTGGTTTGTCTGCTCTGCCTGATCGCCCTTACCATCCTGAACGACTACGTTCTCAGCCTTGAATCCAAGGTCCTCTGTTAAGTAGCGAACTAACTCTGTTCTGTAAAGAGTCATGAAGTTATCATCGAACTTGTAGATGCTGATGCCGACTTTCTTGTCTGCTACATCTGTGGTTGCTGCTGCGGCTGGAGCTGTTGTTGGAGGCTCTTTTTGTTGTATGGAAAAATATGATGTCTGCCTCGTTGGTGGCTGCTGTTGTCTCTTTTGCTGCCTCAGTAGCTGCTGCTGTTGTTGCTGTTGTGGAAGAGCTTCCTCCGCATCCCGCTAAAGACAGGGCCATCATGGAAGCCAGTGCCATTGCTGTTACTTTCTTTGTCATTCTCATGTTTTTGAATCCTCCCATTCAAAAAATAATTTTGACCGTTTAGGCATTTTCCCTTAACGACAAGTTAATTATAGCTTGTCTTTGTGCATTTTTCCATACTATTTTTTATGATAAATTATTAAAATTCTTTGATTCCTGTAAAAAAACCACAATTTTTTGTCATATCATGGCAGAAATCAGCTTAAATATAACAGTACAGGCATGTGCCGCCTCACACATGCCTGTAAAAAATGATGTCAGTTAGCGATGATATGCTGGGGACACCAGAAATATTTTTCCTGGGTCACCTCTTTTCCCATTGCGAGCTCCTCCGCCGTATCGAAGATCCTCTTCGCGTAGATATCCTTGCTGGATTCAACCGTCCCAAAGAGTTTTCCCTCGCGGAACGCCTCCTGGCCGGCCGGTGTCCCGTCGATCCCGACAAGCTTGATCGTCCCGGCGACGATCCCCGCCCGCTCGATGGCATCAATCGCACCAATAGCCATGTCATCATTGTTGCAGAGCACAAGCTCGATTTTATTCCCATAATCCGAAAGCCACTGTTCCATGAGGGCGGAGGCCTGGTTTCTCTCCCAGTTTGCGATCCCGCCTGTGATCTTCTCGATCGGAACGCCGCCGTCCTTCAGGGTCTCAATGGACCACTCCGTGCGGATCAGGGAATCCTGGTGGTTCGTCTCCCCCTCAAGGAGGACATACGAAACAACCCCGTCCCCGTTCCGGTCAAGGGTGGACGGATTCTTCCGGTAGGCGTCTACGAGGATCTGCCCCTCCAGAACCGCGGACTCCTTTGCGTCCGCTCCCACATAGTACAGTTTCTCCCAGCGGTTCATGTCCTCCGCGACCGGCTCCCGGTTGAAAAAGACAATGGGAATATCCGACTCCATAGCCTGATCGATCACGCCGGACGCGGCGGAACGGTCCACCATATTGACGCAGAGCACGTCGCAGCCAAGATCGATCATACGCTCCGCCTGGCTGTTCTGCGTGAGCTGATTTCTCTTCGCGTCCCGGACATCCAGCGTCACGCGGACCCCGGTCTCCTTTTCATATTCCTTCGCCGCCTGCTCCATGGAATTCCGGAGCGTGCCGATGAACGTGTCATCCCCGCGGTATAACAGGACACCGATCCGCAGGGACATCTTTTTTTCCTCATGCCCTCCGGTCTTTTTCGCGTACAGCCAGGCGCTTCCGAGAAGCGCCGTCGCCGCAATGGCAAGGATCAGAACATTTCCCTTTTTCATACCTGCCTCCCCCCTATTCCATCGGATATAGCATCTTTTCGAAGATCCCACTCCTTAAGATCTCCCCGTCGATATACTCCGGTGTCAATGTGATCCGTTTTTCCTTCCACTCTCCCCCAGCTGCCTGAACCGCCTTTTCAACACTTAAATAACCCTCGTCGAACCGGTTCCATGCCATCAGACCCTTGACGATCCCCCGGTCGAGCTGGTTTAAGAGCGCCGTCGTGCTCCCGATCCCGTAAAGAGCCGTCACATGTTCCCGGTACACACTGCTGCCCTCCAGGATATCCGCAAGCTCGGATAAGGCACCAACATCCATGCCGACCGCCATAAAATCACCGCTCTCCGGATATACCGTTTCCTCGATAGCCTTGCGGTATGTGTCCTCTGACTTTTTCTCGATCAGACGTACGGTAAAACCGGCGGGGTCCAGCACAGAGCGGATCCCGTCATACGCGTCAAGGTTCCCCGTGTACGCCATTCCCTCGGAGAACAGGCATACCGGCACAGCCGGATCCTCGCTCTCCGCAATCTTCTCCCCAAGCGTCCGTCCCATCTCGTAGCGGTCCACAGAGATGGAGCACGCCACCGAGCTGTTGATCGCCGTGGGACCAAGAAAGATCACCGGGCAGCCCGGCGAGATCTCATCGAGCTTCATGACCGCGAGATCCTCGCGGACCGGCGCAAGGATGATCGCATTCGCTCCGTCCTTTATTTCACGGACGATCAGTTCTTCCTGCTGTTCCTCATCGTTTTCCGCGTACAGCGTGATGAAATTGACATCCGCCTGATACTTCTTCTCCGCCATATCCATGCCCGCACGGAAGCTCCCATAATAGTTGTCATTCACGTTGTCTATGATGACGGAGATCCGGCAGATCTCCCTCTTTTTTTCCTTGATGATCAGATCCGTGGACGACAGCAGATAGAGCATCACAAGGAGAAGGATGCCGGCACACCAGCTGATTTTTTCTCTATTTGACATGGATCTTTTCCCCCTCTGCCGTCTCAGCGTAAGGCACCGCCCGCATGTGGATCGTCACGACCGTCCCCTCATCGAGCTCGGATTCGATGGACAGACCGTATTCCTGTCCAAAATACAGCCGGATCCTCTCATTGACGTTCCGCACCCCGATCCCGGAGCCGCTTCCGGACTTCACATGCGGCTTATCCGTGAACATGCCTTCCACCTGCTCCTTCGTCATCCCGAGTCCGTTGTCGGAAACCTTCATATAAAGATCCTCCCCATCCCGGTACACCCGGATCCGGATCTCCCCATCGCCGTCCATAAACTCCATTCCGTGATAGACCGCATTCTCGACGAGCGGCTGGAGGATCAGCTTCACGCTCGCGAGCTCCATGACATCCTCATCCGCCTCGATCTCATAAGTAAAACGGTTCTTAAACCGCATGTGCTGGATCATCAGATAGTTTCTCACATGTTCCAGCTCATCCCGAACGGGAATAATGCTCTTCCCACGGCTTAAGCTGATCCGGAAGAATCTGGCGAGCGCCGTCACGACCTTCACCGCGTCCGCCTGTTTCTCATTCTCGATCATCCAGACGATGATATCGAGGGTGTTGTAAAGGAAATGCGGGTTGATCTGCGACTGTAAGACATCAAATTCATTTTTCCGCTTGGATTCATGCTCCGCCACGATGTCGTCCATCAGATGCCGGATCTGGGTCGTCATGTTCCGGATGGAGGTGCCGAGGTGACGGATCTCATAGGAACCGCCCACATAGACTTCCGTTTCCAGATTGCCCGCCTCAATCCCGTTCACAGAACGCTCCAGTTTTTCGATCGGCGTCGTAATCCTCGTGGAAATGTAAGCATTGATGACCGCGAGGATGAATACGACAAAGGCAACAATAAACACGATCAGGATCCTTGTCTTCAACGCGTTTAAGGATGCGCCGCCGAGTGCCGCCGCCCCGACGATCTTCCAGCCGGTATAGCCGACCGTCTTGACCGTCACGGCACGCCCCTTTCCTTTATATTCCTCCCGATGGATCCCGTCCCTGTATTCCGCTGCCGCCTCAAGGTTCTCATCCTCGAGCCCGGAGTAGATCAGCTGGGACTGCGGATGGTAGATCAGCTCCCCGTCCGCGCCGAGAAGATAGACATAGCCGCCGTTTCCCAGGGTGATCCCGTCAAACAGCTGTTCCAGGCTGTCATAGCGGATGTCGATGAGGAGAACGCCCTGCTCCGTGGACGAGCCCTCCGTGATCTCCACCGCGCGCGCCGCCGAGATCACCCAACGGTACTGGTTCTCCCCCGCGTCGAACACCCGCTGGACATGCGGGACTGAGAAGTGAAGATTCTCCGTCTTTTTCAGTGCCGCCTCAAACCACGGTTCCGCTGCCGGATCTGCCCCCGTCTTGAGTCTCGTGGCGGGAACGGCCTCCAAAAGCTCTCCGTCTCTGGAAAACAGGGCGATATTCTCGACATTATCCTTGTTGTTGTCGTAGAGAAGCGTCATCTCTTTGTTGACACTCTCATTCCTCAGATCCGCGTTTTTTACGATCCCGTAGTATGTGGTGTCCGAAAGCTTCATGATTCCGCGGAGCCACACATCCACAGACCGGTTCAGCTGGTCGATCAGGATCTGGTTCTCCTCCTGCATCGTATCCGACATCTGCTTTGACATCCGGCTGTACAGGGACAGTCCGATAAAGATGCTCGCCGCCAGGGCTGTCACCGTAAAGTAGACGAAGATCATATAGCGGATGCTGGTCCGTTTGAATAAGCTGCCCTCATTTTCCGGTTTCATCCCTCTCTCCCCCGCCGGCCCTACGACCGGCTTCCTCTGAATTTCGTCGGTGAAACGCCGAATTTTTTCTTAAATACGTAGCTGAAATAATTCTGTTCCTGGTAGCCGACCTTTGCCGCGATCACATAGGTCTTGTCATCCGTCTTATTCAACAGCTCCACAGCCTTATTGAGACGCACATCCGTCAGGTAACCGATATAGGTCTGCCCCGTCGCTTTTTTGAACATCGTCGAAAAATAGGCGGGACTCATGTGCAGCGTCCGGCAGACCTGCTCCACAGACAAGTCCGGATCCTGGTAATTCTCCATGATATACCGCTTCGCGCGCTCCATGCTCTGGCGCGTCGTATTGTCACGCTCCTGGTCCATCGCCCCGTTGATCCTGAGTGCCGCCTCAAGAAGCCATTTTGAGAACTTCTCCCGGTTCATCACCTGCCGGATCATCATAAACGGATCCGTCCCCATCCCGGTATCCCCAAAAAGCGCTCCCAGTTCCAGGTCGTACTGCTGGATGAGCTGGACCAGACAGTTCGCGACGCTGAACATGTAGGTCTGGTACTGCCGCGCATGGACCTTCGCGTCAGACATCCTTCCGATGATCCCGGATACCACGGACCTTATCTTCTCCTCCGGACCGAATTTTACCGCCTGGATGAGGGCAGACTCGTCCTCCGCGGTAAACTGGAGCTTTCCGGTGTTCACCGGCTCCACATCGTTGATGTAGATCGTACTGCCGCTCCCGACAATTGCGCGGTAGCCCAAGGCATCGAGCGCTGACCGGAAGGACTCACAGATCAGACCGAGCTCCGTCCGGCTGTGCCCGATCCCGATCGTTACCGGGATCATCAAGATCTTCCGGATCTCCTTGCAGATATCGCTTAAGATGTCGATCATGCTGGTCTGGGAGTTGTTCTCATCGATCGCCACGATCCCGGCGATCTCCGCGTCGGCCGCCCCGGAGAACGAGAACAGGGAGAATCTGCAGTACGGTTTCAGGTTCTCCTCAAGGATTTGCATCACAGAGATCGGGATCAGCTCCCGCTCCTCGTGGAGCGGAAGGATCAGCTCCCCGGACACTTCGGAAATTTCCGCTTTCACCGCAATGGAGATCCACTTTTTCGCTCCCGCAAGTGGGATATCGTACTGTTCCAGGCGGTCATTGACCGTTTTCCCGTCCATCTGGTGGCTCACAAGATCCTTTAGGAACTGCTCGCGCAGGATCGGCAGGCTGCGTCTGTAGTTTTCCCGCAGAAGGCTCACATCGCGCTTCTGCTCGATTTCCTCGTCGAGGCTCTCCTGGATCCTCCTCAGGATCGCCGTCAGCTCCTCCACATTCACGGGCTTTAAAATATACTCCGTCACATTCAGCTTGATCGCGCGCTTCGCATAATCGAAATCATCATATCCGGAAAAAATGACGATCTTCATCGATGGATACCTCTGGCGGATCTTCTCCGCAAGCGTCAGCCCGTCCATGTATGGCATCCGGATATCCGTGAGGACCACGTCCGGCTCTAAGGCTTCGATCTTCTCCAACGCGTCCTCCCCATTCTCCGCGTCCCCGACAACGGTAAACCCAACCGCCTGCCAGTCGATCTTGCGGATAATACTCTTACGCACTTCCTCCTCGTCATCCACAAGGATAATTCTGTATAAGTCCATTTTCTGCTCCTATCTTTCAAAAGATCTGTTCCAGATGCTTCCGGATGACCGCCGTTTCCCCATTCTGACAGCCTGCCAGACCCGGAGTGCAGAGAAGGAGCATAACGGCTCCAAAGATTACAGAGCGCCTGCCCCCTCCTGTCTTTTTCTTTCTATTCAACGCAACAAGGTCCTGCATGTATTCCATCCTTTTCATCTGCCCGGTCACCTTGCCTGTTTCCGTGCTTTTTTATTCGCATACATATTCGCGTCCGCGCGCGCTTTTGTGTCGGAAATGCTCTCCTGCTCCTCGATCAGGGCACTGCCGTATGAGGCACCCGGGAGCATATGCAGCGATTTTTTCCGTTTTTCTATGATCCAGTAAAATTTCTCCCTGCAGTATTTTTCCTTCTTCGGTTCCCTGAACAGGACGCAGAACTCATCTCCGCCGATCCGGTAACAGTTTCCATAGCGGGAATACGCCTTTTTCAGACATTCCGCGATCACCTTCAGGCACTGGTCCCCCGCCTGATGACCGTATGTATCGTTGATGTACTTAAAATTGTCGAGGTCGAAGACGATCAGCATCTTATCCTCCGGCCGGAGCTTCAGTGTCCGGTTCAGATAGCTCTTCTGGCTTAAGAGTCCCGTCAATCCATCCAGCTGGTTCCACATTTCATTGCAGTAGAGGTAATAGAGTACTGAGATCAGGGTAATTTGCCATGATATTGACCGGACGGAGCCTTACCGGAGTCCCATCCACTATCACGGTAACCAGCTCAAGGACCGAAATCACGCCGATCAGGATGAAGGTCAGCAGAAAAGTCCTTCTCTGTCTCGGAAACAGCGCTTCACTGAAATTGACGATCATACACATGAACCCAAGGACAAAACAGTTGATAACCGTCAAAGAAAAAAATAGAGATCCGGCATATCAGGTTCCTCTCTTTCAGATACTAAACGGGCACGCCGCCTTCCGGCGGCAACGCTGTTATGTATAATTATACTGTGGAAGCATATAATCGTCAAGCCAGCCCTCCGGTAGGTTTGCGCGCCCTTTCCCGTCCCGGTCCAGCCTGAACTGCGGTTTTGCCTGTTCTCTTCGTTTTTTATTAATCTCCACGACGGATCTCAAAAGCTGATATAGTCTGTTTTCTAAAAGACATCCAGGTCCATTCCATTCACCAGCGGACCTTCGTAACCGACATTCCGTATCTCCTCAAGGATCGCCTCGTTTCTTCTCGCCATCTCGGCTCCCACATCCACCGTGTTGTCCTGGATCTCCATGTGATAGATCCGGTGGTATGTGACGAGAAGCTTTGGTCTTGCCTTCTTCGCGATCTCTGCAAGATCCACACTCAGGGTGTGAACCTCCCGATGGTATTTCTGCCACTTCGGTTCCCTCGCGGCAAGACCTGCCGTGTATTCTACTTCATGGAGAAGAATATCACAGCCCTTTGCCTTTTCCGCAACGATCTCAAGCGGCGCGGTATCCCCACTGATCACGATCACCCGGTCCGGCGTCGTAAATTTGAAGCCATAGCTCTCAAGCGTCCCATGGCTCACCGGGAAGGCTTCGACCGTCACACGGTCATCCCGGTAGATAACTCCGGAAGTTATTTCCTGTGTTTCCACCCGGTATCCCACTTCATTTGCCTTTTCAAAACCGTTGATCCGGAAATCAATATCCACCTTGTAGGCCTTTAGCAAATGCTCTGTCATATCCCGGATCCCTTTCGGTCCAAATACCCGGAGTGGTTCTTTCCGCTCCAGGACCCATGGGGTAAAGATCAGGTCCGGGTATCCTGCCGTGTGATCCGTGTGCAGGTGTGTGCAGAACGCGGTCACCAGCCTGTCCGGGCGAAGCGCGTCGATCCCGTTCCGGTATGCCTTCGCCGCCTGGCGGACGACCCCCGGACCGAAATCAACGAGGTACGCCCGGTCGCCAACAACGACCGCAGAGGACGGACCGCTGGCATCCGGGCACGCGTTAGGCGTTCCGGTACCGAGAAGTACAAGTTTTGTCTCCATCATGATTTTCTCTCCTTTTTCCCTTCCGCGCTTCATCCCTGCTTCTGTTCGTTTTCATCCTCCACATGCCGGATCGAGATTCCGGTAAAGCCGTAAAAGATGCTGAAAAACGGAGTCAGATATAACAGGAACAGATATGGGAAGAACGCAGACCATGCGACGCCGAGCGTTCCCGCCATGTATACGCAGTACCCATGCCACGGGATCATCGGTCCGGAGAGCGTTCCCGCATCCTCCAGGCTTCTCGATAAAACCTCCGGGGCAATCTTTCTCTCCTTAAACAACGGTTTCATCATGTTTCCGGTCAGGACATGGGACATCGGCTGGGAACAGCTGATCAGGCTTGTGATATAACCGACGAGGAGCGTCGCGAAGATCAGGCCGCCATCGCTGTTGATCCGTCCGGTGATCGCGCGCAGGATGTTGTTAAGAACACCCAATCTGTCCAGCATGCCGCCCATTCCGACCGCGAAACAGATGATCGCCACATACTGCAGCATGCTGCTCATACCGCCACGGTTTAAGATCGTTTTCAGAACAGCCTCCTCAATCTGGGTCGTATAGCCGTTGTAAGCAACACGGATGATGCTCTGGAGCGTCGCGCCCTGGCAGAAGAACGCAACCGCACCGGCGCACACCGAGGACAGTCCCAGGGATACGATCGCGTTGACTTTACATAAGAGCAGGACAATGATAACCGCCGCCGGGATCAATGTCACAAGACCAAGTTTAAATTCTCCCTGAAGTGCCTCCGTGTAGACAAGAAGGTTTCCCTCTTCATAACCACCGGAGGTCTGACTGATCCCGAGAATGACAAACAGGACCAGGCTGATCACAAAGGTCGGCAGCGTTGTCCATAACATGGACCGCACATGATCGTTGAGCTTCGCGCCCGCAACAGCCGGGGCAAGATTCGTCGTATCGGAGAGTGGGCTTAACTTATCCCCGAACATGGCACCGCAGATGACTGCGCCTGCCACCATTCCAGGATTGATTCCCATCGCATTTCCAATCGCCATCATCGCGACACCGGCACTTCCGACCGAGCCGTAGGATGTTCCGGTCACAAGGCTTAAAACGGCGCAGAATACAAGTGTCAACGGCAGGAGCCAGGTTGGATCGATCAGTTTCAGACCGCCTGCGATGATCGTGGCGATCGTACCGCTCTGGAGCCAGGTACCGATCATGACGCCGATCGCCATAAGCAGACATAGTGTCGGAACGACCACACGGATCGCGTCGTAGGCACCACTCACAACATGGTCATATTTGATCTTTAACCATTTACAAAACAGATAGATGATGATCCAGCTGAAAAACAGTCCGATCATCGGTCCTCCCGTCTTCAGCCGGATGCAGACTGCGACTGATCCGATGATCAGAAGCAGGAGCAGAATCGACTGAGGCATATTCAGTTTCTTTTCTTCACTCATAACAATTTCCTCTCCCCTGAAACTCATTTTTCAATTTAAAGCATTAAACTTTAAAGTGCTGTATTATTATATCGAATATTCAGGAAAATTGCAAGAGCTCACACAAATTAAAACAGCCGGAACCCACAGAAATACTGGATTCCGGCTGTTTTTAACAGCTTATATGAATTATTCGATATAAGC
>OAVJ01001116.1_pt1 | contig 12072 bp, 9 predicted proteins | sample 1516901 | NCBI WGS metagenome assembly OAVJ01 (sample SAMEA2580073, study PRJEB22360) | human gut metagenome | biome: human gut; feature: human-associated habitat; material: faeces | place: Denmark | collected 2008/2010 | reverse complement strand
TGTATCTAGCAAAACCGGTCCGGGGAGTGGGGAAAGCTTATGTTCCGGCTGCTTCCAGGATGCTGTCCATGGGGGTTGTGTTCGCCATGGCAAAGCTGGGCATTTCCAGCGGCGCTTCCATAAAGGAGATGATTTCCGCCAGTCCAATCCTGATTTTACAGAACATCGGAAACATTGGAACCGTGCTTTTTGCCCTTCCCATTGCCCTGATATTAGGCATGAAACGGGAAGCCGTGGGCATGAGCTATGCGCTCAGCCGCGAGCCGAATGTTGCTCTGATTGCCGATATGTACGGCAGTGAATCCGATGAATTTAAGGGCGTTATGGTCTGCTACATCGTGGGAACCGTATTCGGCAGCATTTTTATGAGTGTTATTCCTCCGCTTTTTGTCACCCTTGGAATCTTCCGCCCTGAAGCCGCCGCCATGGCTGTGGGGGCAGGAAGTTCCTCCATGATGGCGGCAGGACTGGCAGGTGTGATAGAAGCATCCCCTGCCAGCAATCCCGACACGCTGACAGCCTTTGCAACCATCAGCAATGTTATCTCATCTGCAATCACAGTCTACCTTGGGATCTTTATAACCATCCCGCTGAGCAACCTGATTTATAAGGTCATGAAAAGAAAAGGGGTACCATCATGAGCGAAAAAGTATCTTTTAAAAGTCTCTGCGTGGAATGGGTAATTTCACTGACTGTAATGGTGATTCTGACCATGGCCTGTAATATCGTGGGGTATGGGGGACGGTTTCTGGAATCCATTCCCGGAATGCTGATTCTGTGCGTAATCAGCTTCCTTGGACTGACGGCAAAACACTTCATCCCCAGCAGCCTGCCGGCTGTAACCTATATCGGAATTATCGGAATGCTGGCCGCCGTCCCTGCTTCTCCCGTATCCGCTCCCATTATCTACTGGACCGGTAAAATTGATTTAATGGCTTCCATCACCCCCATTCTGGCCTTTGCCGGCGTGCTGTTAGGCAAGGACTGGAAAGCATTCCTGTCCATTGGCTGGAAGGGCGTTCTGGTGTCGCTGCTAGTGATCTTCGGGACTTTCTTTACATCAGGGCTGATAGCGCAGTTCATGGGAGCCGGGACAGTCTGACGCACACGGGCCGCCGGAGTATGCCCCTAAGCCCGCTGAAAGAAACAGATGACCGCCAGCTGAATCAAAAAGAAAACCAACAGGATCATACTGTATCTATCAACTGCAAAGGGCATAAGGCTGATACCGTTTTCCTCGGTACGCCCCTGCTCCTTCAAACAGGCCATATGGCCGCGGATTGTATAACGCCGGGCCTGTTCTCCCGCCGGCTCTCCAAACAGGCAGCTGAATACATACCCTGCCAGAAAGGTCATCACCGTACCAAAGGCAGAATTCCACATCCAGGTAAATCCGGCCAATGTTCCAAACAGCAATGTGATAATGAAACCAACTACAGCACCGCATACCGTTCCTTTGTCATTGGCCTTTTTCGTGAGCATGGCTAAAAGAAATATACCGCAGGTAGGGCCGCTTATATAGGATATATAGCTGCCGATAACCGCCAAAATAGATTTTGAAGTGCCGGAAAAGGCCAGCATGGTGATGATATATACCAGGATTCCCCAGACGGCCGATACCATCATGGAGGTCTTTAAGGAGGCCTCCTTTCCCTTTTCTATATATCTTTCATAGATATCTTTGGTAAATACCGTGGACATGGAATTCAGCAGGGAATCCACACTGGACATGGCTGCAGCAAATAAACTTGCCAGCAGCAGCCCCACCAGTCCTGCCGGCAGTCCTCCGATGAAACGGATCATCACATCATTGGCATTTTCAAAGGCAGCTCCGCCAAACTGTATAAACAACAGCGCTCCCAGAAAAATAAACAGGAAATAGAGGACATTCATCATGATACCGCTCACCACAAACGAACGCTTTAATTCCCGTATGGATTTGGCCGTGAACATCCGTTGAACCTGGGCCTGGTCAAAGGAAAAATACCGTGACCACATAAACAGTCCCCCCACCAATGCCGCCCAAAATCCGTTCTCATTGGTCAGGGAGAACTGCCAGCTGGTGTCAAACGCCCTCAGCTTCCCTGCCTGTGCAGCCATGCGGACGGTTTCAAAAAATCCGATATCACTCTTTGAGAACAGGAAAACCATTCCGCCTATCAGGCCGCCCCATATTACCAATATCTGGATAGCATCCGTCCAGATAACTGCCTTGATTCCGCCGGCCATTGTGTAAACCACCGCAATCACCACAATGACCGGTATTATGATGTTTATGCTGACACCCATAAAACGCTGCAGGACCAGGGAAGGGACAAACACCATGGAGCTGACCTGAATCAGGGAGTTGAGGATGAAGCCCAGCACTGCCGCCATCCGTGTTTTAGGACCCAGCCGGAGTTCAATGTACTCATATACGGATGTCAGTTTCAGATCGTACAGCATGGGCACAAATATAGTAGTGCTGATGAATAATGCCAATGGCACTGTCATGTTCTGCATGAACGGAAGCAGTCCACTGTGATACCCCCATCCTGGGCCTCCCACAAAGCTGTTGCAGCTAATCATGGTGGCGGCAATGGACAGTCCGATTGGCAGCCATGGCAATGAACGCTTTGCAACAAAATAATCTTCCTGGGTTTTGTTGGTCTTGCCCATGATAAATCCTAACACAAGCATTCCCATAAGATAAATGAAAATGATTGCAGCATCTATGATTGTAAATGTCATTGTCATGCCTGCCTTTCTATTAAAATTTTTGTTTGGTCCGGTTCCGTATTACGGCTGAGCCGGCTTACAATCAGTCGTGGTTCAGAATCTGACGTGTCCTCTCAAAAATATCCAGTCCCTGCTGTTTCAGCCAGTACGGGAGGTCGATTAAAACCCAGTTTTCAGAAAGCTTGTCTCCCCTGCGGCAGTAAACATCCACCACCTGCATATCTCCTCTTCCTCCTCCGGGTAAGCCCAGAAATCCTCCGATGGGTGTATTGGTCAGGTTAGGCCAGCCGAAGAAGCATGCAAAGTTGCCTTCCGCAAACCGGCATACATGCCCGTTAAAGGTTTTGTCCTTTAAATGATTGCGGAACGGAAGCTGGTGCTGTTCCTGGTAGCGCGGAATGGTATAGGAAGCTCCGATTCCCCCCGGACCATACCAAATCATATCCGATGCCCAGGCCTTTTCCAAAACCTCAGGGGGACAGCCCATGGCCCCGCTCTTATTCAGCTCGTCCAGGTCGTCTACCATTTTATTTACCAGTGCAAGTGTTTTTATCCCTTCCTCTTCAGGAGCGTCTTCCAACAGAATTCCATCATGATACCTGGGGCCGGGGTAGATAAAATAATTTCCAGTGGAAGGCGGAAGTGGATTTTCGCCGGCCTGGATCATGAGTCCGATTAAATCCACGAACATACCGCTCTTGCATATCTTGCCATTCTCTACACAGCTGAATTCCGCATAACGGAGGCTGGCCATTTTCCTGGTATGGCGAATCCCCAGAAAATCCTGGTCGAATAGACCCATCAGATGTCCCATGCTCATAACCCATTCCTCACCGCTGATTTCATTTGTACCAGCGATAAAGATGTCCTGTCTCCTCTGCATATGGCGGAGAGCCTTTTTTAAAGGTATCCAGAATGACTCCGCCACAGCCTCCCTGCCGTTTTGCTCACGGAACGGGTATACCCCCTTCCAATTATAGTCCTCGGTCATATATTCCCGGAAAACCTGGAGCACCTGTTCCGGTTCAGCCTTTTCCAGTGCGTCAAAATATGACAATGCTACCTTTTTTGCTTCCTGATATTGTCCCATCTTACAACCTCCTGTGTGTTATTCATTATCTGCTGCTTTTTCGTTTTTCTGATAAGTTTCCGGCAGGAACATCCATATGACCGCGCCTGCCACAAATACTGCCATGGATACCATGAAGATCCCCTGCATCCCCGCAGCCGCGGATCCCAGGCCTGCAATTGCAGGAATGGCAAAGGTGGATATGATTCTTCCCCCGTTAAATGAGATTCCGGAGGACAGGGCGCTGAATTTCTGCGGGAACAACTCCGTATAATAGGCGCCCCAGGCACCGGAAAAGCCGACCGCAAACCCCAAAAATACCGATACCAGCTTGAACTGGGTAATATTCCCGGCCCCCAGCCTCATAAAGAGGAATACAAACACAGCGCTGAGCGCCATGCCAATCAGAGGTTTTTTCCGCCCGAACCTGTCTGAAATGAATCCCCATATGTTGTAACCGATTAATTGCCCTATTCCCTGAAGGCTGTAAATGCCTCCTGCAACTGCCGCGCTCAGCCCCAGGGAGTTTCTAAGATATGTAGTGGCATTGTTGGAAAATGCCGAGTAGGCCGTAAAGTTAGCGCCGGAGAGCAGGATGACCCCCAGTCCAATCCACAGATACTTTCCCTTATACATATTTAAATAGCTGATTTTCTCATTCTGCTGTTTGGATACTTCATTTAACTGCCTGGTATTCTGGTAATCGTTGGGTACAAACAGGAAAATCATGACTGCCCCCACCGCCGGAGGTATGATGGCTGTATACATCAGCACCTGCCAGTTGGAGTCCCCCATAAATGAGTAGAGCTGACCCCCGAAAATCATGGCCAGGGAAAAGAGACTGGTCAGAACCGCAGCCAGCTTGCCGCGGTATTTCTGCGGAAACAGTTCCGTCACCAGAGGCATGGCGCAGCCGAATACTCCTCCCAGGGTACCGCCTGTAATCAGCCTGGACACCAGCCATACCTGATAGCTGCCGGGTGTCATCATGGGCAGGAATGTGGTCAGCGCAATCAGTGACGCCACCACAATCAATGTATACTTTTTTCCTATCTTTGCATTCAGTATGCCGAATACAATGGTTCCGGGAATGGTTCCGAAGGACATAACCGCAAATATGGTTTCCGACTGCTGTAACGTAAAACCGAACCCTCCTGAAGCTGCCTCTGCAATCATGGTGGGCTTTACAAAGGTTCCCACCATAAAATTGTAACAATAAAAAAAGTATACAATGACAATGGACAAGAATGCAAGACTCCTGCGGCCAGCCGACAGATTCTTTCCCAATATTATCTCGTTTTCTGCTTCAGACGTATTTAGTGCGATTGCAGACATTTATCTCTCTCCCTCCGTCATGTTATCTTCTGTTTTTGCATAGCTGTCCTCTGTTTCCATATAAATCTGTTTCAGTACATCCAGGCCGTCAAATGTAACCCATTCTTCCTGAATCTGATTTCCCGCAATACGGTAATGATTAATTCCTAATATATCCACCGGCTTCATGGACGGCGCCCCAAACATGCCGCGGCCTTCATGCAGTCCGCGCAGCCTCCATCTGACAGCCACATCCCATTCATCATCCCCGGCCCGCCTGTTGCAGGTAACACGGTCCACGCTGTGATGCGCATTGGGGAAGGATGCCAGGAGACTGATGACCATTCCCTGAATCTCCTCATATCCCACCAGGTCTTTTCCGCATATATAGTGAACCACTGCATCCGGCGCATAATAGGCCTTAACCTGGTTAATCATCTTATAGTTAAACACCTGGCTGTGCATTTCCAGCATCATTTCTCCGACACTGTCATCAGCGGCCTTATATTTCTCAGGGAAAAACTGCCCCTGCATGGATTCGCCCAGTCCAAACCGGGACTGCAGTGCAGGAGTCTTCCCCTTTGACCCCCTGGCCATATTCCTGGCAACCTCATGGACATCCAATCCCAGCTGCTTTACCAGCCACAGATTGTCCCTTACCAGCCATTCCTCGTAAATACGGTTGTTCTCAATGGCACAGTCAATGACAGTGCGGAAGTTAACCTTTTTCCCTGTGGCCTTTCCAAAATCACTGTCCCCAAGATTAGTGGCCGTGGACAGGACCCTGTGGGAGGAAAGATATCCCTTTGTATCATGCTTTGACCAGATAACCTGTTCCCCTATCAGACGGCGGTCCGGAAATGAATGCAGGGTCATCAGCGTATTTGCAACCACATCCTTGATTCCCACCAGATTAGAGGAAGCACAATGCATGGTTACATCGTTATGGTACGTGTCATAAATGACCCCGATTCCCTTTTCTTCCCATATTCTGTGGGTTATCTTAAGCACATAGTCCACAATGTCGCGGTATTCCTCATCAAACCCCGGCAGCTGCTGCTTTGAGCCAGCCAGTTCCAGATAGTCATTGTAATCCGCGTGTCTGACCGGGTTCACCTCCTCCGTCTCACCGTAGTAAATTTTACCGCTGCTTTTTGGCTTTTCCTTCATTTTCGTTCCCTTCTCCTCTCCTTTTTTCATATCTGTCTTACCCGGAATCACCGGGTCCGGAATACCTGTTTTTTCATATGTACCCGGTTCCTTTTCCTGCATAATCATAACGTCCTCCTTCTTTTTTCAAACGTTTGAAATTTTGGATTAAAACAAAGCCTTTTACAAGGCTAAGTGTGAACACATAGAAACCATAAAACATCCTATTTTACAGGACCGGCCTGTGCCGCGTCCCGTACGGATCCCCGTGTGATTAAACGCGGGTAAATTTTCCGCGGATTCAGATCTTCCCTTCCCTCAATGCGGCAGACAAGGGAATTAACCGCATTGGTAATCACTTCTTCCCTGGGATCTGCAATGGTGTCCAGCGGAATGTCCAGATAATGAATCAGTTCAATATCATTATATCCCACGATTGACAGGTCCTCCGGAACATCCATCCCATAGTACTTTTTTAACTGCTGTACAATGGACAAGGCCGGAAGGTCCTGCTGGGAAAAGATACCCGTAAATTTGCGTATATATTCAATATTCTGTCTTACAAACTCCTTCTGGGATTCAAAATCCATGCGGGCTGTCAATACCGCCGGCTCTGCGCCGTATTCCGCCATGGCTTCCATGTATCCGGCCGTGCGGTCATCATACATCTTCAGTTCCGGGTCATTGGAACGGATGGTCAGGATTTTCCTGTGTCCATGCTCCAGAAGGTGCTTTGTGGCCCAGTATCCCCCCTTCCTGTTGTCATCCCAAAAGAAATGATCCGGTATATCTGCGGAAAAGGAAGGTTTAAAATATACATATACATATGGAATGCCGGCATCACTCAGGAATTTATACTCGGCCTCTGTCAGGGTTTTGGAAAAAATAACAAGGCCGTCCACCATCTTCCCATTGACCATTCTGAGTATATTACTCTGGGAATGTATGTTTTTGTTGGGCTGTATCAAAAAATCATATCCGCAGTTTTCAACTGCTCTGGTAGAGTAGGTCTCAATCTCATTGAAAAACCAGCGGTAATCAGGCGCATTAAAGTTATCTGAAAATATAATGCCGATACGGTTTGTTTTTTTGGTCACCAGACTGCGGGCATTGGCATTAAAGGTAAATCCCAGGCGCTCCGCCTCTTCTATGACACGTTTTTTTGTTTTCTCCGCGACCCTGGGGTCGTTATTCAAGGACAAAGAGACAGTGGAATAGCTGACATTTAAATTTTTAGCAATATCTTTGATGGTCATACAGGTCTCTCTCCTTCTGGATTTCTTACTGAAAGTATAGTTTAAAACGTTTGAAATGTCAATAGACAGTTCTATTTTAACTATATTTTGTACTTTTTCCACAAACTGTATTGTGTGTTTTATACAATCTATCCTGTTTTTTATTTTTCTTTTCCACAGACACGCTATGTTTCCCGAAAAGGATACACTTCACAGATACTTCTGCACCTCCTCACAGGCCGCCACATGTACAAGGCAGTCCCAGTACCTGTGCCGGAGATTGTGGATAACGGGACCTTCCTTCTTTGCAAGGGGTGCCGCTGCATTATATCCTGACAAACTCAGTTCGGCAATATACGTTTTTTAGTGAAAACGCTTGGTCAGCAGCATATTCCGATACCTATATATCAATCCGGTATATACGGGTGGGCCTTCCCTTTGTCCCTGTGGATTTCATCCCTGTCTGTACCGCATATCCTGCCGTAGTCAGCCTCTCTATGATATGGTTTGTATGGCGGATCTTTACATTGAGACGCCGTAATTTCGTTATTCCCGCGGATCCCAAGGATGGTCTTGATTTTGCGGACCGTCCCCGGAGCAAGCATTGCCTTCCCGGCAATTTCCATCAAATCCTCGTCAAGGGGCACCTGTTTAAGCGGCTCTGTCTCGGGCATGAGCGGACCCACAAGAGAATCCTCCACCACAGCATAAACCGCTTTGCGGTAAACGCCCTCGCGGAGCGCCTCAAGGGCACTGCTTTTTGCCGTGGACAGCTCCGGCGCAACCCCATAAGCAACATAGGTACAAAAGCGCAGCCGCTTCTGCAGGTAGTGACTCAACCCGCAATGCCTGAAATTACCGGTCATACGGCTGACGGTTTTCAGGTTCGTAAAAAGGAACAGGCCGTTTGTGGTCTTCTGTATCTGGAAATCAGCAAGGGTCTCCTTCTTATAGTCCAGAATCGCCTGCTGGAGCAGAAGCTCTTCCTCCTCGTCTGCTTCCACCAGCCCTTTCACGGATTCCCTGGCCACCACCACCGCGGCCGCCATATAATCTGCGCTTTTTTGGGCAGTAATCTGCCTGAGGAGCCCGTGAACCGTGCGGAGCAGCTGCTTCTCTGACGGATACAGGAAGGTATGGGGAATGCCGCAGGCCGCCAGCTTTGGCTGGACTGAGGAATTCCTGGATATCACATACGTTATCTCCCCTGCCTCCCAGCGTCTCTTAATCTGGGCAAAAAGCCTGTCCCCCAGTCCCTCAATCTCCTTAAGGGAGATATTTTTCCAATAATCCATGGTTTTCTGTCTTGCTGCATCCATATCCTTAATATCAAGCAAGGCCCTGCAGTTGTGCTTCTCATTCACCTGCAGATAGATATCCACCACCACCTTAGTGAGGTCAAGGCTTCTGTCCCTGTCCAAAAGGTCCAGAAGCGCATGGTATATCTCTTCAAGCTCAGTATCGAACGCAGCCACCGGCTTGTCATCCTCCGGGAAATAACGCTGTATGGCTGTCTGCACCACAAGTCCGCTCAAAAGAAATCCGTCATACTTGTCCCTGAGCTTGGGGTAAAGCTCAGGGAGCATGGAGAGATGCCCGTAATCATAGAGATCAAGCTTTACTCCCGCTGCCTGGCCTGTGGACTCAAGCTTGTCTGAGAGATATGGAATCAGGCCAGGGGCTGCCAAAATCGCAAGTTTCATCATGTTTAATCACCACGCAGTTCCTTTCAAATGATTCTGTCCATTTTTTTATAGCATACGGCCAGGCAAATAGCAAGCAAAAAAGCCAGGTACATGAATCCCCTGACTCTTCTTTGACGAAACAGGACTTGCCGTTCACCCTGATATGGCTGGATTCACCTCTCTTTCCAACAGCCGCAGGGCCAGCCTGGTCTGCATTTCAACCCCCAGCTTGAGACAGGTTTCATCCATATCAAAGTCCTGGCTGTGAAGGGGCGCCGTGATCTTTTTCCTTCTGCTGGCGCAGCCCAGATGATAAAAGACACCCTTGGCCTTGTCCAGGAAAAATGAAAAGTCCTCCACCCCCATGCTGGGACACTTCTTCCAGTGGATATGTTCCTCTCCAATGATGTCAGAAGCTGTTTCCACCAGCACATCCACCACCTGATCCGTGTTGATAAGGGCGGCATATCCCGGGGTCACCGTGACTTCGCCGTTTCCTCCCATTGCCTGGCAGGTGCACTTTACCATGCGGGTCATGGTGTCAATGATATTCTGCCTCACCATCCGGTCTGTGGTTCTAAGGGTGCCGGTCATCTCCACTTCCCCTGCAACAATGTTGCCGGCAGTCCCGCCGCATATGGTCCCTATTGTGAGCACCCCATTGTCCAGCGGGGAAATACAGCGGCTCACCAGAACCTGCAGGCTGTTTATGACAGCAGCAGCCATGACAATGGCATCCACCCCTGTATCCGGATAAGCCCCATGACAGCTTTTTCCACGAAGTTTTATGTGTATATGGTCAGAAGAGGCATTTAAATCACCGTAGCGGATTTCAATTTCGCCTGACTCATGGGTTGGCATCACATGCAGGCCTATGACATAATCCACATGAGGTTCTTCCATACAGCCAGCCTCCACCATGGGAAGTGCGCCTCCTGTAGTCTCCTCTGCGGGCTGGAAAAAGAACTTCACACACCCGGACCACTCTGCCTTACATTCCCTCAGGATGCGGGCCGCACCCAGAGCTATGGACACATGGGCATCATGGCCGCAGGCATGCATAAAGCCGGGATTCATGGAGCCGTACGGGCAGGCCGGATTCTCCGTCAGCGGCAGGGCATCCATGTCAGCCCGCAGGGCCACCGTGTTTCCCCTGCCCGGTCTGCTGCCCTGAATCATGGCTGCAATCCCCGTGCCTGCTACAGGATATTCGTAGGAAATCCCCCATCCGTCCAGCCGTTCGCGGATACGGGCACTGGTCCATTTTTCTTCAAACCCAGGTTCAGGATGGCGGTGGAAATCCCTGCGGATCTCCACCAGCTCCGGGTATATTTCTTCTATACGCTGTTTTATATCCATACAATCAACCTTTCAAAGGACATCCACCATCAATTTCCGGCCATCTCATAAAGAGTCTCTTCTGCCTGCCGGATACAGTCCGATACCGTTCCTGCCGCTGCATTTTCCAGCAGCCAATCCATTGCCGCCTTAGTATAAGCAGCCGCGCCCCGGTAAAGATAGGCATCATTAAACTGTACCTTGGGATTATGACATCCCCACTTGCGTCCCTGACGGCTGTCCCCAAGGAATATCCAGCCAAAGCCGGAAGGAACCTTTTCGGCGATATAGGAAAAATCCTCGGCACTTGTGCTTTTACTGTAAGCTCCCCCCCATGCAGTGCGCATATCCCAGGCCTCGTCCCCAAACATCTCCTTCATGGAACAGAGAAAGGACTTGTGCACGTTGCTGTCCACCACAAGGGGCGGACAGGCAGTGCCGAAGGTAACCTCTGCCGTCACACCTTTGGCCTTCCCCACATATTCCACCAGGGTTACAAGGTCCTTTCTCAGCCGTTCTCCAACCTGCTTGCTGAATGTACGTATGGTCCCCTGCATAATAGCTGTTTCCGGTATGATATTGGCGCTGTCCCCTGCACTCATTTTCCCCACCGTCATGGTACAGCTGTCAAAGGGCGACCGGTGCTCCGCCACGATTTCATGGATTCCCTGGTAGATTGCGCACATGGCTCCAAGGGGATTATGCGTCCAGTCAGGGGCTGCACCATGACCGCCCACCCCCTTTATATGGATTTCAAACCGTCCGGAGGAGGCGTACACCGCGCCCGGCCCAAAGACACCCACGGTCCCTTCCTTTACAGGGCTGCCTGCAATATTATGAAACATGAGCGCGGCATCCACATGGGGATTTTCAAGGATTCCTGCCTCTATCATGGCCTTAGCCCCTTCAAGTGTCTCCTCCCCCGGCTGAAACAGTATTTTTACCGTCCCTTCAATCTCATCTTCATGGCGTTTCAAAAGCTTTGCAGCGCCTAACAGCATAGCGGTATGGTTGTCATGTCCGCATGTGTGCATGCGTCCCTTTATCCGCGAAGCATACGGCACACCGGATTCCTCCTCTATGGGAAGGGCGTCCATATCCGCGCGGATGAGAAATACCTTGCCCGGCTTTTTACCTCCTGCCAGCACGGCAACACCCGATTCCCCATACTCAAGGGGCTGGTAGCCGAAATCCGAGAGGGCCTTCATCACATAGGCTTTTGTACCCGGAAGGGAAAGCCCCAGCTCCGGATTCGCATGCAGATATCTTCTGTATGCAACAAGCTCGTCGTTTAATTGGCATGCTTCCTCAAGATAATTGTAGTTCATTTTAGTCTCTCCCATATCATTTTAAGGTTTATATTCACTCAGTGCCGGCGCCTTGCCAGTCAGACGGTTGCCTCCTTCATGGAAACCGGAAGCTTTGCCCGTTTGCGGTTTGCAATCACTATGCTTATAAAAATCATCGGAATGGCAATCAGCGCAGCTGTGGACACCACCATCCACGCGCCGGAATACCCGCCGGTCTTATCGAAAACATAGGCGGAAAACATATTTCCGATAGG
>OAVJ01001108.1_pt1 | contig 12169 bp, 16 predicted proteins | sample 1516901 | NCBI WGS metagenome assembly OAVJ01 (sample SAMEA2580073, study PRJEB22360) | human gut metagenome | biome: human gut; feature: human-associated habitat; material: faeces | place: Denmark | collected 2008/2010 | reverse complement strand
AAATAAAGCATGGTTTTATTAGTGTCAAACCTTTGCTGGGAAATGTAGAAAAGGATTTCGTGGAGCTGGATCAGGCACTGGAAAGAGAGTTTTTCCGTTTGATTGCAGCAGAGAAAGAGGAGATTCACCGTTGGTATATGGAACAATTGTACCAGGAGTTTGGTACGGTATGGAGATTCAAAGGAAAGAATATTTATTTTGGCGGATTTATGGATGAGATAAGCTTGATTGGAGACGGATAGCAGAGAGGGGAATGAAAAATCTATGAAATATTAATTTGTTAATAGTATCGTTAGATGAAGAGGCAATTGATGAAAAGGAATAAACTAATATTTAATAGTACCATAGCTTTTATTCTGTTAATTACAGTTATCTTGTGCGAGGAATGGTCTAAAAAAAAGAGTGAGATGATAGATCAGACATCGTTTTTCTTTGATTATGGAACTGAGACGGCAGCGTTTGAGGCGGAGTTCGCAAGCACCCCTTTTGGAGAGTATGAACAAGTAAAGATACAAGTGGAACAGGTGGAGCAGTGGGAAAACGGTATTTTGTATACAATGATGATAGAGAGTGATACAGAGGATGACAGCAGATATTTTTACGGCAGGGATAGATTTTTTCTTGGATATTTTTATGTATCGGAAGATAAAATTTACCGAATAGATAAGAATAAGATGGAGGAAGTCAATATAAAAAATGAGGAGGATTTCATCGCAAGAGGGACGGTAGTCTGTCAGGAGATGGGGAAAGAGGATTCACTGAAGGAAGAAAAGGGGTGGCACGAGGAGATTATGGTAGAGGGAACAGTGTGTACCTATCGCAGTTATAATGATCTTACAGAAACAGGATATTATGAGAGGTTTGTTTGGGAAAAGGGGAAAGGTCTGATAGAATATAAGAGTGGATTCGGTGCAGAAAGAGATCGAATTTATCTGTGGAGAGAGACATGAAAAAAGTAGCGAAGAAGGGTTGGTGCATAACAGCCGCAGTGATGGTAGTGCTGGTAATAGTCGGTATATTCTGTTTTGTGAGATGGGAGCGGAAAAGTTCGGCTCTTTCTTTTCAGTTTGAGGAAAAAGTTTATGACTACGAGAATGAATACTGCCTTGTAAATCTTTCTTATCCACAAATGGTGGGGAGCTGGGATAAGGAAAAGGAGAGCAAAATCAATCGGCTGATTGAGGATGATGTAAAAAAATTGATGGAACTGGCAGCTCCGGATGAGGAGAATGGCTACATTTTTGTGATAGGAACATTTCTTTATGAAATAGAATATGCGGATGAGAAGTTTATAAGCATCATTTACAATGGGTATGCACAATACCACTCGCCAGGAAAAGGATTTGATTCTTCAATGATGGCAACAACGATCGATTGTGAGGAGATGAAGGTTCTCGAACTAAAAGATGTTGTATCCGATTTGGATGGTCTGTGTCAAATGCTGATGGAGGATCGGTTTGAACATATTACAGCATGGGAGGGAAGAACAGGGGATTATAAGATGAGCGACATCTATAGCTATGGAGATGAGGATTTGTCATATTTACTTCTGGAGGAACTAAACGGGAATGACAGAGAGATAGAGTGGTACATAAAAAAGAGGAAGATGTCGCTTTTGGATTGGTGGAGTATTTTTTGGGGGAACGATGTGGACGAGGCTTTGGTAGACAAGGATTTTGTTATTGTTGATCTTCAGTTTATGGGGGCAGGGGTAGCACACAACGAATTTGCGATTGAAATGGAGCAGATAAGAGAACTGTTAAAGGAAGACTTTGTGAAGAGCATGCTGTAGGCTGGTCAGGGGAGAGAGTGAGGAGATGACTCAGACATCGTTTTGAACAGGCAAGGATATAAGTGGAATAAGATGATTGAGGCGGATGGAGCAGCAAGTCCCTGCCGCAGCTATAATGATTTGATGCAAGAAAGACTGATACCGTCAAGGACGGACATCCTGCCATAGAAGAAAATACAGAGAGAAAAAGTTAGGAAAGGAGGGGAAGTTACGATGCCCATGTGGCCATTGATACCAGTAGTGATACTGCTTGGAACGATGCTGAGTAGCTGCGGTTCGGAAAATGATAAAGAGGATTTGGTAGGGTGGAGCAATATACAAATGACATATTTATCGTTTTTTTAGAAAAGAGTGCCCTTACAGTATTTGATTAACCTAAAATATACAGATGAGGAATTTGAACCATTATATCAAATCTGGTTCGCACAGAACAGTATTTTGGTTAATCACAAGAAACCATGATGTTAATTAATAGACACTTGTTAATTTTACTTAGTTGGGTATACGAAAGGACACTGCGAATTCAATATACTGATGTAACGCACTCTTAGCAACAGAATGTTGCGAAAGGGTGCGTTTTTCTGTAAACGTATTATTATAAACGGTGGGGGTACAAAATTCAATCTTACAAACGGTATTGTTACTGACGGGGGGTTTTTGTCCAAAATCAGACCGTATTTCTGTCCGCCAGAGAACCTTCCTTAAATCTCTGGCGGACATTTTTCTATAACTCTTTAAGATGTGCTAATGCATATGCAACTGTGGCAGCATCTACCTTCTTTAAATGTTGTGACAGACGCTCCCCGTTCCAGAAGATATCCGAATAATCCGACAGTTCACATCCGATATCATGGTTGGGGATACAGATATAATTCCCATAACAATGCCTGCCAACTATCACATGGAAGTAAGTTCCGCGCCCGCTTATCTCGGCTTCAATGGCACTGCCATCCCGATGAAGAAGCTGTATCTTGCCCTGCCATGTCTGTTTTTGCTTTCCAGATTCATAAACACATGTATATTCCATGTCCGCCTCCTTAACTGAATTCACATTCAAGCACAAGCCTGACTGCGTGGTCATCGATCAGGCGCAGACGTGACTGGCTTCCGTATAGAAGCAGACTGGTGCATACTTTATCAATCATCCTGGCTGTACCGGAAGTATACTGGTAAACAGCATCAATCGCTGCGTCAGTGAAAATATCCCTGCCACACCCGGCATAGTTCAACTGTCTATGTATATAAGCTCCGGTCTGAGAACGGTCATAGTGGTTCAATACACTCTGAACATCTATCCTCTGACGAATTGCTGTATATGCCTGCAGGTTAGATTTTGTGGGAAAGTGGTAATACAGTTGAGACTGTGGTAGGACTACACAGAAAGGATACATAGAAATCCTTGAATTTACGCACTTTGTAGAGCTTTTTCAGCTTCAACAGGATTGCTGAAAATCACAAGGAAAAAGAGCTTGTGAGGAAGGTAACGGTTGTTGTGGCATTAGACCTCGGTTGTGGGAACACAAAGAATTCTGAATATGAAAGTAAATGAAAAGTCTAATCCCCCAGCTATGCTGGGGAGAATGGAATAAGTGGAGACGGTGAAGATAACAAAATAAAGCCTCCTGTGATATGATGAGAATGGTGTCGCAAGCCAAACTCAAAATCAAAGGAGGCGGTCCAAATGGACAATAGAAGTTTATCACATACCCGATGGAAATGCCAGTATCACATAGCATTTATACCGAAATACAGAAAAAGAATTCTGTATGGAAGATTAAGAGAAGATGTGAAGGAAATCATAAGTACATTATGCAAGTACCGAAAAGTCGATATTATAGCGGGTGCAGTATGTAAGGATCATGTACATTTAAGCGTAGTAATTCCGCCGAAAGAAAGTATTTCAGATTTTATGGGATATTTAAAAGCGCTGATTGTCAAGGTAGTTGTCAGTAAAAATTTATATTCTTGTTTCGACAGGTTATCAGATATTGTTCTGTACCTGACGTGAGTATCAATGAATACCCCATTTTTATTGACAATCACGTCAGGCACAGAGCTTTTATCTGAGCATGTCCATTTGAATCATCAGATTTTTATGAAACAGCTGTCTCCTCAACAGCAGTTTCTGCTTCTTCGTTTATTTTCTCCGGATTCAGATACACTGTGTCTGGAAGGCTCCAGTCACGGGTCGAACGTCCGTTCCAACGCTCGGGATGCTCTGTTTTGGCTGCTTCATAAACTTCCTTGCGTTTGGCAAGTATCTTGTCAGATAAACCACTGCGGCGCTGATATGGGGTAAGAAACTTTAATCCACTATGATGATGGTCATGGTTATACCACTTTACAAACAGACTTACCCATTCCCTTGCTTCTTCCAGTGTTGCAAACCCTTTAGGCTGATAATTCGGACGGTATTTTAATGTTTTAAAGAGACTTTCCGCATATGGATTATCATTGCTTACACGCGGTCTGCTGTTTGAAGGTGTTATGCCAAGCTGATACAGCGTTGCAAGCATCGTTGCACCTTTCATGGGAGAACCATTATCAGAATGTAATACTAATGGCTCTGTAGTAAGGCGTCCCTGCTTTAAACAAATCCTTTTGATCAGGCTGCTGGCATAATCGGCATTTTCTGCCTCATAGACCTCCCAGCCCACGATACTCCGGTCATAGAGATCCGAAAAAAGATACAGATAGTAAAACATTCCTTTATGTGGGCCATTCAGATACGTAATATCCCACATATACACCTGATTGGGTGCTGTTGCACTGTATGTAGACGGACGGTTATGCTTTGGTGCTTCACTGCGTCCACGATGGTTCAACATTTTTTCTTCCCGTAAAACACGGTAAAAGGTTGATTCAGAGGCGATATAGATGCCTTCATCGGCTAGTGTTGGAACGATCTCACATGCGCGGAGAGAATCGTTATACTGTTCAGCGGCAAGATCTTGCTTCTCAAGTATACTAATTTTACTCCGGAGATCACTAGTCTGCTGTTGAAGTGATATCACTTTTTTCTTTTGGACATAGAGGAAAGAAGCAAGAAGCAACAGGATGAGTGAAAAGATAATAATAATCATTCTTAGTTTTTATCCTCCTTTGTCAAAAGATAAGCCTTAACTGCATTACGGAGAGTTTCCAGTAGAACAGGCAAGGGCAAGACGGTCAATTTACCCGCATTCTTTTCAATCGCTATTTCCGATTCCGGTTGATTGGACAGAAGAATCACGGGTGTTCTTTTATCTGCCCTCCATGGCTGATCTGGCTGTTTTGTCAGAGGTTCTGTAACAATCCAAAGCATAGGCTTTTTCTTGCTAAGTTCTTTTCTTGCAGCTTCCGGGGTTTCAAATACAAGGATATGTTTGGATAAGTTTTGAAGTACCAGTCTCAGTCCGTTCCCATAGGCTGAATCACTGCACATAATGGCAATCGTAGCATTTGATTTCTCATCTTGTGATGCCTTTATAAAATCCAGAACAGGCGTATTATAAAGGTTGAAATCTTTCTCTGTATGTACTGCTTCATAATAAGCTCTGACCGCTCGGCACATTCTTCGGCAAAACTGTTCAATATCAATACGGATGTCCGTGAGGCTGTTGGCAGAACTTATTCTATCCAGTTGGCAAACTGAGGTTCCGCAATTCACACCCAAGTGAAAACGAATCGAGGTATTGTCCTCAGTATTTGCAAAGCCTTTGTTCTGGTGCAGGTATTCGCATCGAAGCTGCCAGCATCGTTCTCCGCAGATATAGGGAGAGATATCCTGCGCAGAGACTTTAAAGAAAGGTGCTGCGTATGTATTAAACCAACGAATATATTGATTTCCTACATCACGGGTTGGTCTCTGATTTCTGTCCAGAACAGCACGTCCATCCCGATAACGTTTTACAATTTCTGGGAAAGCAATGCCACCGCAAATATCAGGCAAAGTCAGCGCCAATGCCAAAGCAGATTGCCAGCGTCCATCCTCAATGTTCAGTTCTACTTCCTCTATGCGATGCAAAAAGGTAAAGCTGGCATTGTCTTGACTCATAGGTATCCTCCTGTAAAAAAACCGCCTGCCGGAAACCGACAGGCGGCATACTTTTTACACTTCAGTCATCCACAGGCCGTGGAGATTGCAATAGGCGTAAACCGCAACAGCTTTATCATCTCCCAAGCAGAAGGTGACATTGGGGTTGTCATCGGGTTTCAGAGCCTTGCGCTGTCCACCGTTTTCGGTCTGGACATAGACCCACTCGATGAAGTGTTTCGAAAGCATCGGATGGATTTTTTTCTGATAGCAATTTCTGCACCCGTAGGCTGCGCTGTTTCCGTTGCAGAGCACAAAATCCCCTTTCTCGATTCGCAGAGGAAGTCCCTCAACCAGCGCATCCGCCAATTTTTTACGGGTAGTTGCATAAATCTGCTGAACCGTTGTTCTGGCAATACGCATATATTCTCCGCATTGCTCCTGAGAAAAACCTTCACGGTCAATCAGGCGAATGGCTTCATACTCATCCATATTCAGGACAATGGGAGTCAGTTCCTCGCCGCCACGAACCGGAACAAAACCATCATTATCTGGCAGACAACATACTTTTCTACATTTTCTCGGTCTTGGCATAGATTCGCCTCCACATTATTTGCGGCATATGCCATTTATACGATCATTGCACATCTCCCTTTCCCATATGTCAACGGAGTTATTGACATATGCCATAAATTATTTTATACTATGTGTATTCAAGGAGGTGTACCCATGGATTTTTCATCTTATTTTCCAATTTGGAACAAACTGACACCGACCCAGCAGCAGATTTTGGAGCGAAATGCAGTTTTACGAAAAGTGGACAAAGGGACTGTGATTCACAACGGAACTATGGAGTGTACTGGTCTTCTGCTGGTAAGAAACGGACAGCTTCGTGCCTATATTCTTTCCGATGAAGGACGGGAGATTAGCCTCTATCGTTTGTTTGATCGGGATATTTGCCTGTTTTCCGCCTCCTGTATGATGAACAGCATTCAGTTTGAGATCACCATTGAGGCGCAGAAGGATACCACGATGTGGGTTATTTCTGCTGACATTTATGGACGCTTAATGAAAGAGTCTGCTGTGGTAGCTAATTTTACCAACGAAATTATGGCTACCCGTTTTTCTGAGGTTATGTGGCTCATGGAGCAGATCATGTGGAAAAGCTTTGATAAAAGGCTGGCAGGATTTCTGCTGGAGGAATGTAGCTTAGAGGGAACAAACATCCTCAAGATTACCCATGAAACCATTGCGGGCCACATGGGTACCGCCCGTGAGGTAGTCACTCGAATGCTTCGCTATTTCCAGAACGAGGGGATGGTCAAGCTGACTCGTGGAACAGTGGAGGTTACAGACGAAGCTGCATTGGAGGAACTGCAAAATGCCTAAGCAACAGCTAAGCCTGCTGATTATCGCCTCGGCTGTGCTTGGAATTATCATTTACTAAAGGATAACCCCTTCTCATTTCCTGTGGAATCTGAGAAGGGGTTATTGTTATTTGTCCATACCGCAGGCGGTGGCGGATTCAATGAGGCAGCGATCATTGAATACAGCATCATAGAACCGGAAGCCGCCGGAGAAGTTATAGCAGTCAAATCCGTTTCCGGCCAGGATGCGACAGGCAATGTAGCTGCGCAGGCCGCTCTGGCAAATGACGTAGACAGGCTTATGCTTGTCCAGTTCATCCAACCGCTCCCGCAGCTCGTCCACTGGGATATTTAAGAAACCGTCAATGTGTCCGTGGGTGAATTCTTCTGCAGTGCGGGTGTCCAACAGAGTTACACTTCCGTCACGAGGAAGTTTATCTGTATCTTCCAGATACCACTGCTTCAGAATACCCTTTGCGATATTCTCAATCATAAAGCCCGCCATGTTTACCGGGTCTTTGGCGGAGGAATAAGGCGGTGCGTAGGCCAGATCCAGATCCTTCAGTTCCGTGGCTTTCATTCCTGCGCGAATAGCGGTAGCCAGTACATCAATGCGCTTATCCACACCTTCGTAACCTACGATCTGAGCACCCAGCAGGCGATAAGTTTCTTTTTCAAAAACCACTTTCATGGTCATAGCCTTCCCACCAGGGTAGTAGCCCGCATGGCTCATAGGCGACAGGATAACCGTATCAACATCCAGTCCTGCTTTTCTGGCGTTGGTCTCATTCACGCCGGTGGTGGCGGCGGTCATGTCAAAGACCTTGATGACAGAGCTTCCCTGGGAGCCGGTATACCGGCTGTCTCCTCCGCAGATGTTGTCCGCAGCAATTCGTCCCTGTTTGTTAGCAGGGCCCGCCAAAGAAATCAGAGCATCCTGCCCTGTGACAAAGTGCTTCACCTGCACCGCATCACCCACAGCATAGATGTCTGAAATGGAGGTTTCCATCCGGTAATTGACCACAATACTTCCCTTAATGCCCAGTTCTAACCCGGCATCTTTTGCAAGGGTGGTTTCGGGAGAAACACCAATGGCCAGGATTACCATATCCGCATGGAGAGGCTGTTCGTCTTTCAGCAGCACATCTACGCCTCCGCCCACTTCCGCAAACCCTTCCACGGTATGACCCAGTGCCAGCTTAACACCGTGCTTGCGCATTTCATTGTGTATAAAAGTAGCCATATCGGAATCAAAAGGATTCATAAGCTGTTTTGGACGCTGGACAATGGTGACCTCCATTCCCAGTTCCCGCAGGTTTTCTGCCAGCTCCAATCCAATGAAGCCACCGCCTGCAAGTACGGCAGACTTAGGATGGTTTATATCGATGTAATCCTTGATGCGGAAGGTGTCCTCCACGGTGCGCAGGGTGAACAGTTTATCAAGGCCTAAGCCGGGAAGCCTGGGTTGGGTAGGCTTGGCACCGGGAGAAAGAATCAGCTTGTCATAGCTTTCCTCGAATTCCTCTCCGGTTTGCAGATTCTTGACGGAAACGGTCTTTTTGTCAGGATGGATAGCCGTGACCTCATGGCGTACCTTCATGTTCACACGGAACCGGGAGAAGAAACTCTCCGGTGTCTGGAGGGTCAGGTCTTCCGGATCGGTAATTACATCTCCGACATAGTAAGGCAGACCGCAGTTGGCATAGGAAATAAACTTTGACCGCTCAAAAACCACAATTTCTGCCTGCTCATTTAGTCTGCGAATACGGGCGGCAGCGGTAGCACCGCCAGCCACACCACCTACAATAACAACTTTCATATTAGCGTTTCACCTTTCCTGCATAAGCGGAAATTCCGCCTATGTTTTTCACATTGGTATAACCCAGCTGCTTCAAAATAACAGCTGCCTGACGGCTTCTTGCGCCACTGAGACAGTGTACAAAGATGGGGGTAGCTTTATTGTTAATCATGACGGTTACTTTGTCAATGGACTGCAAAGGAACATTCTTACTTCCGGGGATATGCCCCTGCCGGTATTCGTCAGGGGTGCGAACATCCAGCAGGACTGCGCCATCCGTAACGCGATATTCTTTGACACCCTGATTGATGTCAGGGCCTTTCTGGAAATCAAAAAATCCCATCTTTGCACCTCCTTACAGCATGGCGAGAATCTGAGCCTTAGGTCTGGCACCGGTGGCCTGATTTACGACTTTGCCGCTCTTCATAACCACCAGAGTGGGAATGCTCATCACACCAAACTGCATAGCCAGTTCCTGTTCCTCATCCACATTAATTTTAACAACCTTGATATCGGAGCGCTCTTTGGCAATTTCCTCTACCAGAGGAACTACCATGCGGCAAGGACCACACCAGGGAGCCCAAAAATCCATTAGGACGGGCTTGTCCGAGTTCAAAACCTCTTGATTGAAATTGTTTTTATTTACATTGATAGCAGACATATTTAAGTCCTCCTGTTTTCTTTTTTATGGCTTTAGTATATCCAGTAGTCGTTGCTTTTTCTGTGATTTTGTCACTTATCGCCGGCGACAGTTTCACCGGGCCAACTATTAATACCGCCGATTTCAACGATATTGGTGTAGCCCAGTTTTACCAGCTTTTCAGATGCCTGCTTACTTCGATTACCGCTGCGGCAGTATACCAGAATCAACTGATCTTTATCCGGCAGCTCCGGAATGTCCTCTGTGCCGATGGATTCGTTGGCAATATTAATCGCACCTGGAATATGCTTTTCACTATATTCCTCAGCAGTCCGTACATCGAGGATGATGTATTCGGTTTCCTCCTCCATCATCGTGACAGCTTCCTCCATGGAAATCTGTCGATAGGTAGTTTCAGATGACTGGGCTCCACAACCTGTTAAAAGTAGAAGCATCATTAAAATGGGAATAAATCTTTTCATGTATAGACCTCCATATTTTGAAGATAGGGCAGCCGTTTCCAGCTGCCCTGTTTCCGATTTTTATGTTCTTGCCATACCGTCTACGCTGAGTACAACACCTGTGATATAGGATGCTTCATCAGATGCCAGGAATACAAATGCATTGGCAATATCCTCCGGCTGACCCAGGCGGCGCAGGGGAATCTGATTGATGAGCGGATCAATTACCTCCTTGGGAACAGCCTTCATCATATCGGTCAAGGTAATCCCGGGAGCGACTGCATTCACTCGAATACCCTTCGGACCCAATTCCCGGGCAAGGGAAACCGTCAGGCCATTGACAGCAAATTTGGATGTGGGATATGCAAAGCCACTAGGCTGGCCGTAAATGCTAACCATTGAGGAGGTGGAGAGAATAACACCGTGACCTTTTGCAATCATGCACTCACTGGCGGCTTTTGTAGCATTGAACACGCCTTTTACATTCAGATCCATAACCTTGTCAAAGGTTTCCTCCGTATACTCGGTAAAGGGAGTGCTTTCGGATATACCGGCATTGTTCACCAGAATATCAATGCAACCGTATTTTGAGGCAGCTTCTCGGAAAGCATTGCGGACAGATTCCAAATTGGACAGGTTAGGACTGATTCCCGCAACTGTTGCATCAGGGTACTTTTCTTTCAGCTGCGCAACCGCTTTGTCAGCAGAACCTTGCGAGCTTGCGGTCAAGATTACCGTAGCCCCTTCCTTCAAAAATTTCTCTACGGTAGCGTAGCCAATGCCACGGCTGCCTCCGGTGATGATTGCAACTTTATCTTTCAGCCTCATAAGAATACCTCCTTGTATTTTGTATTTGTAGTATAACCTGTTTCGGAGGAACTCTCCGTGATAAAATCACATTTTTCCAAGAAGGAATGATAGAAAAATCATGCCCATGAATAAATAAAAAAGTCACAGTCACGCTCCGATTTGAACGCAGATAAGCATTCCCCCACTTCAAGTGTGTGGGGCACTAAGCGGTGGGTGAGTGGGATGCTTATGTCAGTGGGAGTTGAAAGCTCCCACTGACAGATCGCGAAGCGACTGCGTTCATGAGCAAGTAGCGAAGCGGATTGCGAATGTCCGCTTTACTTAAGTCAGGGGATTCGCAGCCAGATATTTTTTGCCACTTTCGTAAAAAATATCGAAACACACATAAAAACAACTGCTGTGAAAAGGCTTTAAATCAGTTGATTCATCAACAAGTCTATCATTTATAAAGTTGTAAAGTGGTGAAATGGTGGAAAGTCTTGTGTATCCAGCTGCTTCAGCAGCATATCCAAAATCAATTGGCTTCTGGCAGGCAATGTTAATGATCCAGGCTTTTTCTTCGTCTGTAATCTCAGCATTCCTGCCACGACCAGGGGAATTCCAGGAAAAGAAGAAGGAACAGGAAGCGGCAAAGCCTGATCCGGATGCTGATTATGTGGACGATGACGAGGACTATGGCCACAGTGAGGAATACGAGGACGATGATGTAGGCTTCATCGCTGATGATGAGGACAACGAACCCGTATAACAAAGAACAGGCATAATGCCTGGGGCAATCTTCGGATTGCCTTTACATAGTATCTGCTTTCAAAAATTAAAATATTTTATGTTTTTGAAAGCGATCTCTTGCATATACTATTAGCAGACAGTATAATAAGTACATCGAAGCAGTTTCAAAAAAATAAAAATCTTCGACTTTTGAAAGCGGGTGACGATATGAAAACAATTACAAGAGCAAAGTATCTCGACAGAATCATTGAACTGAATGGTACTCCTGACATCAAGATCATCACGGGCATTCGTCGATCCGGTAAGTCCAAGCTGATGCAGGCGTATATTGAGTATCTGAAAAGTAATTTTGAAAACATCAATATTATCTTTATTGACTTCATGGATTTGGCGTATGAAGAAATCAAGGAATACCATGCCTTACACGCCTATGTGGAAGAACATTATCAGGAAGGTAAAACGAACTACCTGTTTGTAGACGAGGTTCAGATGTGTCCCAAGTTTGAGTTGGCAATCAATAGCCTGTACTCTAAGGGAAAATACGACATCTATGTAAC
>OAVJ01001104.1_pt1 | contig 12217 bp, 8 predicted proteins | sample 1516901 | NCBI WGS metagenome assembly OAVJ01 (sample SAMEA2580073, study PRJEB22360) | human gut metagenome | biome: human gut; feature: human-associated habitat; material: faeces | place: Denmark | collected 2008/2010 | reverse complement strand
CGCGGAGCCGAAACACGGGGGTTTCCCATCCCACCCGCCAGACCCAGAAGACCCACTTCCATGAGCCGTTAGTGGGAATCGGCGTGGACAGCCACGACTTAAGCTTCCCGAGCATGGAGAAGCTTGCATGGGCATACGGTTATCCGTATGTGGCAGCCCACCACAACAGCGAGCTCGGCGAGGCGGTGGAGAAGACACTTGCCATGGACGGTCCGGTGATCTGTGAGATCTTCGTGGATATGAAACAGGGCTTCGAGCCGAAGGCAGCCGCAAAGATGCTGCCGGACGGAACCATGGTATCCGTACCGCTGGAGGATCTGGCTCCGTTCCTTCCGGAGGAAGAGCTGAAGGAAAATATGATTATTCCGTTAGTAGAGAATAAATAAGAAGGTTCAGTGTGCCTGGGACATGGAACTTAGAAGAAAATGCAAGATGGTTCAGAAAATTCCTACCCGTATACAGTAACATCATGTACAATATACTGGCAATCGGGAATAAGATGGATGATTGATCAGTGTTAAATGAGGAAAGGGGCAGCAGAATATGAATATCATCATGACAGGTTCGACGAGCTTTGTCGGCGCGGCAACGGTGCGGGAACTCTTACGGAGAGGGCACACGGTGACCGCCATTGTGCGCCCCAAATCCTCAAAACTTGATACGATCCTTGAGGGAAATGAGGAGGCACTTTTATCCGGGCGTCTTCTCGTGACGGAAAATGATCTTTCCGAGCCGGAAAAGCTTTTAGAAAAAGTGACAAAACCGCAGGACGTGTTCTGCCATTTCGGCTGGGGAGGATCCGGGAGCGCGTCAAGAACGGACAAGGCGCTTCAGGAGAAGAATATGGAGATCTCTCTGGAGACGATTCGGACGGCGAAAGCCCTAGGCTGTAAAAAGTTCCTGTTCTCCGGCTCCCAGGCGGAGTACGGAATGCACCAGGATCTGATCACGGAGAACACGGTCTGCGAGCCGAAATCCCTGTATGGAGAGGCGAAGCTTGCCATGCGGGAAAAGGGAGAAAAGCTCTGTGATGAACTGGGACTGCGGTACATTCACGCCAGGATCTTCAGCGCCTACGGCCCCGGGGACCACCCGTGGACGTTAGTGGAGTCCTGTTTGGACACATTCTTAAGTAATAAGGAAATGTCCCTGGGGGCATGTACCCAGAAGTGGAATTTCCTCTATATCGACGATCTGGCGAGAGGGATGGCGGCACTCTGCGAAGCCCCGGAAAGTGCGTTTGAGGGACTTAAAAATCCTGTATTTAACTTCGGCGGTGCTGAGACAAAGGTATTAAAGGAATTTGTGGAGGAGATCCACGAACTCTGCGGCGGACAGGGCGAGAGCCAATACAACACCCGCGGGGAGAACGCCGAAGGTCTGATCAATCTGATGCCGTCCATCGAAAAGCTGGAGACGGTGACGGGATGGAAGCCAGAGGTCGATTTCAAGACCGGAATTACAAGGATGATCGCGCTCAGAAAGAGAACCATTTAACTGAACGAGAAAGCAATTCTGGGGTGGCAGAGAGGGCAGCAATCAGTTGAAAATGCAGACCGATCACAGATTGGGAAAAAATGCCGCGAAATACGTCGAGTATTGACAAAACAGAAAAAATGGTTACAATGATAAAAGTTAAAGACTAGGCAACAATTTAGAAAAAAAGTTCAGCAGATCGGCGTCCGCCGCACTGCTGAAAGAAACTGAAAAAGGTGCCCGAAGGTACCGGTCAGGTAAAATTTAAGGAAGAAGAAAATATAACATGAAAAAAATCAGCGTTTTGATTCCATGCTATAACGAGGAGGAGAATGTCGTTCCGATCAGCGAAGCTGTCATCGGCATTATCACAAAAGAACTGCCTCAGTACGACTATGAGCTGGTCTTCATCGACAACGACTCCACCGATAAGACGAGAGAACTGCTCCGCATGCTCTGCGCGAAGAACCCGAAGATCAAGGCGATTTTCAACGCGAGAAACTTTGGACAGTTCAATTCTCCGTATTATGGAATCCTTCAGGTAACCGGTGACTGCGTGATCTCCATGGTGGCGGATTTCCAGGATCCGGTGGAACTGATTCCGAAGTATGTCCACGAGTGGGAGAATGGCTATAAGATCGTCATCGGAATCAAGACGAGCAGCAAAGAGAACCCGGTGATGTACTGGCTCAGAAGCTGCTACTACAAACTGATCCGGAAATTATCCGACGTGGAGCAGATCGAGCACTTTACAGGATCCGGACTCTACGACAGACAGTTTATCGAGGTCTTAAGAAACTTAAACGATCCGACCCCGTTCCTTCGCGGGATCGTTGCGGAGTTGGGCTTTAAGAGAAAAGAGATCCCGTACGAGCAGCCGAAGCGCCGCGCGGGAAAGACTCACAATAACTTCTATAAATTATATGACGCGGCGATGCTCAGCTTTACGTCCTACACAAAAGCGGGCCTGCGCCTGGCAACCTTTTTCGGCGCCTTCTGCGGCGGCGTGAGCTTTATCGTAGCAGTCATATACCTGATCATGAAACTCTTATATTGGGACCGCTTTATGGCAGGTATGGCACCGCTTCTCATCGGAATGTGCTTTCTTGGTTCTGTCCAGATCTTTTTTATCGGTCTGCTTGGCGAGTATATCATGAGCATCAATACCCGTGTGATGCACCGCCCGCTCGTTGTGGAGGAGGAGCGCATCAATTTTGATACACCGGCCGGTGCACAGGAGGAAGTATGAAGTACAGTGTTGAAGTGATGAGAGTCCGGGAACAGACGATCCAGTTAAATGGCTGGGCTGTTGAGAGCAACCCGGATTCCGTGATCACCTATCGGGTCGAGGATGAAGCGGGACAGCCGGTGGAGGCAAAGATCGTTCCGACGAGAAGAGATGACGTGAGCCAGATCTATTATAAGAAGATCATCGACCGTGATCTCGGCTTTGATATCCGTTTTCCGTATGAACATGGAAAGAATTATTATCTTGTGATCTGCGGCGAGAAGAAGACGACCCGTGTGAAATACAGCGATATGACGATCCGCAGGAAGACCGGCGCGGCAAACCGCAAGGTACAGAAGCTCATGAACCTTATGAACATGGAGACAGTCCATGTTGCCTGGGACTTCTTAAAGGAAAATGGCCTGAAGGCCCTGATCTTAAAATCCAAGCACAAGATCCAGGGGATTGATGACGATTACGACTACGCAGAGTGGTGGAATCTCACGAAACCGTCAGAGGAAGAGCTGGAAGAGCAGAAGAAAAAGACGTTCGATTATATGCCGAAATTTTCGATCGTGATCCCGGTCTATAAGACTCCGGAGAAATTCCTGAAGGAAATGCTGGACTCCATCGTGGAGCAGACCTACGCGAACTGGGAACTCTGCATCGCGGACGGCAGCCCGGCGGGTGAGAGTGTCGAGAATGTTTTAAAGAAATATGCGGAGAAAGACGCGAGGATCCGCTATCAGGTACTGGGGGAAAACCGTGGTATCTCCGGAAATACGAATGCCGCCCTTGAGATGGCAGAAGGTGATTTCATTGTTCTTGCAGATCATGATGACCGTCTGACACCGAATGCGCTCTTTGAGTGCGCGAAAAAACTGAATGAGAATGAAAACTGCGATGTCCTCTATTCCGATGAGGACAAGCTTGACATGGATGGAGATGAACTGTTTGACCCGCATTTCAAGCCGGATTTCAATCCGGATCTTTTGACGAGCGTCAACTATATCTGCCATCTGTTTGTGGTGAAAAAAGAACTGCTCGATAAAGTCGGCGGTTTCCGGGCGGAGTATGACGGAGCTCAGGATTACGACTTTATTTTCCGCTGTACGGAGAATGCAAAGCAGATCTGCCATATCCCGAAGGTGCTCTATCACTGGCGCTGCCACCCGAATTCCACGGCGAGCAACCCGGAGAGCAAGCTTTATGCCTTCACAGCCGGCTCCCGTGCCATTATGGACCACTATAAGAGAGTGGGCATTGAGGCAGAAAAGGTAGAAAAGGGTGTGGATTACGGGATCTATCACACGACGTTTAAGATCAAGGATGACCCGCTTGTTTCTGTAATTATCCCGAACAAGGACCACACCGTGGATCTCGACAACTGCATCCGCCCGATGCTGACGGAGGGAACCTATAAGAACCTGGAGTTCGTCATCGTGGAGAACAACAGTACGGAACAGGCGACCTGGGATTACTACGAGAAGATCCAGAAGGAGTTCCCGAACGTGCACGTTGTCCGCTGGGAGAGAGAGTTCAACTACTCCGCGATCAACAATTTCGGCGTACAGCACGCAAAGGGCGAGTATCTCCTGTTCATGAACAACGATATTGAGCTGATCGCAAAGAATTTCGTGGAAGAGATGCTTGGCTTTGTCCAGAGAGAGGACGTGGGGATCGCCGGAGCGAGACTGCTCTATGAGGATGACACGATCCAGCATGCCGGTGTTGTTATCGGTTTCGGCGGTATCGCCGGTCATACGTTTATCGGACTTCATAAATCCGAGAACAGCTATTTCAACCGCGCGATGTGTGCCCAGGATTACAGCGCGGTCACAGCGGCCTGTATGATGAGCAAGCGTTCCGTATTTGACGCTGTGGGTGGATTTACAGAAGAGCTTGCGGTAGCTTTCAATGATATTGATTACTGCATGAAGGTGAGAAAGCTCGGAAAACTTGTAGTATACGCGCCTTATGCGGTGCTTCACCACTATGAATCCAAGTCCCGCGGACTTGAGGACACACCGGAGAAGGTGGAGCGATTTAACCGTGAGATCGCCACCTTCGCGAAGCGCTGGCCGGAGATCCTGAGAGACGGAGATCCGTACTACAATCCGAACCTGACACTGAGAAAATCAAATTTTGCGCTGCGTGACCTGAAAAAGGAAAAAATCGGGGAACCATATAAACTGGAGGTACCGTTAGACGAATGAAGACAACGATCATAATTCCGAATTACAACGGACTTTCGTTTATGGAACCGTGCTTTGAGGCTCTTGAAGCGCAGACGATGAAGGATTTCAAGATCCTGGTGGTGGACAACGGTTCCACGGACGGCAGCGTGGAGTGGTTGAAGGAGCGGGAGATCCCGTCGATCTTTCTTCCGGAAAACACTGGCTTTTCCGGTGCGGTAAACGTGGGGATCAGGGCGGCAGATACGCCGTATGTGATCTTATTAAATAATGATACAAAAGTGGCTCCCCACTACGTCGAAGCGTTGGAGCGGGCCATGGACCGGTCGGAGAAGATCTTTTCCGTCAGCAGCAAGATGATCCAGATGTACCACCCGGATCTTATGGACGATGCCGGAGACATGTACAGCGTCCTCGGCTGGGCGTTCCAGCGGGGCGTCGGGCGTCCGGAAAAGCTTTATAAAAAGAGCTGCCGCGTCTTTACGGCGTGTGCCGGTGCGGCAATCTACCGCCGGGAAGTGTTCGAGACCATCGGATACTTCGATGAGATGCACTTTGCCTACCTTGAGGATATCGATGTGGGATACCGTGCGAAGCTTTACGGGTACGACAACGTATTCTGCCCGGAAGCTGTGGTGTACCATGTAGGCAGCGGGACAAGCGGATCGAAGTATAATTCCTTTAAGGTGAAGCTTGCCGCGAGGAATAATGTGTATCTGAATTACAAAAATATGCGCACCTGGCAGTTACTTTTAAATTCTCCGTGTCTTCTCGCGGGAACATTTGTAAAGTTCCTGTTTTTTAAAAAGATGGGGTTCGGAAAAGACTATGTGTCCGGATTCCTTGAGGGGATCAGAACATTAAAGAACTGTAAACGCGTCCCTTCCTTTAAAGGAAGAATACAGCGGGAGATCGGGATCCAGCTTGAGCTGATCGCCGGAACCGCAGTCTATGTTTATGAGTTTTCCAGGAGACAGGCGGCGAAGCTTGGAGCGAAAGCCTGAGATTCTTCGCCGGACGCTGTGCGGCCGGCTCAGTGCGGATAGGCTGAACGGCTGCTTTTATGCAAAATAAACGAATAATTTACGGAAATCTCAGATTTTCTTAAGAAATCGTTTATATGCAAATGGGTAAATTTTATGTATACTATGTATGCATATTTTTTATGATGGCGGTACTATGTCCGGAGGAGTGGCCTTAGAAAGGCAGTCTGCCGGGGCATGGTATAGTTGAAAATACCTGCCGTGGGGAATTGGCTGGCGCAGCTGTGCATGCGCTGACCACGGAAAGAATTCTGACCGGCATGTTCCTTGGAAAACAGGGTGAAAATTATATGATCAAAGATAATCAGAAGAGCCTCAACCGTTTTCACGTTGTGCTTGACGCCTTCGTGACCGCATTCTCTTATCTGCTTGCATGGTTTATCGTAATCGGAAGCGGATGGGCGAACCTGCTCGGAAAACGGACACTTGAGGTCGGTTTTTATTTTGGCGCGCTCCTTGTCATTATTCCGGCGTATCTGCTTTTGTACTCCTTTTTTGGACTGTACACGCCGAAGCGTGTACTCGGACGCAGAAATGAATTCGGAAAGATATTCAAGGCAAACACGATCGGACTCCTTATTTTTGGTCTGATCCTGTACTTTGGAAGAAAAGAGCCGCATCTCTACAACTTCTCCCAGAGACTGGTCGTATATTTCTATGTGCTGAACGTGGCGTTTATGACCATTGAGCGGAATGGAATCCGGATCGTGCTTCGTTCCATGCGCTCAAAAGGATACAATCAGAAACATATCCTGTTAGTTGGCTATTCCTCCGCAGCGGAAGGGTTTATCGACCGGGTAAACAAGAATCCGGAATGGGGGTACACGATCCGCGGGATCATTGATGATACGAAGGAACGCGGAAGTGAGTATAAGGGAGTAAAGGTCATCGGTTGCATCGAGGACCTCGACTATATTTTAGAGCAGAACAGTCTCGATGAGATCGCCGTCACACTGAGCCTGAGCGAGTATGAAAAACTCCGCCATATCGTTGCTCTCTGTGAAAAATCCGGCGTGCACACGAAGTTTATCCCGGATTACGGGAACATTATCCCGACGATCCCGTATATGGAAGATCTCCAGGGCCTGCCGGTGATCCATATCCGCCGCGTTCCGTTGAATGATCCGATGAATGCGATGGTAAAGAGAGCCGTCGATATCGTGGGTGCGATCGTGGGGATCGTACTTTTCTCCCCGATCATGCTGATCGTGGCAGTGCTCATAAAGCTGACATCTCCGGGACCGATCATTTTTTGTCAGGAACGAGTCGGCCTTCACAACCGGCCGTTTAAAATGTATAAATTCCGTTCCATGACGGTTCAGGATCCGGGCAAGGAGAAGAGCCGCTGGACAACAAAGGGAGATGCCCGTGTAACTCTCATCGGAAAAATTATCCGCCGTACAAGCATCGACGAGGTGCCGCAGTTCTTTAATATCCTGATTGGTGATATGAGTCTTGTGGGTCCGAGACCGGAACGGCCATTTTTCGTTGAAAAATTTAAGGAAGAAATCCCGCGATATATGATCAAGCATCAGGTCCGTCCGGGTCTTACCGGCTGGGCGCAGGTGAATGGTTACCGTGGAGACACTTCGATCATTAAACGGATCGAGCATGATCTCTATTATATCGAGAACTGGACACTTGGTCTTGATTTCAAGATCATGTTCCTGACGGTTTTCAAGGGATTCATCAATAAAAACGCTTACTAAGACGAGGACAAATGACATGAATTATGAAGACGAATTAGACCGTTCCCGCGCCAGAAAGAGCAGACGGCGTGAGAGCGAGAGTGAGACGTCCGCAAAACGCCGCACTCACAGGACGGAAGATCTGTATTCCATGAGTGCTGACCCGGGAAGCCGTGCAGGCCGTGCCGCAGCAAAGAGCCATGGGGCAGCTTCCCACAATCACAGAAGACGGAAAAACGGAAACAAGAAGAAAAAGATCATCATCGGTGTTCTGATCGCCCTGATCGTTCTGGTCCTGGGGTTTGCCGCAGCGGTATACGGCTATATCCAGCACAACTTCGGAAAGATGAACGGACAGAATAATTTTGATATTGCGGACGTTCGGAATGAGAACATCTCTCTGGAAATGAGAGATAAGATGGAAAAAGGCTACTGGACCATTGCGGTATTTGGCCTGGACTCCCGTGACAATTCCACAGGAAAAGGCAACCAGTCCGATGTTATCATGATCGTGAACTTAAATCGTGAGACCGGAGAGATCAAGCTGGCATCCGTATTCCGCGACACTTACCTGAATGTGAGCGATAAGAACACATACAATAAGATCAACGCGGCATATGCGATGGGTGGTCCGGAACAGGCCGTAAAAGCCCTGAATAAGAATCTGGATCTCAACATCACCCACTATGTAGCGTTCAACTGGAAGGCAGTCGCAACAGCGATCAACATCCTCGGCGGTGTCGACATCGATATCAGTAAGTCCGAGTTCTACTACATCAACGCGTTCATCACAGAGACGGTAAAAGGTACCGGAATTGGTTCTGTACAGTTAAAGAAAGCAGGTGTGAACCATCTGGATGGCGTACAGGCCGTTGCCTATGGACGTCTTCGTCTGATGGACAGTGACTATGCGCGTACAGAGCGCCAGAGACTTGTAATCCAGAAGGCATTTGAGAAGGCGAAAAAGGCAGACTTTGCGACATTAAACAGCCTGATCGGAAATATGTCCGCGATGTGCGCGACAAATATCAATATGAATGATATCCTTCCGATGGCGAAGAATGTCACGAAATACCATCTCAGTGAGACGACCGGATTCCCGGCAGCCCGCGGAGAGCAGAAGATGAAGATCGGCAAGCTGAAATTGTCCTGTGTTATCCCGCAGACACTCGTGAGCAATGTTACAAGCCTTCACAAGTTCCTCTATGGTGAAGAGGACTACAAGCCATCCAGCACGGTCCAGACGATCAGCAATAAGATCGCTGAACTTACTGGACTGAATAAGGCTGGCAAGGAGATCGATCATGTAGCGACGGATCAGGGATATATCCCGAAGGGCGAGACGGAGGCCACGACACTTTCCGCTGAAGAGGAGAGTAAGAAGGAGAGTAAGAAGGAGAGTCAGGAAGAATCCCAGATGGAGTCCATGCTCGAAGAATCCAAGAAGGAATCTGAGAGCGCGGGTGAGACTGAGACAGGACCGGACGGCAAGCCGATCGAGACTACATCAGGAGCTCATAACAGCGGCTATCTGCATGAGACGGAAACGGATGCCAACGGCAATGTGATCGCAAAACCGACCGAGAGCCATGCAGGAAGTCCGACGGACGAAGCAGAGACCTCCACGGAGGCATACAGACCGTCAAGTCCGCAGGATATGACAACGGAAGCCCCGATCGGCCCGGGATATGAGAAGTCGACGGCAGTTCCGGAAGCGACAACGAGTGCAGGTCCGGCAACCCCGACGGAAGGACAGAGTTCGGTAACAGTTCCGGGTGAAGGAAGTGTAGCGGCTGAAGGCCCGGCAGCCGGAATTTAAGAATAGAGGCCAGGCTCAAAGGTTATAAAGGAAATATAGGATCTTAAGGCTCAAGACGCATCGTCTGATTGATTTGGAAGAAATATTCCAGACTATCAGATGGTGCGTTTTTTTCGCGTGCAGCGGGCCATATCCATACCTGTGCGATAACGGTACTACTGTGAAAAATCTCGACAAATGGCTGATTTTTTTGAATTCGCGGTAGTCCGGCACAGTGGAAAGGTTTTACCCGGCTATATTTTCAAACGAAAATCTGAATTTACAATTTACATAGATTATACAAAGTAGTTACCGAACCATGGTTTTTGGTTTCGGGGATTCGTGATAAAAATAATACTGTACAGAGAAAGAAAAAATAAAAACAAAGACCTTTGAGGAGGAGAAAAGAATTATGAAAACAAGAAAAGTAATGGCACTTGCAGGTGCAGGAGTATTAGCAGTCAGCATGATGACAGGATGCGGAAGCAGCAGTAGTACAGCATCCACGACAGCAGCAGCGACAACAACTGCGGCAGCAGCAGAGACAGCAAAAGAAGCAGCGACAACAGCAGCAGAGAAAAAAGCAGATCTTACAGGATCGATCACAGCGGCAGGTTCTTCCGCATTAAAACCGCTGGTTGACGATGCAGCAGACATGTTTATCGAGAAATACCCGGACGTTTCCATCACGATCGACGCAGGAGGATCCGGAGAGGGCTTAAAGCAGGTTTCCGAGGGAACCGTAAATATCGGTAACTCCGATGTTGAGGCCTCCGCAAAGCTTGACGAGACACAGGCAAAAGAGCTTGTTGATCATCAGGTATGCGTAGTCACAATGGCTCCGATCGTAAACAACGATGTAAAAGAAGGCGGCGTTGAGGATCTTACAAAACAGCAGCTCATCGACATCTTCACAGGAAAGACAACAAACTGGAAAGAGGTTGGCGGACCGGATGAGAGCATTGTCCTTGTAACAAGACCGACATCTTCCGGTACAAGAGCAACCTTCCAGAAATACGCTCTCGACGGAAACGAGGAAGCTTCCAATACTTCCATGGAAACAGATGATTCCGGTGTTCTTCTTCAGAATGTAAAAGATACGAAGGGTGCGATCGGATATGTAGCACTTTCCTATCTGACAGGTGACGCGGGAGTTGCAACCGTAGCGATCGATGGCGCAGAGCCGACACTTGAAAATACATACGCTGGAAAATATCCGGTATGGACATTTGAGCATATGTACACAAAGGGTGAGCCGGACGAAGTTGTAAGCGCATTCCTTGACTACATCATGTCCGATGAGTACGGCGCAAAGATGGAATCCTTAGGATACGGCGTATCTTCCAAGATGACAAATACCGAGCATTAAGACAAAACTTAAGACCGGGCAGTGGGCCATGATCCGACCGTATGAAAGAAAAAGAGGACATGGACAAGAGAACTGCGAAACAAGGGCGGGGCAGACGAATCTGGCCCGCCCCGATATGATTTATGATAGAATTTGCTTCGAATATCGGAAGCAGGAGGACTTATGAAGAATGGTAAAGAAAAAAGCATGTTCGTCAGAGAATATCTGTGGCGGGATCTGATGACCGTCTGTGGACTGTTCGTAATTCTTCTGACGATCGTGATCGGCGCGTTCCTTGTATACAAGGGATCATCCACATTCCTGGTTTACAGACATTCCTTCCTGGAATTCTTAGGATCTGCAGACTGGGCACCGGAGGACAATATGGCAGGCGGCGGCAGCATCGGTGCGCTGATCTTCATCGCTGGGTCGCTCTGCACCTGCGGCCTGGCGCTTCTCATCGCGACTCCGTTTTCCCTGGGATCAGCGATCTTCATCACGGAGATCTCCCCGAAGTTTGGCGAGAAATTTTACCGCCCGGTAGTCGAGATCTTCGCCGGGATCCCGTCTGTTGTCTATGGCTGGGTGGGACTCACGGTGCTTGTACCGGCGATCAAGACCTTGTTTGACCGTCAGGTGGGACATTCCATCCTGGCAGCAGGTCTGGTCTTAGCGGTCATGATCTTCCCGACGATCACAAGTGTTGCGGCGGATGCCCTTCACTCCGTACCGAAGGAATGCAGAATGGCGGCGTACGGACTCGGCTCCACCCGCTGGCAGACCATATACCGGATCGTAGTTCCGGCGGCAGCGCCTGGAATCATTTCCGGTGTGATCTTAGGTCTCGCGAGAGCCTTCGGTGAGGCCCTGGCGGTTGCCATGGTCATCGGTCAGACAACAGCGCTTCCCACAAGCATTTTTTCAACGACAAAGACTCTGACCACCGAGATCGCGGCCCAGATGGGCAACGCCATGGAGGGCGGCGAGATGAAATCCGCACTCTGGACCATGGCACTGCTGTTATTTGCAATCTCCCTGTTCTTCATCTTCCTGATCCATCATGTGACAGCGGTGAAGCCGGAGAAAGAAGAAAAAACAAGCACTTCCGTGAAAATAAGCACGACCGCGGTGCCGGTAAAGCAGTTCGCAGCAAAGGGGGAAAATTAGACCATGGAAAGTAAGATCAGACGTTCGCGCGGTGTGGACCGCGTTATGACAGTCATTTTCTACCTGGTTGCGATCTTCTTCTTCGCTCTTCTGATCGGTTTTGCGGGCAAGGTCATCATCGGCGGTCTCATGGGGGCAAAGCCGGAGATGTTCCGCTTCGCGAGAAAAGGAAGCATCGGAAACCAGTTGTTCAACACGATCTATCTCGTATTTATCTCCCTGCTGGTATCCATACCCATCGGTGTCTGCGCCGGAATTTATCTGGCCATGTACG
>OAVJ01001102.1_pt1 | contig 12220 bp, 9 predicted proteins | sample 1516901 | NCBI WGS metagenome assembly OAVJ01 (sample SAMEA2580073, study PRJEB22360) | human gut metagenome | biome: human gut; feature: human-associated habitat; material: faeces | place: Denmark | collected 2008/2010 | reverse complement strand
GAGTGGGATACCCCCAACCCCTCCCCCAAAAAAAACCCCCCCCTGCCACTGTCGCTAATGCAAAAAGTATCAGCGAACCTGACATGAAATACTTCCCCGCTCCACCAAGAGCAGCATTGTAAGCCCTCACTGCCATATCCTCCCCCGTGAGGTCAGTGCCGCTTATTATTATCACCACAGCCGTCAGCGTGCATATGACAAAGGTATCTATAAAAACCTCAGCCATTGCCCATGTTCCCTGCAATTCAGGCGACTTTATCCTGCATGAGCTGTGCACCGCCACCGTCGAGCCTAAGCCTGCTTCGTTTGAAAACGCTCCACGCTTTAACCCCTCCACCATGGAAAATATTATCGTCCCTGCCACCGAGCCTGTTATGCAGGCTGTGGGGCAAAAGGCGTTTTTTACTATCATTGCTATCGCTCCTGCGGCTTTTAATGGGTGAAATATTATCACTCCCAAACTGCCGCCTATGAAAAGCACCGCCATTATCGGCACAAGCTTTTCGCAAAGACAAGCTGCTGAGTTTTTTCCCACAGCTACTAAAAATACGAAAATAAGCACCACAAGTGCAAATATATATGAGGGTATCCCAAACCCCTCTCGGGCAGCCGCAGCCGCCGAACCCGTCTGCACCATGTTGCCCATTCCAAGTGACGCACCCACCGTAAAAACTGCAAACAAAACAGCCGTGAGCTTCGTTCTGCCTATCTTTTCGAGATAAGACGCCGCACCGCAAAGCTTTCCCTCAGAGCATCTCACTCCCAGATAGTTTTCGCAGTAAGCAAGCCCCATTCCGAAAAATGCAGACACCCACATCCAGAATACCGAGCCTGCGCCCCCTATCCTGATACATTCCCCCACGCCCACCACCGAGCCTGTTCCTACAGTTGCCGCAAGCGCCGTGGAAAATGTCTGAAACTGCGAGAGAGAATCGCTTTCGGAGCTTTCTTTTTTAAACAGCGTAAAAACCGTTTTCTTCATTATTTTTAAAATGTGTATCTGTGGGAATCCAAGCTTTATGCTCAGATATATTCCGCCCCCAAGCAAAAGTATCAAAAGCGGAACGCCCCACAAAAACGAATTTATCTTGTTTATTATAGCCGTAAGTTCCATAGCTTTCCCCCGAAAACACTTTTTTCGTGCAAATAATTGCCTTATAAATGATATGATATAAAAGGGAGATTAATTCTTGAAAACTGAGATAACCATACATACAAATACGCAAAAAAACAAACAGCGAGGTGAACGTCCTCAAATGCACAGATATAAGCCCTCAAAAATACCGCTTTTTATCTTCTGGGCTATCCTTGCGGTAATATTGTTTCTTATCCGCTATGCGGTCAATCTCATAGAAAAACTTATCCCATTTTCCGTGAATTATATCCTTATGCCAATGTGGATAATCGCCGCACTTTTTTGCCTGCTGATGCTTCCCTTTTATTTCATCAGATCTTATTTCACCGTCAGTTCAAAAGAAGTCACCGCCTTTACAGGGCTTTTCTTTACCATGCGGCATTTTATGCCCACCTCGGCAATAAAATCCGTCACCACTATCATAACTCCACTAGGCAGTATAACAGGACTTAACTTCGTTGTCTTAAATGCCTTGGGCGCAAGACTTCTTATACCTTTTATGAGCCGCCGTGATGCCATGGAAATATCCGCCATAGTAAACAGCTCCATACGAAACAGAGAACGCAAAGAAGACTAGATACCATAGACAGGAAAGGTTTAAATGAGCCGCAGAGAAACTATCAAGGAAAGAAGCAGCTGGCTGAAGAATTTCTTCGCCCACCGCCAGCACCCTATAATGATATTATCTTATACAACTAAATATATGTGGCTTCTTGCTATCCCTCTTGCCAAGTATCTCATAGCCGCAAAATTCAACTTTCAAAGCTGGTTTCAGGCACATTGGGTTGATATCCTCACTATCACATTTATCTTCGGCTACGCTTTCCTGCGCTGGATATTCGTCTACTATGAGCTTGAAGAAGATTGCATCATAGCCCACACAGGCTATTTCGGCATAACACGAACAAAGGTCTATTTTGCCGAGATAAGCTCATTGTCACTGTCACAAGGATATATTTCCAGACTTATACATTCCTGTGCCGTATACATAGACACCGATGCAAAATCACTGCAAAATGCAGATATAATGCTCACTCTTACAAAAAAACGAGCCTTTGAGCTTTATCATTTTGCCACTGCCAAATGCAAAAACAAACCTAAATATGTCTACAACTCAAAGAAAAGCCTGCTCGTTATATTCTCTCTCATCTTTTCATCAACTCTGTCAGGCATGATAATCGTGCTGTCGGTACTTTACGAAGCATATAGGATAGTAGGACGAGAGGCGGAGGAACAAATACTCCGCAGAGTGAATACGGAGATAGCAAAAGTTCCGGTGCTTGCAGAAGTGCCTGAATATATCCTTATCGCAGGCGGTGTGCTGGCAGGAGGCTGGCTCATATCATTTCTGTCGAATCTAATGCGCCACTGGAATTTTTCCTGCACACGCTGTGCTGACCTTTTCATAATCAGAAGCGGGATAGGCACAAGACGCAGACACGTCCTCTATAGAGATAGAGTAAACTATATCGACCTAAGACAATCATTGCTTATGAAGATATGCAAAATAACCTCTGTGTCTGCCCACTGTACAGGATACGGAAAAAGACGGCTTGAAATATCAGCACTTATACCGATAACGACAAACGGACAGGTTGACCGCTCCCTGAAGATGCTCATGCCTAAAATACCGCCGGTGAAAAGCGACATCTCCACAGGAAAAGCCGACCTTGGCAGATTTATAACGATACCGCTCATATGCACGTTTATACCCATCGTATCAGGAAGAGGAACGCTTTACTTTTTTCCTAACTGGAAAAGAGAAATAACCATACTTGTTATACTAACTACCATACCATTGCTGTGGCTCGTCATGGTCAAGGCGGCGGCAGCGTTCACAACATCAATAGGCTTTGAAAACGGGTATTGTACATTGTCATATTGTAAATGGTATAGCTTTCATAAATCAATAGCCGCACTTGACAGAGTGTCAATGGTAACGGTCATGCAAAATCCGTTTCAGAAGATAAGCCATACTTGTGCCGTGAGAGTTTATACCAATTCGGAGAGTACAGACTATCATACTGTAAAGGGACTTAATTATGATAAGGTCATAAAATTGTTGAACAGGAATGGGTATGCGGTGTGAAAAAATGAGGAATGAGGAATTAGCATAGCAGACCAAAGTTACCCCTCAGCACCGAGCTAAGCGATTTTGCAGCGGTAGAACTTTGGTGTAGGGGCTGGCGCCCTCGACAGCCCGATATCGAAGCGGCTAAGCTTGGAATTTTCACGAATGAAAAGAAGCAGACAATGTTGTGAATTGTTGCGCCGAACTTTGTGCGGATAACGCAAGCTCGTACAGGCAAATAGGAAATGGGCTGTCGAGGACGCCAGCACCTACACAGTTTGATAAACAAATATCATCAGGGACGACCACCTCGTCCCCGATTTTTTTATTCAAAAAATTTTTTTCACTGCAACATTTCAGTGAAAAATATACACTTATATTATGACGGACGACAGGGGGGATCAGATTGGACAAAAAGGGAAGAAAAAAGCTCGCAGAACTTGCGGTGAACGGCGATACGGACGCCTTTTCTAAGCTCTATGGAGAGATATATAAGGAGCTTTATTATTACGCCCTCGCTAACCTGCAAAATGCCGAGGACGCCGCCGATGCAGTGCAGGACGCTGTGCTGGACGGCTATATGAGCATCTCCTCGCTGCGGAAAAGCGAAGCTTTCGATAGCTGGATGTTCAAAATTCTGGTCGCCAAGATCAAACAAAAACAAAAGGAATACGCCCAAAGACGCTCTAACCTCGATTATATTAATGAAAGCGACGCAATAATCAAGGACGAAAACGGATTTGAGCGATGCGAGATCTTAGAAGAGTTTGCTGATCTCAGTGAAGCGGAAAGACTCTGTATATCACTTCACTGTATAGCAGGCTACAAAGGCAGGGAGATAATGGAGATAACAGGTATTAAAGATACGACAGTCCGTTCCCATATATCCAGAGGTAAAGCAAAAATACGCAGTAAGCTGTTTGGAAAGGAGGTGACATGATGAGAAATTTAAGAAAACGCAGAAAGCTTATCAGACAAATGGAACAGGCAAACAAAATTCCTGATAAGCTCATGCCCCAGGAAATAAAAGATATGCTGGACGTGGCAGGCTTCAGACCCGTTATCGAAAATACTCCAAATAGTGCAGAGATAAAAATAAACAGTGGCAGAAGCAACGCCCTGAGATGTCTGGCTGTGGTGGCGGCTTTCGTCCTTGTGGTAGGCGGATTTGCTGTGCTTAGGTTCAGCAATACCCAGTTCGTCAAAAAATACCCCAATTCCGCTTCTTCACAGTCCGCTGACGCCTCAGGTCTTGACGGCCTCCGTGGAACGACCTATAAGGGTCTTTACAACTATATAAATAGCAACAGCAAAAACATAGAGGACTTTATAGTTGACAATAGCTATATATTCAAAAATATCGACACTTTGACTGTTGATGACGATGACTATGTGGCTTTGTATAAGCAGGCACTTAGAGATCACCAGCTCACCCCTAACCCCGCTGATATACAGCTCACTCGCTCAGGCGTGGATATCACCCCCACAACCAGCATAGATGAGCTGGAAACAAACATAACCTACGGAAATGCCCATTTCATTACTGACAATGGCGGTATCGACGTTTATATTACCCAAAACGGAAATATCACAAAGTCAGAACAGGATATCTTTGCGGAAACCTTCCTTAAAAAAGGTCTTGTTGACATTGCCGAATACGAACAGTACGGCTGTAAGTTCGCTCCAAGCGTTGTTGCAATGTATTTGGATAATAACGAGCTTTACGCTTTCTTCGACTTTATCTTACCCGTGAAGGCAGGAAAGAAAAACCTCGATATCGAATACTGCGGAATGTGCGTGTTTGACGTGAGCGACCCTGAGAATATCAAGCTCATAAGCGAGTTTGAACAGCCCGGCGTGCTGGAGGGCATAAGAAAAGTTGACGGAAAATTTTTCATCGTGTCACGCTACACCCGAGCGGCTTCACTGCTCTTAGATGACCAAAAGCCCGAGGATATCGCACCCGTGCGATACATCAATGGTGAAAAACAGCTTTTTGAAGAAAGTGAAATGTATATCACAGCCAGAGATAATACACCGTCCATGATCTTGCTTTCGTCCTTTGACGGAAAAAATCAAGGCTCATACATGGCTTCAAAGCTTATCGCCTGCGGTGAAAGCAGCATCTTAATGGGAACAGACAACATTTATATTTTAAGAGCATATGGCTTTGAAAAAACAGACGATGATTACAGCACAGTGCCAACAAGAGCGCTTATTACAAGAATAAACTACGGTGGCGGCGACATGGAGCTTAACAAAACCCAGACCGTCACAGGCGCAGACGCCGAGCATATAAGCCACGCCATATCAGGAGATGAGTATAACGGCAGATTGTCGCTGTTCTCAAACAACTCTGCAAACATTTACGATATCAGCACACACAATATCTATTATAGCAGCATTAATATCTGCACCCTGTGGCTTTTTGACAATGACCTTGGCGGCCCTGTGAAAAAGACCCTCACATACGAGGACACTGATTTCGAGAGTGCAAGATATAACACGTTCTATCATTCTATGCTGTATGTTTACAGAGATTATTCTTCCGCTTACAACAATGATGACACTTATCAGGCAGCGAACAATATCCAGCTTGATGAAGTATATGATTTCTCAGACCCTAACAAGATAACTCAGGTGACCCCTGATGATAAAATGATAGCAGTGTCAACGGCAAACAACTTCTTCCATTATGGTACGAACTATAACGATGATATCGCCGTGCGCACCGACAGCACGTCATTCGACTCTTTCAGCGTAAAAATACTCGACAAGAGCAAAACAGAAAAGCAAGAAACCCTTTTATACGGCTCAAGCGGCAAGGGCATAGCGAATGCTAACGGCACAGTGGATCAGGTGCAGGTCTATGACACAGAGGTAGTAAAGAAATTCAACTTCTTCAAGACTATACAGGAATACAAATATCACGAGAAAGAAATGGGAACAACAGTTGACGGAAAGGATATGACCCAAAGATCCGCCAGCACTGTTTTTTCAAATTCAATAATAACAGACAACGAAAACGGATATATAGCCATACCATTCTATGACATAACCACAGTAGGCAAGACCGATGACGGCGACAATTGGGAATATACCTATTATGAAAAAACTATTGAAAAAATTCTGGTAATGAAATATAACATAGAAACCAAAACTTTCAGCGAGTATGGAACTATAAAGCTTGACGAATATACAGATTATTTTGACGATTATTTCGATCAGGCTAGCGAAGACGAGATCACGGCTATGGTCAACGACAATGACCAGAGAGATCGTTACCGCAGTGCATTCGTTCAGGACGGATATATTTATATCTTCTCCGACAGACAGATACGCTCATACAGCTATGCCGATCTCTCAAAACCCACTGAAAGTGTAGACATAGTTAAATAGCATTACACCAAACTTCCCCTTTAGCACCCGACGGATAAATTTCTGTCGGGCGTTTTTTTGCTAAAACGTTTTCGTTATTGCACACAAATAAAACCACCGCAAATTGTATAGTATGTACAATAAATGTTCACAGTAATATAACCAATTGAAACTCTGTTTGTGCTAAAATAATATGGTTTTAGGAATAAATATAAGACATAAATAGGAGAAAGAATTATGAAAGACCTAACGAAAGGAAATATCACAAAGCTGATATTGATGTTTTCCCTGCCCCTTCTGCTTGGCAACATTTTTCAGCTTTTTTATAATCTTGCCGACACCCGTATCGTGGGTCAGACCCTAGGCAAAAACGCCATAGCCGCCCTTGGCGCAACTTCATCAGTGAACACCGTCATAATAGGCTTTCTGAACGGTCTTACAAACGGCTTTGCCCTTGTGACAGCACGCTTTTTCGGTGCAAAAGAGTTTGACCGCCTGAAAAAGTCCGTTGCCCACGCCCTTACCCTAGGTATCGCAACGGCAATAGCCCTCACTGCCCTCAGCCTTGCCTTTATCGACCCACTGCTGAGAGCGTTGAACACGCCAGACAACATCTTCAAGCAGGCAAAAACCTACATAGTCATAATCCTTGCAGGAATGATAATATCAATGTTCTATAACATCTGCGCAGGTGTCCTCCGTGCAGTCGGCGACACTGTTTCGCCACTTATCTTCCTTATAATATCAACTATCGCTAATATCGGGCTTGACCTTCTCTTTATCCTGGGCTTTAAAATGGGTGTTGAGGGTGCAGCCTATGCCACCCTTATCGCACAGGGTATCTCAGTTGTGCTTTGTATAATATATATCATTAAAAAACACAAGTTTCTTATCCCATCAAAAAGCGACTTCCGCTTTAACTTCAAGCTCGCAGGAGATATGTATGCAACAGGAGTTTCAATGGGACTTATGATATCTCTCGTTGGTATCGGCACTGTTATAATGCAGGGCGCAATAAATATCTTCGGCACTGACATAATAGTCGCCCACACCACCGCAAGAAAAATATCTGAGATCTATATGCTCCCTATATCTGTTTTCGGTGCAGCTTCAGCAACCTTTTCAAGCCAGAACTACGGTGCAGGCAGGATAGACAGAGTAAAAGAGGGCGTGAAAAAAGCGACCCTCATAACATGGGGCTGGTCTGTTATCGTAATAGCCGCAACATGGCTTTTCACACCATTTTTCGCACACCTTATCACAGGTATCAGCGACCCTGAGATAGTGGGTACAGTGGAAAAATACATGAAAATAAACACAGCATTTTACTTTATCCTCGGCATAGTAATAGTTTTCAGAAACGCACTTCAGGGCGTAGGAGATAAGATAACACCTATAGCTTCAAGCATAATAGAGCTTTTGGGCAAGTTCGCAGTGGCAATGATACTCGCCCCACGCATGGGATATTTCGGCATCATGATAAGCGAACCCCTTGTGTGGGCAGGCATGGCAGTGATGCTCGGCATAGGCTTTGCCGCAAATAAGACCTTCCGTAAAGAGAACATCCCCAATACGGCAGAACAAATGTAAATAATCCGTTAATTTACATAAAACAGATAGCTCACTATGTAGAAAAAAATAAGCCACTATTGATTTTATCAAAGAAACGTGTTATAATTAGTAAAAACATACAATCCACAAAAGTGTGGCTAACATACCATAGACGTGAAAGGGGGAAATGCCTGCAAACGGCAGGCATGACAGAAAAAAATGCTTTCAAAAATATTGTCAAAAGAGGAATGTGCAAAGTGCAGGATATGTTGCTGCTTTGACAGCTATGATATATGGGAAACACCATATATCTCACAAACGCTTGCAAGCAAGATATTGCAGGAATATATCCCTAAGCAGGAATTTATAAAGAAGGAAAACCACTTCTTGTTCAAAATGGATAAGGAACAGAATGCAGACCTGTATTATTGCCCGATGCTGGATAACGAGAAGGGCTGTATATTAGGCGACGACAAACCGTTCGATTGCAGGATATGGCCACTGAGAGTAATGGCACTGAATGAAACTAAAGTAATAACATTGTCGCCGGTCTGTCCTACTATGAATGAAAAGTCCATAAAGGAGCTGACGAAAACGGCTAACGAGCTGGCAGATCAGATATTTGAGTATGCAGACGAAAATCCGGAAGCCGTGAAACCGTATCTTGACGGCTATCCAATATTGGTGGTAGAGGGCAAAAAGTATAAGGATACCCTCGTATAAAAAGTAAAAATCAAAAACAAAGCGGTGTCGGAGCGAAAAACTCTGCACCGCTTTTTCTATCCCATAGCATAAAGTAAAATCCGCAAAGAACGCCAGCGTTTTTGCGACGAAAAAAAATCGACACAAATGTGTAGGGGCTGGCGTCCCCGACAGCCCGCACCTGCTTGCTGCTCAACCATGCGGTATATGCACAATAATTCCCAACACGGCACGTCTACACAAATTCGTGATAAAACCAAACCTTATCGCTCTCAGAACGGGACGTCGTATTTTTGCAAAGCAGAAATTGCGCCGCTCCCCTACAGTGAGTTTGTGCGGTTATCATGAATCGCAAGCAGCTTACCTCAAAAACAAATAATAAATAAGCCCGTAAAGCACACTAGCCAAAGTGCCGTAAAGAATAACAGGTCCGCTGATAATGAAGATCTTCGCCCCAAGCCCAAGAATATATCCCTCCGTCTTGAACTCAAGAGCAGGCGCCGCCACAGAGTTTGCAAAACCTGTTATGGGTACAAGCGTACCTGCACCTGCGTGCTTCGCTATGCGTTCATACCAGCCAAGACCTGTGAGAAGAGCCGATAAAAATATCAAAGTTATTGATACCGACATTGAGGCGTTATCCTTGGATAAACCTAAATATAAATACATATCCATAAGCGATTGCCCAATAACGCATATAAGTCCGCCAAATAAAAACGCCTTTGGTATGGTCACCCACCACTTTGTCCCCTTTGACGCCTCCTTGTACATCTCGCTGTATTGTGCCTTGCTTAAATTTATATCCATTTCTTTCGCTCCTTTTTTTCTATCATGTTTGCACCTATTGTTCCTCAAAAATCAAAGCTTATTCATATTTTAAGTGCACGATTTTCGCATGATTTGGTCAATATGTTGCTGTAAGGTTAATATTTTTATATAGTTTCAACAAGTTTTGTATAATGTAAACGATTTATCATAAGGAAATTTGTTTAAATAGTATCTTGAAAAAAATGCGAAAATTTTGTATCATATTCATTAGAGATATTCTATCTTAGGGGCAGTGTAACTGCCATTATTTTCAGGAGGTTATTATAATGAAAGCTAAAAAAATTCTTGCTGCTGTCACAGCTCTTTCACTGACAACAGTAGTATTCGCATCATGCGGCGATTCAGCTGATTCTTCAAGCACACCTGTAACAACTACAACAACAACAGCAGCCACAACTACAACTGCTGCAACAACTACAACAGCTGCTGCCGAGTCTGCTGCTGATTCAGCTGCAACAGACAGTTCTGCTGGCTCTACAAAAGGCAGCGACTCTGATTACACACCTGTAAAGACATTCAAGGGCTATGACGCATTCCTTATGTTCGGTGACGGAGAGTGGCTCTGGGGCAACTGGGAAGGTCAGGGCGAACCTGAAGCTACTAAAGCATTCGGCGTTGACGCTGATGTAACAGGCGACGGTGAGTACACTGTTTCTATCACAAACGCATCTATCTCTTATGACGATCCGGACGAGGGTATCAACCCACAGATCGCTCTTGACGGCGACTATGCTGTTGGCGCTCAGGGTTGCGTAGTAATGTGCGTTGATATCATCGGTCTTCTTAACGGCGAAAAACTCAAGGGCACAGGCGATCCTAAGACTGATAAGGAAACTCCAGGTAAGTACAACGCTGACGATCTCAAGGTAGAACTTAAGTCTATCAAGGCTGACGGTCAGGAAGTTGCATTCGATAACGCTAAGATCAAGTATGGCAACATCGAGGACAACAACAACTGCTACAGAATCGAGATCTACAACGATTACGGCGATACAGCTAAGGATTCTCCTATCGACAAGGACAATCTTGCATTTGAGGACAGCCTTGAGATTACATTCTCTATCGAGGGCCTTTCTGAATAATTTTTCATGAAAACTAAGAGCAGACCGCAATATGGTCTGCTCTTTTGTATTTTTATACATTTCCCCAGTGACAAGAAGTGTGACAGATTTTTTTGAAATAGCTGTCACACTTTTATGTTGACATGAAACTAAGAGGAATATATAATTATAGTATTATAGTAATTCTATAATATCATCACATATTTTATTAATCCCCTAAGAAAAAAGCCGTGGTACCCTTTCTTACCACAGCTTTTTTCTTTTTTTATCCACTTTTGTTATCTATTCCGCCTGACTGTCTGCCACCAGACCGCCGTTATCCGCCATAAGCTTGAATTTTATCTCAAACTCTTTCTCATCACCGCTGTCCGTCTTGCGATATACCTTGCAGACGACTTCATCTCCTGCCTGCTTTCCTGAAAACAGCGACGCTATATCCACCTCTCCTGCGGTGGACTTTCCGTCTATTTCCGTGATGATATCGCCCTCCGCAAGGTCTGTGTTGGCAACGTCACAATCAGGGTTTATGGACACAATACAAATACCCGGCTTTATACCGTATATCTCAGCAGTGGTGTCGCTGACAGCATAATAAGTCACACCTATCTTTACTCTGCCTGCCACATAGCCCTTTTCCATAAGCTCCTCAATAACAGGCTTCGCCTCGTCAATGGATACCGCAAAGCCTATGCCCTCATAGTCGCTTGAAGCAAGCTTAGATGAGGTTATCCCTATGACCTGACCCCACATATTGAACAGCGCTCCACCTGAGTTACCGGGGTTTATGGCTGCGTCTATCTGTATGCAGTTCATTATTATTGACGAGTTTTCAAGCCTTATCCTGCGGTTCACACCTGACACGATACCCTTTGTCACAGTGCCGTAATAGCCCGCCGGTGAGCCGATAGCGACTACCTCTTCCCCTGCATTCACCTGAGTTGAATCACCGAACTCAGCCGCCTGCAAGCCCTGCGCCTGTATCTTTATCACCGCTATATCCGTGGCAGAGTCCTGCCCCACCACCTTGGCTTCATACTCCGAATTGTCGCTTAGAACAACTTTTATGCCCGACTCCGCCGCATTTACAACATGAGCGTTTGTGACGATATATCCGTCAGCAGACATTATAACACCGCTGCCCTGACCTGCCGCAACATATCCACCCGAATTTTTGTAAACCTCTATAGATACCACAGCAGGAGAAAACCCCTTTGCGATACCCTCGGCAGTGTATCTTCCGTCAGCCTGATAAAATTCATCATCAAGATTCGGCTTGTCAGCCACAGGAAGCGTAAAGCTTATCTTCTCGTCCCCTGTAACAAGATTTCTCACCCAGCCGCTTCCCCTTATAGAGGTTATTGATATGGCAATTCCGATACCTACAAAAAGCACCATAAAGCACAGCCTTGCAACTGCATGGCGCATACGCTCTCTGTAGCGGCTTTTTTTTTTTTCCGAAACAACAGCCCACCCAAAAACTTCCTGGACTTAATA
>OAVJ01001095.1_pt1 | contig 12276 bp, 15 predicted proteins | sample 1516901 | NCBI WGS metagenome assembly OAVJ01 (sample SAMEA2580073, study PRJEB22360) | human gut metagenome | biome: human gut; feature: human-associated habitat; material: faeces | place: Denmark | collected 2008/2010 | reverse complement strand
TACCTACTATTCTGACGATAAGACTGCGGTTATGGGCAAGATGCTTTATGGCAGCTTTACTATGGATGCATTGGAGAATGTCAAGACAAAAGACAAGGTAGAATATGGCGTGATTAATTATAATGGGGCATCATCACTTGAAACAGCTGAAACGTATATTGTAGAGTTTACGTATTTTGAACCGCCGTATCAGAGCGGTATTGCAGCAGTGACGGATGATTTCGCCCAGATTGCATTTGATATTGATGATAAGGGTATCATTACGGCAATCCGGTGGTATTATTATCCGGAAGAAGAATCCGCAGAATAAAGCTTATTAAAGGGCAGAAAGCAGCGCTTTTAATAAATAAATGAACAAAATAATATACGATAAAGGAGTATGAACAAAATGAAATCAACAACATTAGTCATCATGGCAGCAGGAATGGGAAGCAGATTCGGGGGCGGAATCAAGCAGCTTGAAGCAATGGGTCCAAACGGCGAAATTATCATGGACTATTCCATTTATGATGCTATTGAAGCAGGATTTAATAAAGTAGTTTTTGTAACAAGAAAAGATTTACTTGCAACATTTAAGGAAGTTATCGGTGACAGAATTGCAAAGGTCATTCCTGTAGAATATGCATTTCAGGAACTCTCAGATGTACCGGAAGGATTTTCTGTACCGGAAGGCAGAACAAAGCCATGGGGAACAGGTCAGGCGGTTCTTGCATGTAAGGGTATTGTCAATGAGCCGTTCCTTGTAATTAATGCAGATGATTATTACGGAAAAGAAGCATTTAAGCTGATTCATGATTTCCTTGTATCAGACCATGCTGAAAAGGCAGAAAAACAGTATGACTTCTGTATGGCAGGATTTATCCTTGGCAATACATTAAGTGATAATGGTGCCGTTACAAGAGGAATCTGCGTTGTTGATGAAAATGAACATTTAATCGGTGTCAATGAAACAGGTGGCATTGTAAAGACTGCAACAGGTGCAGCGTGCGATGACAAGAACGGCAACCAGACAGCATGTGACCCGGCAAGCCATGTATCCATGAATATGTGGGGTTTTACACCGGATTTCTTAGACGAACTTGAAAGCGGTTTCCGCACATTCTTATCAGAGCAAAAGGAAGGCGATATTAAGAGCGAATATCTGCTTCCTACGATTGTAGACCAGTTAATTAAGTCCGGCAGAGCCAATGTATCTGTTCTTGAAACAACAGATAAGTGGTTTGGTGTTACATATAAGGAAGATAAGCCGGTTGTAGTAGAGTCTATTAAGAAACTGATCGCAGAAGGAAAGTATCCTGAAAAACTGTACAAATAATAAGGAGTAAGGGCAAATGAAAAAGTTTGCAAGATGTGTTCTCATATTAATATTTGTCATCATTGTCAGCGGTGTCTGCGGTTATTTTTACGAAGACAAGACATTGACAACGATGTATACCTCAACAACACAGCTTTATGTAGTACCGGGAGAGGAAAATGAAGCAACTGTCAGAGCAGTAAATGGCGGACTCAAAGATGATTTTATCATTGTTTTTAAGAGCAATGTTGTTATTCAGGAAGCGCAAAGAATTGCAGGAACATCAGAAGATATTGCATCATATCTTACGGTGTCTTCACCGGCAAACAGTAATATCGTTGAGATTACCTGTACCAATCCGGACCAGAATACGGCAAAACAGTATGTGGATGCGGTTGCAAAGACTGCATTAAAGACAACCAGCATTATTCCGGTAAAGTCCATTCAGATTTTATCAGAAGGAACCTCTACGAATACACCGGTGAAGCCGGATTTATACCGTAATACGCTGATGATTGCAGGCGCGTGCGGAGCAGTCTGTGCAGTGCTTGAAATCATTATTGTCCTGATACTGTGTGCATTTAAAAAGCCGGAAGACCATTCAGATGATGAATTTGAATATGAAAAATATTATGGCAAATATGCAGCCTTGCGTGCACCGCAGCCACAGCAGTTTATTGATGATAAAAAGCATGAGGAAGAAAAGCGGGAAGATGACAATGTAAAACAAAGCCATGAGCCGCAGCTACAGAAAAAACATTCTGAACCGCAGGAAATGAAAGACATTTTAGAAGATTTTGACGAAGATTATGCGGAAGAAGATGAAGATGTGTTTGCCGATGACGCTTTAGAAGACGAAGATGAACCGGAAGAAGCGAAGGCATTACAGGAAGCGGCAATTACGCAGGAAGAAACCGGACAGGAACAGGATTCACAGATGAAAGTTTCACAGCAGGAAGAAAAACAGGAAGCGGCAGAAACTTTAGAGGACACTCATCCGGCTACAGAGGAAGATGTATTTGCAGATGCCACATCTGATGATGATAAAACTGATGATGAATTTGACGGTGATATCTTGGAAGGCGATGTCGTAGAAGATAATGACTCAGACGATGATGTTATACAGGAAGACGTTGTAGAAGAAGATATCGTGGAAGATGTTTCAGACGAAGCCGCTGCAGCAGAAACCGGAACGGATAAAGCGAAGGTGGCGGAAGTACCGGAAGAAACCGCAATTGATATATACCGCGTGGGACAGCAGTCCAGCAGCCGGGTAATTGCAAGAATTCAAAAGTAAAGGCAGGTTTTGTAAGTGTTTAGTGTTAATATTGATAAATTAATAAAAATGACACCGCTGGAAGCAGAAAGCTATGCAAAAGCTGCGGATTCACTGGAAAATCTGCTTGCAGATAAAGGAAATATGCTGGCGGTTGTCGGCAGCGGCATGAGTTCTTTTAAACTTGCAGCGGCATTTATGGAAAAAGAAAAACGTGTATTATTTGTCGATGCAGATTTTAGTCAGGAAGTTTTTTTGGGAAAATATAAGCTTGGCAAAAATTTAAAAGGCATTTTTGATTATACACAGGGTGAGGGTACTGCCAAAGATATCATCTGTGTAACAAACCGTGAAAAACTGGATGTTGTGTTTACGGGAAATGTTGAAAACCTGCGTTTTGACGGCACAGCTTTAAAGACGGTGCTTGAAGAATACGCAAAGGAGTATGATCTTGTAGTTGTGCAGTCTGATGAACAGGGCAGAACGGCCGGTGTATGCGATGCAGCCGTTCTGATACTGGAGGAGTCACAGTACAGTGAACTGACTGCCGAAACAAGAATAGCAGAACTTGACAAAAACGGATGTACAGTGTTAGGTGTGATTATTGATGAATGATAAAATGGAGCAGTTTGTAAAATGGGTGGAAGAATCGGATAATATTGTATTTTTTGGCGGCGCAGGCGTGTCCACAGAAAGCGGAATTCCGGATTTTCGGAGTGTGGACGGTCTGTATCATCAGAAATATGACTATCCGCCGGAAACCATTTTAAGTCATTCTTTTTATATGAGGAAACCGGAAGAATTTTTCCGCTTCTATAAAAACAAGATGCTTTTTCCAAAGGCAGAGCCTTCCACAACGCATAAAAAGCTGGCCAAACTGGAAGCAGACGGAAAGTTAAAAGGTATTGTGACCCAGAATATTGATGGTCTGCACCAGAAAGCGGGCAGCCGTCATGTCATTGAACTACACGGTTCGGTATTGCGCAATTACTGTGAGCGATGTCATCAGTTTTATGGACTGGATGCCATTTTACAGAGTGAAGGAGTTCCGAAGTGCAGCTGCGGCGGAAGAATCAAACCGGATGTCGTATTATATGAAGAAGGACTTGATGAAGAAAACATTGAAGAGGCAGTCCGTTTAATCCGGGAAGCCGACATACTCATTGTAGGCGGCACTTCGCTGGGGGTTTATCCGGCAGCCGGGTTGATTGATTATTACCGCGGACATAAGCTGGTACTTATCAATAAATCCGAAACACCGTATGATAACCGGGCAGACTTGCTGATTCATGATGCCTTAGGTGAGGTATTTTCAAAAATTGGATAAACAGGAGTGCATATGGATTATCAGGTTGGAGATATTGTACAACTCAAAAAAAAACACCCCTGCGGAAGCAGTGAATGGGAAATTTTACGCGTAGGGGCAGATTTTAAGCTGAAATGCTGCGGCTGCGGTCATGAAATAATGGTCAGACGCTCGCTTGTAGAAAAGAATACAAAAAATTTAAAAAAGGCTTGAAATCATTTTAGATATATGATAAAATCATATCTTGTGATATATATTCCTTGTTCCTCTCTAATAGAGGGACCAACAAGACCAGAAGGAGGTGCGACGTAGAATGAATAAGTATGAATTAGCATTAGTTGTTAGCGCAAACGTCGATGAGGAAGTAAGAAATGCCACAGTTGAACAGGTGAAAGAATTAATCACTCGTTTCGGCGGTACAATTACTGACCCGGGTACATGCGAAAAGAAGAAGCTTGCATACGAAATCCAGAAGATGAGCGAAGGCTTCTACTGCTTCATTAAGTTTGATGCAGATGCAGCTTGCCCTGCTGAAGTAGAAAGCAGAATTCGTATCATGGAAAATGTAATCAGATTCTTAATCGTAAAAGACGGAGAATAATTGATTTTGATGTTTGGCTTACAACTCTTTGAATAGAAGAGGAGATTAAGTATGAACAAAGTGATATTAATGGGTAGACTGACCAGAGAACCGGATGTTCGTTATTCACAGAACTCTGACGGCTCTATGGCAGTTGCAAGATATACATTAGCTGTAGACAGAAGACGTGCTAGAACCAATAGCGACGGCGCTGAGCAGACTGCTGATTTTATCAGCTGTGTTGCATTTGGCAGACAGGGTGAATTTGCTGAAAAGTATCTTCATCAGGGAACCAAGATTGCCATTACCGGCAGAATCCAGACAGGAAGCTATACGAATAAGGACGGACAGAGAGTTTACACGACTGATGTAGTTGTTGAAGAACAGGAATTTGCAGAGAGTAAATCTTCAGCAGCAGCAAATAGTGGTGCTGCCTATACACCATCAAGACCGGAACCAAGTGCGGCAGCCGGAGATGGATTTATGAATATTCCTGATGGAGTGGAAGACGAAGGTTTACCTTTTAACTAAAACAGGAGGTAAATGAAATGCCAGAAAAGAAGTCTGAAAGACCAGAAGGTCAGATGAGAAGAAGACCAATGCGCAGAAGAAAGAAAGTATGTGCATTTTGTGCAGATGCCAACAAGGCTCTGGATTATAAAGATGTTGCTTTATTAAAGAAGTATGTTTCTGAAAGAGGAAAAATCCTTCCAAGAAGAATCACAGGAAACTGTGCAAAGCATCAGAGAGCTCTTACAGTAGCTGTTAAGAGAGCAAGACACGTAGCATTAATGCCATACAGCATTGATTAATTAGTGGATTGAAAAGCCATGATATCGAAAGGTATCATGGCTTTTTTGTTTACTTTAAATACGAGAAATGATATAATAGTATCACTTTAGGGTTATTGGAGAAGTTGCGATGTTTAATAAAAATGACGGAACCAAAGCGTTTAAACCGGTTGGCAGACTGCGGGTATTTTTTGCGCTGCCGTTTTATATTGCTGTCCTGCTGATTGTGTTAAATATAGTTTTATATTTTATTGACTTTCCGGCGGCAACAGTCATGTCTGTATTTATGGTATTTTATATTGCCATTTATTTATATATGCAGCTGGCATTAAAACCGGGCATTATGCACGATATTATCGCTTTTTCATCGAATTATTCACAGGTGCAGCGGCAGCTTTTATATGAGCTGAGTGTGCCATACTGCCTGTTAGATACCAATGGCAGAGTGATGTGGCTGAATAAGGCAATGTGTGCCTGCATTAATAAGAAGAAAGATTTCAAGAAAAACATATCAACGCTTTTTCCTGAAATTACTGCCAACATTTTCCCGACAGGAGAAGAGCCGAAGGAAGTACGCATTACGTATGAAGAGCGGGATTACTGTGTGGAAATGAAGCGGATTAGCGCCGATATGCTGTTACAGGATGTCGGACTGGTGGAAAGTGACGATAAAGACTCGTTTATTGCACTGTATATGTTTGATGAAACCGATGTCAATATGTATCTTCAAAAGTTAAATGACGAACAGTTTGTTGCAGGGCTGATTTATATTGACAATTATGAAGAAGCCTTAGAGAGTATTGATGATGTGCGCCGTTCGTTATTTATCGGTCTGATTGACAAGCGTGTCAACAAGTATTTTGCAACCGGAGCGGCAGTTGTGCGGAAACTGGAAAAGGATAAGTATCTGGCAGTTTTCCGGTATAAATATTTAGAAAAGCTGCTGGCGGATAAATTCAGCATTTTAGAGGATATTAAAAGTGTAAAAATCGGCAATGAGATGACACTGACTTTAAGTATCGGTATTGGAACGGGTGCAGACAATTATGCGGGAAATTATGATCTGGCAAAAGCTGCAATGGATCTGGCACTGGGACGCGGCGGCGATCAGGCAGTGGTCAAAAAGGGTGACAAGATTTTATATTACGGCGGTAAGAGCCAGCAGATGGAGAAAAATACCCGTGTAAAGGTGCGTGTAAAAGCGCATGCGTTAAGACAGATTTTAGATACAACGGACAATGTGCTTGTTATGGGACATAAGCTGGCGGATATTGATTCCTTTGGTTCGGCAATCGGTATTTATACCATCTGCCGCAAGCTCGGCAAAAATGTGCATATCGTCATCAACGAGGTTACAAGCAGTGTCAAACCGTTTATGAAACGTTTTATTGGCAAGGACGAATATCCGGAAGATTTATTCCTTTTAAAAGAGGAAGCACCGGAGTATGTGGATGCGGCAACGGTGGTAATTGTGGTCGATGTCAATAAGCCGCAGCTTACGGAATGCCCGGAACTGCTTGATAAATGTAAAACCATCGTTGTATTTGACCATCACAGACAGTCCAGTGACCAGATTACGGGAGCGGTGCTGTCTTATGTAGACCCGTATGCCTCTTCCGCTTCTGAAATGATTACGGAAATGATTCAGTATGTGGACGATAACATTAAGATTAAGGCATTTGAAGCTGATGCATTGTATGCCGGTATCAATATTGATACGGATGGTTTTAATAGTAAGTCAGGACCAAGAACATTTGAAGCGGCAGCATTTTTAAGACGGCATGGTGCGGATGTGACGCGTGTGCGTAAAATGCTCCGCAATGATATGGACGAGTATAAGGCGGTCGCACATGCGGTTAGCAGAGCGGAAGTATACCGTGATGCATTTGCAATTGCAATCTTTAATGGCGAAGGACTGGAAAGCCCGACAATCGGTGGTGCAAAAGCGGCAAACCAGCTTTTGGATATTTCGGGAATTAAAGCCTCATTTGTCATTACAGAATATAATGAAAAAATTTATATCAGTGCAAGGTCTATTGATGAGGTCAATGTCCAGCTTGTCATGGAAAAATTAGGCGGCGGCGGGCATATGAGCATTGCCGGAGCACAGCTGACAGGCTGTACCGTTAAAGAGGCGGTCGACACCATCAAAGAAACACTGGATAATATGCTTGCGGAAGGAGAAATATAGAAATGGAAGTTATTTTATTAGAAGATGTAAAGTCATTGGGTAAAAAAGGTCAGATTGTAAAGATTAATGATGGCTATGCAAGAAATTTTGTACTGCCAAAGAAGTTAGGTTTAGAGGCAACACCAAAGAATTTAAACGATTTAAAATTGCAGAAAGCAAGAGAAGCCAAAGAAGCAGCAGAAGAATTACAGGCAGCAAAGGAACTGGCAGTAAAGGTAGAAGAAAAGCCGGTACGTCTGACCATGAAGACCGGTGAGGGCGGAAAGACATTTGGTACAATTTCTACAAAGGAAGTTGCTGCCGCTGCAAAAGAGCAGCTGGGTCTTGATATTGATAAGAAGAAAATGAAGCTGGACGAGCCGATTAAGACACTGGGTAATCATATTATTACTGTAAAGCTTCACAAAGATGTTACAGCAAAACTCACTGTTTCAGTAGGGGAAAGTAAATAATGGACGATATTGCAATCACCAGAATTATGCCAAACAGCCTGGAGGCGGAGCAGTCTGTGATTGGTTCAATGTTAATGGACAAGCAGGCGATTATCAGTGCAGGCGAAATCCTTTCGGCAGACGACTTTTATCACAGACAGTATGGAATTATGTTTCAGGCCATGGTTGATATGAACAATGCGGCAAAACCGGTGGATATTGTTACCTTGCAGGAAGCACTCAAGGAAAAGGATGTACCGCCTGAGGTTTACAGTCTTGAATTTATCAGGGAACTGCTGGCAGCCGTGCCGACATCTGCCAATATCCGGCATTATGCGACGATTGTAAAGGATAAGGCGATTTTAAGAAACATTATCCGGGTCAATGACAGTATTGCAACAGCGTGTTACGAGGGTAAGGAAAGTACAGAAGATATTCTTGCCGATACGGAGAAACGTATCTTTGAACTCGTAAAAAATAAAGGCGGACATGAATATATGCCGATTGATAAAGTTGTATTGGAAGCACTGGATAAGATTTCCATAGCTGCCAAAAACAGAGGTGCAGTTACCGGTGTGCCGACCGGATTTAAAGATCTGGACACGTATTTATCAGGCTTACAGCCGTCGGATTTCGTACTGGTTGCGGCGCGTCCGTCTATGGGTAAGACAGCATTTGTCTTAAATGTGGCGGAAAATGTGGCGATTAAGCAGGGCATTACAACAGCCGTATTCAGTCTGGAAATGTCCAATGTACAGCTTGTTAACCGTATGCTCAGTCTGGAATCGACCGTTGATGCGGATAAAATCCGTAAAGGCCGTCTGGATTCCAATGACTGGGGTAAGCTCATTGAAGGCGCCGACAGCATTGCAAAATCGCAGCTGATTATTGACGATACGCCGGGTATTTCGATTGCGGAGCTGCGCTCAAAGTGCAGAAAGTACAAAATGGAAAATAATCTCGGACTGGTAATTATCGATTACTTACAGTTAATGAGCGGAAACGGAAAGACGGATTCCAGACAGCAGGAAATTTCGGATATTTCCCGTTCATTAAAGGCACTTGCAAGAGAACTCGATGTGCCGGTGGTAACGCTTTCACAGCTCAGCCGTGCGGTAGAACAAAGACCCGACCATCGTCCGATGCTTTCGGATCTGCGTGAATCGGGTGCAATTGAGCAGGATGCCGACGTTGTTATGTTTTTATACCGTGATGATTATTACAATAAGGATACAGACATTAAAGGCATTGCGGAAATTATTATTGCAAAACAGAGAAACGGTCCGATTGGTACGGTAAAAATGGCGTGGATACCGGAACAGACCCGTTTTGCGGATTTACTCACAAAAGAACAGATTCCACACTGATGAAAGAAATATTTTTAATATCAAAAAAGAACCGGAAACAAGGAATATCCTTTATTTCCGGTTCTTTTTTGTGTCTTGAAACACGTTTAATGAATAGTTGTATGTAGTCTACTGTGGGTTTGGAGCGCCTACAGGACAGACACCGGCACAAGCGCCGCAGTCTACACATACATCAGCATTGATTTCCATATGAGAAGCGCCTTCAGAGATAGCTTCTACAGGACATCCAGCTGCACAAGCACCACAATTGATGCAGTCATCGTTAATTACATATGCCATGATTCAATCCTCCTTAGATTTTGTTAGTTCATTATACGATATTTACAGTTAAAATTCAACTATCGGATAATAGTTTCTTTGTTAAGAGTATAAAAAAATGCAACATTTTTTATAAAAATGTTGCATTTTTTCTTACAAGTATTATATCGGAAGGATAATATAATACTTTAATTTTTTTTCTACATTTTTTAAAACTTTTTTCCGGCTTTTTTTGAACTGCCTGTCAGCTGAAAATCAAAATTGGCAAAAATACCGTCTTTTTCATCTTGATTAATCCCCAGATATCTTTTGGTAACACTATAGGATGAATGGTTGTAAATATCCATCAGCATAGCAGGCTGTGTCCCCTGTTTCCATGCATGATAGCCAAAGGTCTTACGCAGGGAATGGCAGCTGATATTCTGTGAATGGGTAACGCAGACAGAGGCTTTCTGTACGATACGGAATGCCTGTGAACGGTTTATCGGACGGAAGGGCGTGGTGCGTTTGGTAAAAAGATAGTCGTCCGGCTGTGGAGTTCGTTCTTTAAAATAAACGGCAAGCACACTTTTTAAATGCTTATTCAGAGCGACTACATTCAGCTTGTTTGTTTTCTGCTCCCGTACGTAAATATGATTCAGAAAATGGTGCGTATCAAAGTTATAAACCATTCTCCAGCGAAGCCGTAAAATGTCACTGATGCGCAGAGCGGTATATAGTCCGAACAGCAGCAGGGCATGGTTGCGCGGATTCGGCTTGACAGTTACATAATAATCCATAAAATGTTCTAAATCTTTTTTGTTTCTGATTGGTTCTGTTGTACTCAATTGTAATACCTCCTCAAAATAAAATACAACACTATTATAAAAAATGGTGCGTTTCCGGAAAGCAGTTTGTTTTAAAACAAACTGCTTTAGAATGCAGAATGTGAGCAAGCTCACATGGCATTTTTCCTTCGGAAAAATAAGGAGGTAAAAACCTCTGCTCCTGCTTAGGACAGTCGCATTTTTCCTTCGGAAAAACAAGGAGGTTTGTATGTTAAAGCTTACGTTAAGACCGGGTGAGTTTATTGATATCGGTGAGAATGTCCGGGTGATATTTTCAGGGGGTTCGGCAAATAACATTCATTTGCTGGTAGATGCTCCGAGAGAAATCAATATTGCAAGAAGTTCAGCCGCAAAGAAAAAGGACACGACAGAACCGGGTGCAGGCAGATATTACAAGGAAAGTGGTATTTCCGATGAAGCACAGAAAGAGATTGTAAGTATTCTGATGCGTGAAAAACGTAAAAATGCAGCCAGACACACACAGGAAGAAGCGTAAAACGCAGCAATACAGGAATACACAATAACAACGGTAATATGCGGGTGAACCTAGGCACCTGCTTATTATAAATCAAAGGGAACGGATTTCCCGCAAAAAAACATTTTTACACACATGGAGGTAAACAAATATGGTAGTACAGCACAATATTACAGCGATGAACGCAAACAGAATGTTAGGTGTTACATCAGGATTACAGGCAAAGTCAACAGAAAAGTTATCAAGCGGTTATAAGATTAACCGTGCCGCAGATGATGCTGCAGGTCTTTCAATTTCTGAAAAGATGAGAAAGCAGATCCGTGGTCTTTCACAGGCTTCTGACAATGCAGAAGACGGTATTTCCTGCGTGCAGACAGCAGAAGGTGCTTTAACAGAAGTACATTCTATGTTACAGCGTATGAATGAACTGGCTGTAAAGGCTGGCAACGGAACAATGTCAGAAGATGACAGACAGAACGTTCAGGATGAAATTGACCAGTTAGTTGATGAAATCGACAGAGTTTCAGAAACAACAAAGTTCAATGAAACTTATCTGTTAAAGGGTGATAGCGTTGCAAATGGAAATACAAAAGCTTTTGCGGAAGGTGATGTAATTGGTAAGGTAGATGGTGTTACAGTAAAAGCAAAAGGAACAACTGCTGCAACATTAAAGGATAATGCAGATATCGCAATTGGTACAGTAGAATTAAAGTCTAGTAATGCAGCTGTTACAATAAGTAATTCTGATAAGAATACATGCAAGGCAAAAGATGTTGTGAAATTTGTATCTGATGGAACAAAAGCAACTGTTACGTTTAAAGATGGTACAGAAGCTACAGATACTGTTGCAAATATTAAAACTAAATATGAGATTTCAGCTGAAAATGGTACTGGTAATTTTGTTGCTGCTTCAGCAACAATTTCTAATGCTTTAAAAGCAGAAACAATCAATGCAGGTATTGATGGAACATATACAGGAAACTTGGCAGATTTATCTGTTGGAGATACTGTTAATGTTAAATTATCTGTAGGTGCAGCAGGAGTAAGTGCATTAAGCAGTGATACAAAGGCTTTAATGTTAAGCTTCCAGGTTGGTGCGGATACAACAGATGAAAATAAAATTACCGTATCTATGGATTCTATGAGTGCAAAGTCTATTGGTGTAGATGGAATTAAGGTAACCGGTTCAGATTCAACAAATGCTGATAAGGCAGTTGATACAATCAGTAATGCAATTAAGAAGGTTTCTAAGCAGCGTTCCGCATTAGGTGCTGTCCAGAACCGTCTGGAGCATACAATTTCTAACCTTGACAACGTTGTTGAAAATACAACATCCGCTGAATCACGTATCCGTGATACAGATATGGCTGAAGAAATGGTTAGCTACTCAAAGAACAACATTCTTATGCAGGCAGGTCAGTCTATGCTTGCACAGGCTAATCAGCAGAATCAGGGTGTTCTTTCACTTCTTCAGTAATTT
>OAVJ01001087.1_pt1 | contig 12379 bp, 11 predicted proteins | sample 1516901 | NCBI WGS metagenome assembly OAVJ01 (sample SAMEA2580073, study PRJEB22360) | human gut metagenome | biome: human gut; feature: human-associated habitat; material: faeces | place: Denmark | collected 2008/2010 | reverse complement strand
GCCAGGTATCCTCATCAGGATTGCTTAAAAATCCCATCTCAAACACACAGACCGGAATCTCGCACCAGTTGATATCGGAGGAGCTGTCCGTCTCCTGGACACCGCGGTTTTTCGTGCCTGTGGTGCCGCAGACGGTGTCAACGATCTTCTTGGAAAGATTATAGCTCTTGTCGTGAAGACTGGCGTTATAAGGATTCTGGGACGTCATGCAGGTGGACAGTGCGCCGTAGACGCTGGAGTTATCCATAGTACCGGCATGAAGACGGATCAGGATATCCGCTCCGCTCTTGTTTGCCGCCACAGACCGCTCCGCGCTGCTCATATTCACATCATGGCTCGTGCGGATCATGACGACATGATAGCCGCGGTTTATAAGCTCTTTTTCCAGCTTTTTCGCCACTGTCAGCGTCACCTCGTACTCCGGGACTCCGCTGGATGTCCCCACCGCGCCTTCCGGCATCTTTGCCTTCATGGTCGTGGAGGACGGGCCGATAGGCTCTTTTGAGGTGTTCGCCTTTGCCTGATGTCCCGCGTCGATGGCAACGGTATGACCGTTAAACGGGATCTCCGGTGCAGTCTCAGCATCATCGCTCGCAGCCGCTGTGTACGCCGCCGCGGCCGCCTCTCTCGCGGCCTCAACGCTCTCTGCCTCGGACATCTCTGAGGACAGTTCTTCTGATTCTGAAGCTGCTTCCGCCAGTTCTGAACTCTCAGAAGCCACATCACCACCCTCTGGATCTGCGCTTAGCGGTTCCCCGGCAGCTTCTCCGAGCGCCTGCGCGTCCGCATCCCCGGATCCGGAAGCTCCTGTATCCGTGCTTTCTGCCGCCAGGTCTGCACCATTCCCGGACATTTCAGCCCCCGCCGCCGTCTCACTGCTCAGATCCACTGCCTCATATTTCCTCGCCCCATTGCAGCCGGTAAGCACCAGAGCAAAAAGGGCTGCAAAGACAAGGAATCGGAGGAGTCCGTTTCCCTTTTTCATCCTGCTCATAGGATCGTTCCTCCTCCGACTACGCATTCATCCTCATAAAATACAACTGCCTGTCCCGGCGTGATCGCACGCTGCGGTTCCTTAAACTGGCACTCCACCGTTCCATCCGGGAGTTCCCTGATGATACAAGGGGATCCCTTGTGGCTGTAGCGGATCTTCGCGAGAACCTCTTTCTCCTCTCCATGAAGACCGTCGATCGCCATCCAGTTCACATCCCTGCAGATCAGATGATCGGAAAACACATCATTCCCCTCGCCGATCACAACCTCGTTGGTCTCCGGACGGATCCCTGTGACAAACACCGGATGTCCCATCGCAAGGTTCAAGCCCTTTCTCTGTCCGACGGTGTAGTGGGTGATTCCCTTATGTTTTCCGAGAACCACACCGTTTTTGTCCACAAAGTTTCCGCATCCCGGAACATCGGACGCCTCGCGCTCGATAAATCCGGCGTAATCATTATCCGGCACAAAGCAGATCTCCATGCTGTCCTTCTTCTTTGCCACGGCAAGTCCACGGTCCTCGGCGATCTTTCGCACCTCGTCCTTCGCGTAATCACCGATAGGCATCAACGTCTTGGAAAGCTGGAACTGGGTCAGGTTGTAGAGCGCATAGGTCTGGTCTTTCGCTGCCGTAACGGAATTGCGGATCGTATAGCGTCCGTTCGGAAGCTGACTGATCCTCGCATAATGTCCCGTCGCGATATAATCGGCACCGATCTCCAGACTGCGCTCCAAAAGTGCCTCCCATTTTACATAGCGGTTGCAGGCAATACACGGATTCGGTGTCCGTCCATGCAGATATTCCGCGACAAAATAGTCGATCACATTCTTCTGGAATTCTTTCCGGAAGTTCATAACATAGTAGGGAATTCCAAGTGTCCATGCGACGCGTCTTGCATCCTCCACCGCACTGAGCCCACAGCAGCCGCCGTTTTCCTCAACCGTACAGGAATCCTCCTCCTGCCAGATCTGCATGGTGACACCGATCACGTCGTATCCCTGCTCCTTTAAAAGACAGGCAGCAACCGATGAATCCACGCCCCCGGACATTCCTACCACGACTTTTTTCTTCATTAATATTCCTCGTCCTCTTCATGCTCACTGATATCGGACACCGGCTTCTGTAAGCCTTTGATCTCGATATGGTGCTTTTCTGCATAATCCCAGAGTGCTGCATGGATCGCTTCCTCTGCAAGCAGGGAGCAGTGAACCTTTACCGGCGGAAGTCCGTCAAGTGCTTCCATAACTGCCTTATTGGTTACTTCCATCGCTTCCTCGATCGTCTTTCCCATTACCATTTCTGTCGCCATGCTGCTTGTGGCAACGGCAGCGCCGCAGCCGAAGGTCTTGAACTTGCAGTCACGGATGATGTGGCTCTCGTCATCGATATCGAGATAGATTCTCATGATATCGCCGCATTTTGCGTTTCCGACAGTACCTACGCCGCTGGCGTCCTCAATTTCTCCCATGTTTCTTGGGTGCTGGAAATGGTCCATTACTTTCTCTGAATACATTATTTTTCCTCTTACTTTCTGTTCTTCTTAATGAAATCCTCATAGAGTGGGGACATTGCGCGAAGCTTCTCCACGATCTTCTTAAGGCAGTCTACAGTATGGTCGATCTCTTCCTTCGTTGTCTCCTCGCTTAAGGTAAGACGTAAGGATCCGTGCGCGATCTCGTGCGGAAGTCCGATGGCTAAGAGCACATGGGACGGGTCCAGGGAACCGGATGTGCATGCGGAGCCGCTGGATCCGCAGATTCCGTCCATGTCCAGCATGATGAGTAAGGACTCACCCTCGATGAACTGGAACGCGAAGTTTGCGTTGTTGGAGAGACGGTTCGTGCGGTGACCGTTTAATCGTGTGTACGGGATCTCGTCCATGACACGTCCGATCAGGTAATCACGGAGCTCTGTCTCTTTCTTCTTATTATTCTCAAGCTCTGCCATCCCGATCTCGACAGCTTTTCCGAGACCGACGATTCCCGGCACGTTCTCAGTTCCGGCACGGCGTTTTCTTTCCTGGGCACCGCCATGGATGAAGGAGCGGAGCTTTAAGCCTTTTCTGATGTAGAGGAAGCCGACTCCCTTCGGTCCGTGGAACTTGTGGCCACTGGCGCTTAACATGTCGATATGGTACTCATCCACATTGATCGGCTCATGGCAGAATGCCTGAACCGCGTCTGTGTGGAAGATGATCCCGTTCTCATGGGCAATCTCACCGATCTCCCTGATCGGCTGGATCGTTCCGATCTCGTTGTTGGCGAACATCACAGAGATCAGGATCGTATCCGGGCGGATCGCTTTCTTCAACTCGTCGATGGAAACGGAGCCGTACTCGTCTACCGGGAGGTAGGTGATCTCATAGCCGCGCTTCTCGAGATACTCACAGGTGTGAAGGATCGCGTGGTGCTCGATCTTTGTTGTGATGATGTGTTTTCCTTTGGACGCGTAAGCCTCCGCAGTCGCGATCAGAGCCCAGTTGTCGGACTCGGAACCGCCGTTTGTAAAGTAGATCTCATTGTCCTTTGCGCCGAGAGAATTTGCGACCGTCTCTCTTGCCTTTGCGAGCGCTTCCTTACACGGTGTGGAAAACTCATATACCGCAGAAGGGTTTCCGTAATATTCTGTATAAAACGGCAGCATGGCTTCCACGACTTCCGGACGTACCTTTGTCGTAGCCGCATTGTCGAGATAGATTACTTTCTTCATTGTTCCGCCTTTCTGTAAAGCTTGATCATCCAGTCTTGCTGTTATACCGCCGCAAGGCTGAACTGTTACCATTTATTTTATGCCATGACCCGAAAGTCAGCTCCCAAAAAGGCGCGTACAGGCCACAGATATCCTACATTATATACGAAACCGGTTGGGAATTTCAACCGGTAATCTTATGTTTTTTCAGAAATACACAGTAACTCGCTAAGTATTTAGGAAATCCCCGTATTTTCAGAGGTTTCAGCCGTCATATCCATCTCTTATTTCCACATATATATAACAGAATCCTTCTGCCTCAACGGAGCTGCCCATGCCTTTATCCCATAAAACTCACCCACTGATCACTGGAACCATTCTCCTCACCACCGCCGGACTTCTTTCCCGGGTCCTCGGCTTTTTCTACCGGATCTTTCTCTCCCGGACTATCGGTGCGGAGGGACTCGGAATCTACCAGATGATCTTCCCAGTCTACGGAATCTTTTTCTCCCTCTGCGCCGGGTCGATCCAGACCGCCATCTCCCGCTTTACCGCAGCGGACCCGGACCATGCGAAGCGGACGCTGCTCTCTGGCTTTTCTTTATCCTTCGCCATGTCTCTGGCCGCCGCCTTTGTGATCCGGCACTTCTCGGGCCCTCTTGCGGAACATGTCCTCATGGAACCGCGGTGTGCCCCGCTGCTCTCCGTCATGGCCTTCGCGATTCCGTGTACCTCTGTCCATGCCTGCATATGCGGGTACTATTACGGAAAAGAAAAAGTCTCCGTCCCTGCGGCCGCCCAGCTTTTTGAGCAGATGATCCGGATCTTTACGGTATTTCTGCTGGTGTCTGTCTGCATCGAAAAAAGAATTCCGGTCACAGTGTCACTTGCCGTATTCGGGCTGGTTGCCGGGGAAGCCGGATCGGCGTTGTTTGTGCTGATATTTTTTCTTTTATTTCATGAGTTTCATGAAAATACAGGCAGATCCTGCAGGATTGGCCAAAGTTCCATAAAAAATCCGCTTTTCAGGAATTCCGAACGAATTTCGGATCTCTCTGGCAATCTGTTCTCTCCCATGTCCGCCCTCCTGGCCCTCGCTGCCCCACTCATGGCAAACCGTCTCATCCTGAACCTTTTGCAAAGCGCGGAGACGATCATGATCCCGGAGCGCCTGACCGTCTACGGACTCACCCGTTCCCAGGCCGTCAGTACATATGGAACTCTCACAGGCATGGCGATGCCTTTTGTCCTCTTTCCATCGGCCCTGGTAAACTCCCTGGCTGTGGTCCTGTTGCCAGAGACGGCGAGCCCCCAGCCCGCCGGAAACGACTCCGGAATTGCCGCCGGGATCTCCATGTCCTTCCGATACAGCCTTTATCTCGGAATTTTTTGCATCGGGGTCTTCACAGTCTTCGGAGATGTGCTGGGCTTACAGATATTTAAAAGCCAGGACGCCGGATCCTTCATTCAGATCCTCGCCTGGCTCTGCCCGTTTCTCTATCTCGCCACCTCATCCGGCAGCATTTTAAATGGGCTCGGAAAAACGAAACTCACGTTTTTCCATCACCTGGTCTCACTTCTCATCCGCATCGCCTTCGTGTGGTTCGGGATCCCGGAGTTTGGGATCCGCGCATGCCTCTGGGGGATGCTTGCGAGTGAGATGCTTTTAGCCCTGCTCCATATTCTGGCGCTCCGAAGGATCGTCCCATGTGACTGGAACGCATGGATATTGATCGGAAAGCCTGTTTTCTGCCTGCTTTGCGCCCTGTGGCTCTTCCGGCTCTTTCCGGAAACGCTTCCGCTTCCGGCAGGACTCCCGGATTTTTTCCGGACTGCAGTGCAGATACTTCTTTTATCCACCATGTATCTCCTGTTTCTGCTGCTTTTTCACAGAAAACAGAGTCCGGCCGCTACATGATCACTCGTCGAATTCCACCGTCACATAATACCCGCGGTCATTCTGGATAATATCCTTCACGATGCCCTTTTTGCTCTTCAGTCTCTCCGTAAACCGGAACAATCCCGACATCGCCACTGCCGGCTCGATCATGTAGTTCACATTGACCGGCGTGATGGACTCGCTGACGTCCACCTCCTGTCCAACCTCCACAAGGCCCGGACGTTCCATTTTAAATACGATCTCTCTCATTTTTATCCTCTTTTCTATTTACGGTAACAGGCATTCCAGAAGCCGTGAAACATTTCGTCGGTACCTTCTGGTTCTCACTTTCCGCCTTGTATCATCGCCACAGGCAGTTTCTTCCGGATGCCCAGTGACGTAAAAATGCCGCCAGACCGCTTTTTTAGCGCTCCCTGGCGGCATTACCTTTTTACTTTCCCGGCATTGCTGCCATGTTCTCTCAAACCTGTCTGACGAGCTTATTTCCCCTCGTAAATGATCGCAGAATCCACATCATATTTCTGCAGTTTATCTCTTCCTTTTAATCCCGCAAGCTCCATCACAAAACAGATCTTAACGACCTCTCCGCCAAGCTCTTCCACAAGCTTTGCGATCGCTTCCACGGTTCCGCCTGTCGCGATCAGGTCATCGATGATCACGACCTTCTGGCCCGGCTTGATGGAATCCTTGTGGAGCTCGATGGTTCCTGTGCCGTACTCCAAGGCGTACTCCATAGAAACGGTCTCTCTCGGAAGCTTTCCCGGTTTTCTCGCCGGAACAAAGGCTTTTCCCATCGCGTAAGCAACCGGTGTTCCAAAAATAAATCCTCTGGACTCCGCTCCAACGACCACATCGAAATCTACGTCTTTTACCATCTCAAGGAGAGAATCGATCGCCAGCTTTAATCCATCCGGATCCTGTAAAATTGAAGTGATATCACGGAAAATAATCCCCGGCTCCGGGAAATCCGGGATGCTTATTACATACTCTTCCAGCTTTTTCATAATATTTATGGTTCCTTTCTGATTCGATCCACGATTGCTTCTATTTTATCACATGTATTTTTTTCTGGCAACCATGAGAAAAAGCAAAACGTCGGTTGAATACCTACCTTTTTTGTAGTATAATCAGAGCAGTTCCAGATTCCGCATGATGAGCGGAATCTTTGTTTGTTTCATCTGCAGATGCCCTCTGAGCGCATTTCTGCAGAATAATATCGCAAAATTGTTCCTTATCGGCACAGTTATAACATTTTTTAGGAAGTCCAATGATCTGAACATCTCACATCTTGTCAGATCACTGTTGAAATTGGTGAAAGAATCATGAAAATATCTACAAAAGGTCGTTATGCACTGCGCATGGTCATCGACCTGGCTGAACATGCCGACGATGGCTTTATCTCCTTAAAGGACATCGCCGCCCGCCAGGGTCTCTCAAAAAAATATTTAGAGCAGATCGTTCCACTCTTAAACAAGACCGGAATGCTCTCCACCACCCGCGGCTACCAGGGCGGATACAAACTCGCAAAATCCCCGTCGGAGTGTACCGTCGGTGCGATCTTACAGACCACTGAAGGCAGCCTCGCCCCGGTCTCCTGCCTCGAGCACACTCCAAACCCCTGCGAGCGCTGCTCCGCCTGCGACACACTCCCGGTCTGGGAAGGCCTAAACCGCGTCATCATGGACTACTTAGACGGAATCACGATCCAGACGATCCTGGATCAGAAGCATGAGCTGGAGGAAAAGCACAGACTGGCAGCTGAGGAGATCTTAAACAGTGTGAAGGGTCCGTGTCAGTCATAAAATCTGCGGCTTTGTGACTTTTTTATATTGTATTTTATATGTCGAAACAAAAAGCTTCGCAAAAAAATTGTCTTAAGGCAGTTTCTTACGAAGCTTTTTCTGTGCCTGTTCAACGGCACAGACCGTTACAGATTTATATATTGGGGACGGCAGCATGGCATCCACATATATTCCACTTCCGTCCAACAACAGGACAGCGGTCACACATATCGCTACGCAGTGACCGCTGTCCTGTATTCGTTCGTTAATTGATGGGGATTTTTTCCAGCACAGCTCGACGCACGGCTGAACTGTTGGGGGATTATTCCTGTAATGTCTTAAACGCCTCGTCCAGATCCTCGATGATGTCGTCGATGTTCTCTGTACCGATGGAGAGACGGATCGTATTCTGTTTGATGCCCTGGTCCGCTAACTCCTCGTCATTTAACTGGGAGTGAGTTGTGGAAGCCGGATGGATCACGAGAGACTTCACGTCAGCAACATTTGCAAGTAAGGAGAAGAGTTCGAGGTTATCGATAAACTTCTTCGCTGCCTCTGCGCCGCCTTTGATCTCGAAGGTGAAGATGGAGCCGCCGCCGTTCGGGAAGTATTTCTTGTAGAGTCTCTGCTGTTCCGGATCATCGGATACGGACGGATGGTTTACTTTTTCTACAAGCGGATGGTTGTTTAAGTACTCAACGACCTTCAAGGCGTTCTGTACATGGCGCTCTACACGGAGAGACAGTGTCTCGAGTCCCTGCAAGAAGATGAATGCGTGAAACGGGGAGATCGTTGCTCCTGTATCACGAAGTAAGATCGCACGGATCTTTGTGACGAATGCTGCTCTTCCTGCTGCCTTTACGAAGCTTACACCGTGGTAGCTCGGGTTCGGCTCAACTAAGGACGGGAACTTTCCGCTTGCTTCCCAGTCAAAGTTGCCGCTGTCGATGATCACACCGCCGATGGTGGTTCCGTGGCCGCCGATGAATTTTGTCGCGGAATGGAATACGATATCTGCGCCGTACTCGATCGGTCTTACAAGGTACGGAGTTGCGAATGTGTTGTCGACAACCAGCGGGATCTTATGTGCGTGGGCGATGGAAGCCAGTTTCTCGATATCAACAACATCGGAGTTCGGATTTCCAAGTGTCTCAACATGGATTGCTTTTGTGTTCTCCTGGATCGCATTCTCTACTTCCTCGTAGTTGAACGGATCAACGAAGGTTGCTGTCACGCCGTACTCCGGAAGTGTGTGTGCTAAAAGGTTATATGTTCCGCCGTAGATGTTCTTGGCCGCAACGATGTGGTCACCTGCATGAGCAAGGTTCTGGAATACATAGGTTGCAGCTGCCGCGCCGGAGGCAACCGCCAGTGCTGCAACGCCGCCCTCCAATGCTGCGATCCTCTTTTCGAAAACATCCTCAGTCGGGTTTGTCAGCCTGCCGTAGATATTTCCTGCGTCTGTGAGTCCGAAACGTGCTGCCGCATGCTCGCAGTTTCTGAATACATAGGAAGAGGTCTGGTAGATCGGAACCGCTCTCGCGTCTGTCACCAGATCCGGCTGCTCCTGTCCTACATGAAGCTGTAATGTCTCAAATTTGAAGTTTCTCTCTGCTCTTGTTTTCTTTGCCATAGTGATTTTCCTCCTCTTATTCCGAATCGGGTCATCGCATTTCATTCCCGAAAAATTTCTTATTTTCATTTACCAACCATCCTATCTGGTTGCAAGGTAATAGTACCATATGTTGGAAAATCTGTCTAATTGGATGTACTCAGGGTTTGCTATAGGTTTTTCCTATTGCTTTATGCTGCGTCAAGGCACCGCAGGAATCATGATCTTTTGCACCCTTTCCGGCATTTCTCATACACTGAACATATAGAACGATCGCAAAGAGAGGTCTTTTGGTATTATGAGAAAATTTCTGGCACCGGTTCTTCTTGTGTTTACGGCGGCGGGCCCGGCTGCCGGGGGGTAAGAAAAAAACGGTGGGCGAAGTGTAAAAAGAACGCGGAATCATCCTTAACTCCCGTGACTTTAAATGAGGTTGCCCACTCCATCTTCTACGCGCCCCAGTATGCCGCCATCGAGCTGGGGTATTTTGAGGAGGAGGGAATCGATCTGACACTGGTAAACGGTGCCGGGGCTGACAAGGTCATGACAGCCTTGGTATCCGGGGATGCGGACATCGGGTTCATGGGATCTGAGGCGAGTATCTATACTTATATCCAGGGCGATGATGACTACGCCGTAAACTTCGCCCAGCTCACCCAGCGGGCTGGGAACTTCCTCGTTGGACGGACACCGGAAGCTGATTTCAAGTGGGAAAACCTCATTGGGAAGAAAGTTTTAGGCGGCCGCGCCGGCGGCATGCCCCAGATGGTCTTTGAGTATATCTTAAAGAAGAACGGCATCGATCCCGCAAAGGATCTCTCCATCGACCAGAGCATCAGCTTCGGTCTCACCGCGGCGGCGTTCACCAGCAATGATTCCGACTACACCGTCGAGTTCGAACCCTTCGCGACAGCCCTGGAACAGGAAGGAAACGGCTATGTAGTCGCATCCCTCGGAAAAGACTCCGGCTACGTCCCTTACACGGCCTACAGTGCAAAAAAAAGCTATATTGAAAAGCATCCGGAGATCATCCGGAAATTCACAAATGCGATTCAGAAAGGCCTCGACTATGTGAACACCCACTCCGCTGAGGAGATCGCCGAGACGATAAGCCCGCAGTTTAAGGAGACCGACACCGAAAAGATCGCGATCATCGTGGACCGCTACAAAGAGCAGGATACCTGGAAAGAAAATACGGTCTTTGAGAAGGAAAGCTTTGAGCTTCTCGAGAACATTCTGGAGGAAGCCGGCGAGCTTGACACGCGGGTTCCTTATGAGGATCTTGTGAATACGGAGTTTGCGAAGGCAGCCGCAGAGAAATAACTTTTTAATCGGAGAGATCTGAATTTTTTTAATCATTGTAACTGTTCAGCAGGTCTGCGCACTTGCTGCGCTGACCGTAAGAAAACATAAGCTGGAAGGCAAAAATCCCATCGGCGCAGCCGATCTCGAATGATTTTTGCTTGTAACTATGAAAGTACTGAGGTTACTAATCATTTAAATTCAGATCTCTCCGATCTCTGCGGCTTTCCTCTCCTCTCATTCTCCACCATCCCATCATCCACTTCACATAGTCAGAAAATCCCGCGGGATCCACATCCCGGGCCGCAATGACAGGGATGTTTCCGAGCTCCTCCCCATTGAACCGGTAGCGCAGCGTTCCAAGCTGGTCTCCCGCCTTTACCGGGGCCTTTGCGCTCTCTTCCAGCATCAGTTCCCGCTCCACGCCGGAAAAGTCCTCGCCGTGGAGTCCCAGATATGTAAAGGTTACGCCGTAGGAAAGTTCCACCTCCGGCTCTTTTCCGCCTGTCACGGAGAGTTTCGGAAGCTCCGGCGGCGTCTCATCTTTATAGAGCCTGCAGTTTCCAAACCCATAATTTAAAAGCGTCACCGCGTCCTTAAATCTCGCCTTGAAGTCCGGAGCCGCCATGATCGCGGCGATAAGCTCCACGCCGTCCTTTTTTGCTGTGGCGGAGAGACAGTATTTTGCGATACTGGTGGAACCTGTTTTCAGCCCCGTCACCTCGAAATTCGTCGCCATCTTTAAGAGCTTATTTGTGTTGGAGAGACCGAACTCCTTTGTCCCCTGCTTCGTCACATGGGTGATATTCTCCATCCAGATCGTCGTATAGTTTGTGATCTGCGGGTATTTTGTGATAAGTTCCCTGGACATCAGCGCGATGTCCCTCGCCGTAGTCACATGTTCCGGGGAATCCGTGAGTCCACAGCAGTCAATGAACTTCGTGTGCTCCATCCCCAGGCCTTTCGCCCGCTCATTCATCATCTTCACAAAAGTCCCCTCATCGCCTCCGATAAACTCAGCCATTGCCACCGACGCGTCGTTGCCGGAGGCGATGACGATGCACTTAATCAGAGTTTCCACTGTCTGGATCTCGCCCTCCTCCAGGAACACCTGGGATCCGCCCATGGATTTCGCGTGGGCGCTTGTCACCACCTCGTCTGTCAGACGGATCTTCCCTGACTGCAGGGCGTCGAAGATCAGGATCAGCGTCATGATCTTTGTGACACTGGCGGGATTTCTCGGCTCATCCGCGTTTTTCTCGCAGATCACGGTCCCCGTGGATGCCTCCATGAGGATTGCGGACGGAGCCGTGATCTCCGGGCCGGTGTACGGTGTCAGCTCCGGCTGCATCTGCTGTATTTCCATGATCTGATTTCTTATATCCTTTTTCCACGTCCCTTCCCTCATCATCCCATATCCGCTCACCGGTTCCATCATGAACAGGATTCCGGCCATGATCCCACAAATGCTTCTTTTTCCCACTCTCATATTTCTACTCCCGACCTGCCTGCTGTTCCATAAAATTTCTCCGCCCGGACGCCATTTTATTCCGCCCTGCGGCACGCTTTTCATGTTCTCAGCCAGTTTTCTCCTTATAAAATATGGCCCGGACATCCCCCTTTATGTCACTGCTTACAAAATGCTTAATTTTTCTATTTCTCGTAGCGTCGGACATGGGGTTGTGCTATGATAGAAGTAATAAATACAGAATTTTATCCGTTGTTCTGTCTGACAAAGGACGGCGGTTACAAATTAAATTACGAGGTGATATTTTGGAATACAATAATGATTTTGAAAGGCGCCGCGCATATATTTCAAGCCGCGAAAAGCTGCGGAAACGGCGGCGGACAGTTCATATTACGATACTGCTGATCGTTCTCGGAGTTCTTCTCCTGGGAATCGGCGGACTGCTCCTCTTTAAAAAAGGAGGCCACTTATCCACACAGTTGAAAAACAACACCTCTGAATCTTCGGCGGAATCCGATCCGTCCGGAGATGATAAAACGACTGTTTCACTTGCGGAGAGCGGATCCGGAGAAGACGCTTCTCCGGAGTCACAGGAAGCTGCCGCACCGGCTGGCGCCCACACAAGAGTTATCCA
>OAVJ01001085.1_pt1 | contig 12389 bp, 9 predicted proteins | sample 1516901 | NCBI WGS metagenome assembly OAVJ01 (sample SAMEA2580073, study PRJEB22360) | human gut metagenome | biome: human gut; feature: human-associated habitat; material: faeces | place: Denmark | collected 2008/2010 | reverse complement strand
AATCATTGTGGCAGCTATTGTGATTGCGGAAGATTGACCGCACATGCGCTGGAGCAGCTGGATGGAAGTATTGGTGCAGGTTTTAATACGATTGCAAGTCAGATCTATTAACAGATGACAGAAGGGCTGGAGGCAGCTATGGAAGAATTTGATATCAGAGAAGCTACGCCGGAAGATGCGGAGAAGATCATCGCATATTTAGCGCAGGTAGGTGGAGAGACAGATTATCTGTCCTTTGGAAAAGAAGGGCTTCCTATTTCGACAGAAGAGGAAGAGAAATTTATACAGAATATAAATAAGGAGGAACATTCCGTTCTCTATGTAGTATGGAAAAATGGAGAGATTATCGGAGATGCCAGTCTAAGCGGATTTTCCAGAAGGATGAGCCACCGCGCCGAATTCGGAATCTCTGTGGTCAAGTCGGAATGGGGGCAGGGAATTGGCAGTGCTCTATTGCAAAAGATTATTGATTATGCAAAAGAACATACGATAGAACTGATCAATCTGGAAGTTAGAAGCGATAATATACGAGCTATTCATGTCTATGAGAAATATGGCTTCCGGAAAATCGGGACCTCGCCGGCGTATTTTAAGATCGACGGGGAATACTACGATTTTGATCTGATGGTATTAGATCTTAGATAGGAAAGCTACAAAGAAACACAAAGGATAATCAATATTTTTGGAAACGGTGAAGAAAAAAGGCTTCCCACAGGGGAGAGCATAGAACGCACACAGGCACATAAAAAGGGTATCCGTCACAGAACTGCCCATATCTGGATCATAAGAGAACAGGATGGGAAGGCACAGTTGTTATTGCAGAAACGCTCCGCTGAGAAAGACAGTTTTCCGGGGCGGTTCGATACCTCTTCTGCCGGACATATTCAGGCGGGGGACGAGCCGGAGGAATCTGCAATACGGGAACTTTACGAAGAACTGGGAATCCAGGCATCTAAAGAGGAGCTGCAATTCGCCGGATGCTTTGATATTCAATACGAAAAGGAATTTCATGGAAAAATGTTTCGGGACAACGAGGTTGCATTCGTCTATATGTACACTAAGCCGGTAGATGTTGCGAAGCTTATCCTGCAAAAAGAGGAAGTGGAGAGTGTGGAGTGGTTCGATATGGAGGAACTGGATGCCGCATTGCAGCCGCCTAGAGATCAGCGATTCTGCGTTCCCATGGAGGGATTCCAAATCGCGAAACAATGGCTGGAGAGCAGAAAATCAAGGCTGATCACTTCGCATAGATAGTAGAGCCAGAGAAGGAGATCGCTGAGACGCTGATGGAGGCAGAAGAATTCCGACAGGCAGAGAGAAGATAGGTATGCGCAGGTGTACCTGGCAACAGATAAGTAAAGCATATAAGTGGACAATAAAAAAGAACTGTCTTCCTGGGAAGCCAGTTCTTTTTATTGTCAATATAGCTTAATATCTGATGAAATTACTTCACAGTCACGGAAGTGATGTGAGGGTTCACACCTTCGTACCAGTACAGGAAACCTTCCATATCGATGGTGTCACCGATCTTTAAGTTCTTTACTGCGTTGTAAACATCGGTGGTGTTGTCGCACAGATAAGACTCAACGGTGAAGGTATAGGTCTGACCGTTCAGGGATACGTTGAAGTACAGGTCGTTACCGTCTTCACCGGAACCATCCCAGTTGTACAGGAAAGCAACATCGTTGCCGTCAGCATCCTGACCTGCAACTTCTACAGTCATACCCTTGAAAGCTACGAACTGGTTCTGGTAGTTGATCAGATCATCGGTGCCTAACAGATCGGTCACATCGGTAACGGGAGCGATGTAGCTGCCCTCTTCGATCTCGAAGGTAGCACCTTCAGCGATCTCTACTTCACCAGACCACTCGGTCTTATAACCGGTTACTTTGATCTTGGTACCGGGTACCAGCTTAGCATAATCCTCTTCGGAACATACGGAATTGTAGATGAAGTAAGCACCATCCTGATCCTGGGTGTACAGGGTAGCCTTATCTTCCCACCAGGACTGTTTCGCCTGAACATAAGCCTCGATCACAACTTCGGAATCGAGATCAGCAGCCATGTACTCTTCGTAGGTCATAACACCCTCGGACTTCTCATCAGCAACAGCTTCAGCAGCCTCGGTAGAAGCTGGTACCGTAAAAGCCTCCCGTGGCAGCGGCTTCGGTAGTAGCGGCTTCGGTAGTAGCAGCCTCGGTGGTGGCAGCAGCGGTAGATTCAGCAGCAACGTCTGCATTGCTGTTTCCACATGCAGCGAGAGACAGAACCATAGCCATAGCCATGGTTAATGCAAGTGTCTTCTTTTTCATAATAATCCTCCATTCCTGCGCTTGTGGCGCATATGGGTCTGTGCAGATACACAGACATCTCCTCAATTTATCCGGCGCATTCAGACACCGAACAGTTCCATTATACCTGAAATGCAAGATAAATCAAGATTTTTTGCAAAAAGAGCCCCATGCGCAGGATAATACCACCAGATATTATCTTACGAATGGGGCTGAAAAATTACTTCTTTCTGTTTTTTAAATATTCCCGCCCTACATACAGGAGGATCAGAACCCAGGTGACTGCAAGTGTGCTTAACAGGATCACGGAAGCCCGGGGCATGGCACCCAGTTCCTTTTTGCCGAAGGAGGCATCACTTCCCTGACCGAGACGGTACAGGCTTTCTACATCGCTGTAAAGCTTTTGCATGTAGGTATCATCCACAGTCTCTTTTCTGCGGGTGGACTTCACCACGTTTTCAATCAACTGTCCGGAAGCGTCACGTAAGGATGCGGAACCATTGAAGACCGGTGTAACGAAGGTGCTGTCTACGTTGTCAAGCAACAGTTTGGAAGCTTCAATCTTCACTGCATAATGTGTACCGTTATCCGCACCGCACTCGGACAGATACTCCTGATACTCTGCGGAGTTCTGTGCCTTAGAGGTTACAGGTACATAACCTTCTGTCTCGGAATAAGCGATCTGCACATCGTTGGTAAGCAGATACTGGGCAAACAGCCAGGATGCCAGTACTTCCTGGGAGTCTGATTTATTGAAAACGCAGACGGAAGGACCCTGAGAGATCATTTCGGGATGCTCCGGGTCAAACTGGGGAATCATCCGCACGGCGGTCTCAAACTGCACCAGAGAGTCCTCGCTGATATCTGACAGCGGAGCGTCCGTACCCATCCAGGTGGCTCCGGCAGTGGAATCAATGGCGAAAATACATTGCCCGGCATTCAGGAAGTTCGCGGGATAACCGGAGATCTTGAAGGTGGAAAAGGCACCGCTTTTTACATGTCCGGCAATATCGTACAGGAGATCCGTGGTGGTATCGTTGAAAAGTTCAATGCTGCCGTCAGCTGTGGAATATCCCGCGTTCTTTTGCTTTAACATCTGGATCATCATGTTGTCGGTGGACTTATAGATAAACGGGATCAGTACATTCTGTCCGTTGACTACATAGGTGCCGTCTGCATTTTGAGCGGTGGCAGCCTCGGAGACCTCCCAGATGAAATCCCAGGTCAGTACATCCGGCAGAGTATATCCAAGATTTTCCACGTAGGTCTTATTCACGTAGCAGGCCTCAGTGGAACGCATGTAAGGAACGGCATAGTAATGACCGTCGATGGAGCATTCATTCAAAAACTGAGGAATGACTTCTTCTCTGGCAGGACCGTCATAGGCAAGATCTGTGCCGCCCAGACCGTATTTTTCATCGGCAAACAGGTCATCCAGAGGAACTACAGTATTCTGCCCGGTGAGGTAGGTGGCAATGTGATCCGGGTAGGTGATACAGACATTGGGTGTCGTATTGGTGGAAATATTGGTAATGACATCGTTGTAAATTTTGCCGTAATCCGTGTATAGATTCAGGTTCACCGTGATATTGGGATACAGGGCTTCAAAATCCGCAATGGCTTTCTTGTAGATTTCCGTCTGGGTTTTGTTGGTATCATTTTTCGCCCAGAAGGTGATCTCATAGTTCCTGGAAGTATCGAATTCCTCCGGAACGGTGAATTCCGGCAGGCCTTTCGAACCATGGCAGCCGGTCAGGGACAGAGACAGAGTGCCCACGGCACATAATAATGCCAGTTTTTTGCTGAATCGACTCATCCTTTGGTACCTCCTCTGGCAACGCCTGCCATGACTTTTTTACGGAATACGAGGAACAACACCACCAGAGGGACGGAAATCACGACCACCGCAGCCATCATGGCGGGGATGTTCTCTCTGCCGAAACCATTCTCACGGATCTCCTGGATGCCGTTGGATACCAGATAGTAATCCGGATCATCGGTGATCAGTCTGGGCCACACATAGGAGTTCCAGCATTCAATAACCTTTAGGATCACGATGGTGATCAGCGTGGGTTTGCAGATGGGCACCATGACCTTGCGCAGATATCGCAGATCGGAAGTACCGTCTACCTTGGCGGCATAATACAGCTCGTCCGGAATCTGTGCAAAATTCTCCCGCAGCAGATAGATATAAAATACGCTAGTCACGGAAGGCAGGATCAGACCGGTGAAGGTATTGCGCAGATCCAGATTCGTGATGGTGGTGAAATTCGTAATGACCACCAGTTCATTGGGAATCATCATCAGAGATAAAAATAACGTAAAGATCAGATCTTTTCCGGCAAAGTTCAACCTTGCAAAAGCGAAGGCTGCCAGGGTGATGACCACCAGCATGATGGCAGTGGTGACCACGGTGAAAAACAAAGTGTTCCACAGGTATCTTCCCAGAGAAACAGTGGTAAAAGCGTCCACGTAGTTCTGCAAAGTGGGAGACAGGGTGAAAAACTTCGGAATATATTCTGCATTATAGGAGCCGTAGCTTTTTACGGAGGTCAGTACCATCCAGTAAAAAGGGAACAGTACGATCAGTGCCCACAGACACAGAAAAAGGTAGACGATCCCATTGCGGATATTGCCGCGGATCCGGGTGCGTTTCTCGATTCTTTCATAATCAGATGTAACATCAGACATCACAAAGACCTCCTTTCCTATACATAGTGGACATGCTTTTTGCTGACCAGCAGATTGATGCAGGTGATGGTCAGGACGATGGCAAACAGCAGGATCGCCGCAGCGGAAGCATAGGAAGGATATCCGCCGCTGTCACCGTAGAGCATGTCGTAGACGTAGCCGACGATGGTATTCATCTCTGCGGCATTTAAGTTTGTGCCGAAGAGCGCTACGGCATCACTGTAGGCTTTGAATGCGCCGATAAAGCCGGTGATGATCAGGTAGAATACCATGGGGGAGATCATGGGCAGTGTGATCTTGGTAAACATCCGGAAACGGGAAGTGCCGTCCACTCTTGCCGCATTGTAGTACATGGGGTTCACACTGGCGAGAGCACTGGTCAGGATCAGGATCTTAAAAGGCATAACGATCCAGATGGTGTAAAAACACAGCACGAACATTTTCGCCCAGTAGGGTCCGTCGATGAAATCCACGGAGCTGCCGCCGAAAAACTGGATCAGCAGATTGATCAGACCGTCGGAGTAAGGAGTCTTTTTGAAAAGAATCATGAAGACCAGACCGACCGCCAGAGTATTGGTCACGTAGGGCAGGAAAAATATGGTCTGGAACAGATCCCGCAGCGGTTTGATGGAGCTTAAGGCAGCGGAGATCAAAAGCGCCAGCCCGGTGGAGACCGGAACGGTGATGATGACCAGAATGAAGGTATTTTTCAATGCCTGTAAAAAGTACGGATCGTGGAGCACATAGGAGTAATTGTACATGCCTACGCCGTAAAAGGTCTGGGATGCAGAATTGTAACCCTCTTCAAAGGAGTACACGAATACGTCGATAAGAGGATAGATCATAAAAGCACCCAGAAACAGGAATGCCGGCAATAGATAGAGCCAGGCTTTCAGATTTTGTTTTTCCATAAGAAACCTCAATTCTTTCTGCAGCCCATGAATAGCGCCGGACTACAGAATCGGATAAAATATTAAAAGCGGATGCGTTCTTCGGTGTCGGTGCAAAAGAGGAATACTTTTGCGGGTTTTAAGGCGAAATGCACTTTTCCGGTGGGAAGAGATTTCCCTTCGTCCGCATCAATGATGGAACGGATGGTAACGTTCTGGGACTTCTCATGGGTGGAAACAATGCTCACATCCCGGCCCATGACCTCCAGACGCACCAGATCGCAGGAGAGCGGTCCGTCCTCTTTTAAGATGAAGCCTTCCGGGCGGATGCCGACATGCACGGGCTGGTCCGCTACTCCGGGAGTGGACAGGACAGCCTCGGAGCCAATGTATGACTGCTCATTTTTTACCTCACCGGAAAATACATTGATGGGAGGCGTGCCGAGGAACTTTGCAACGAACAGATTCACGGGATCATCGTATACGTTCTGGGGCTTGCCGATCTGCTGTACGATACCGTCCTTCATCACGACGATCATATCGGAGATGCTCATGGCTTCGTCCTGATCGTGGGTAACGAAGATGGTGGTAATCTGAGTCTCCTGCTGGATCCGGCGGATCTCTTCTCTGGTCTGGAGACGAAGTCGGGCATCCAGATTGGAAAGAGGCTCGTCCAAAAGCAGGACTCTGGGGAGCTTGACTAAGGCTCTGGCAATGGCCACACGCTGTTGCTGACCGCCGGAGAGTTCGTTGGGTTTGCGCTCTAACAGGTGGTCGATCTGTACCAGCTTTGCCGCTTCCAGCACGCGTTTGCTCATCTCTTCTTTGGAAAGTTTGTCAGCACCCTTCAGATTCTCTAGAGGGAACTGAATGTTTTTTTCCACAGTGAGGTGGGGGTAGAGGGCATAGTTCTGGAACACCATGCCGACACCGCGGTTCTCGGGCGGAAGTCCGGTGACATCATCTTCGCCGAAAAAGATTTTGCCCTCGGTGGGTTTCAGCAGACCGCAGATCAGATTCAGGGCAGTACTTTTGCCACAGCCGGAGGGACCTAAGAGTCCGATCAGCTTGCCGTCGGGGATCTCGAAGTCGAAGTCATTCACGGCAATGACATCCTCGCGATTCTTCCTGCCGCGGACAGGACCGCGGGCGGGGAATTTCTTGGTCAGATGCTGTAATACGATTTTCATGTGTATATTTCCTTTCTTAATTAATGAATCTAAATCCCATAGGAGTCCTTCAAATCACTGGATATATGATCCAGGTCGGGGTATACGAAGCTTTCGGAGATGCCGAATACCCGCAGGCTTTCTATAAAGTATTGTTTCCGCCCGGAGGGAATAATGATCTTATACAGCATATTTTCATCGCAGATGTCTTCCAGACGTTCCAGAGAGTTATGTACGGTGAAGTTGGAGTACTGGGAGTACATGCGGAGGTTATTCTCTGTGGAGCTGCAAGCCAGGATCTTGTTTTTCAATTCCGGATTGTGGTGGTTGTGTTTGAAGGCAGGCAGCAGCATTTCCTGTGTGGTGTCCGCATCAATGGGATAGATGCAGTTGCCGAATCCTTCCTTCTCGTTCAACAGCCCCGGTGTCAGTACCCAGACACAGGCATCGGTGTCCGGAGTCTCTCTGTAAGTTTCCGTGGCGAAAAATACGGCGATCAGGGGAGACTGGGTCCAGTCTAACATTCTCGTGGGCAGACCGTAGTGCTGCATCAGGGAGACCCAACCGGCGTAATTATGTTTGTCGGGAGGATTGTCCAGGATCTGTCTCGCCCGGATATAGAAATCATTGGCAATATAGCGTTCGGAGTCCAGTCTTTTCTGGCTTCGTTGGATGGAAGGGATCAGAGTCAGATCCGCATTCTCTTCCCCGCGGAACCAGAGGCGGACACCGTGCTTTTGGCGTAACGTACTGACGAACTGCAGGAGTTCATCGATGGTGCTTACTTTCTGTGTTAACATGATAGACCTCGTTCTTATTTTATCCTAGTTGGATGCCTGCGGATTGTTTTGTGCTACGCACTCTCACTTCTACGCTCCGCTTCGATCCGTGCTAAACATGTGCCACTGGCACATAGCACCCTGTCCGATATTCGCATATCGTGAAGCTTACGCTTCCCTTTTATGCTCATATCGGGGCATCAAGCTACTTTATTATAGATGTTTTTTCGTAGTTGTACAAGTAGCCATTCTGTGGTATGTTAAAAGAAAGTATCGGAAAACGTTTTTTACAGGAGACATGAAGAAAAGGGAAGGAGCAGGAATATGGCAAAGTGGCTTGATAATGCAATCTTTTATGAAATTTATCCCCAGTCTTTTCTGGATACCAATGGTGACGGTATCGGTGATTTTCAGGGTATCATAGAAAAACTGGATTATATTAAGGAACTGGGATGTAATGCGATCTGGATGAATCCCTGTTTTGCATCCCCCTTCGGAGACGCAGGCTATGATGTGGCGGACTACTATCAGGCAGCTCCCAGATACGGCACCAATGCGGACCTGAAGCGCCTGTTTAACGAAGTACACAAGCGGAATATGCATATCCTGTTAGACCTGGTGCCGGGACATACATCTGTGGCACATCCCTGGTTTAAGGAGTCCTGTAAGGCAGATCGTAATGAATTTACCGATCGTTATATCTGGACCGACAGCACCTGGGGACAGCTTGAGAACATGGGAAGTCTGTGCGGTATCTCCGAGAGAGAGGGCTCTGTGATCGTGAACTTTTTCGCACACCAGCCGGCACTCAATTACGGGTTTTATAAAAAGACACAGGACTGGCAGCAGGATCCCGATGATCCGGGGCCTAAGGCAACGCTTGCAGAGATGGAAAATGTCATGCGGTTCTGGATCGGCATGGGCTGTGACGGTTTCCGCGTGGATATGGCAGGTTCTCTGGTGAAAAACGATGAGGACAGCAAGGGAAACATTGCTCTGTGGAGAAAGGTAAGAGCGTTCCTGGATGCGGAGTTCCCCGAGGCAGTGCTGGTATCCGAATGGGGAGAACCGGACAAGTCCCTGCAGGGCGGTTTCCATATGGACTTTTTACTTCATTTCGGACCGTCTCATTATAACGATCTGTTCCGCTGCGAGGAGCCTTTCTTCTCCGGAAGAGGAAAAGGTGATGTGGCAGCCTTACAAGGAGAATTATGAAAAAGCGCAGCGGAAAGGTCTGATCTGCATTCCTTCCGGCAACCACGATATGGACCGTCTGGCGAGAAGTATTCATGGGGATGAGCTAAAGGTGGCATTTGCCTTCCTGCTGTCCATGCCCGGTGCTCCCTTCCTGTATTATGGGGATGAGATCGGTATGCGTTATGTGGAAAATCTGCATTCCGTAGAGGGCGGTTACGGACGTACCGGGTCCCGTTCTCCCATGCAGTGGGATCATAGCACCAACGCCGGTTTCAGTGCGGCACCGAAGGAAAAGCTTTATGTAAAACAGGACGAGGCTGCAGATCGTCCCACGGTAGAGGCCCAGATGGCAGATCCGGATTCCCTGTACCATGAGATCCGGAAACTGATCGATATCCGTCAGGCGCACAGCGCATTGCAGAGCCGTGGAGAGATCGAGTTCGTCTATGCGGAGGAAAAGCAGTATCCTCTGGCGTATCTGCGCAGCGACGACAAGGAGAAGATCCTTGTTATCATCAATCCGGCGGACAGAGAGGTCAGCTTTGACGGAGACTGTGCGGTGAAGGAAGCTCTGTATACCTTCGGCGACGAAGCAACATTTGCAGGTGGAAAGGTTACCGTGCCCGGGGGCAGCGCCGGATTTTATCTGTTGTAATTGTGTGAATGTGCCTTGTGAAAATGGATGATCTGTCCGGCATAGTGGATGATTTGCGTAAAAAATATTGCGGATTGTCCGGTGAAGTATGCTATAATGAGCGCAGGCAATGGGCACTGCGAGAGTATTGCCGGAAAGAGAACCGTATGAACCAGTAAATTATCAGAAAGAATTAGAGAAAATTTTAAATACCTTACAGGAGAAGGGCGAGGCAGCGCCGGATTACCGGCCGCCCCGCCTGTTTCTGCATAGCTGCTGCGCACCCTGCAGCAGTTATTGTCTGGAATATCTGTGCCGTTATTTTTTGATTACGGTATTTTATTATAATCCCAATATTTCGTTTTCGGAAGAATATCAGAAGCGTGTGGCGGAGCAGAAGCGCCTGATCGCCGCTTATAATAAAGAAGAAAAAGGATGGCCCATCGACATCGTGGAGGGAGATTATGAACCGGAGCGTTTTTATGAGATGTCGAAGGGGTACGAGAACTGTCCCGAAGGAGGAGAGCGGTGTTTCCGCTGCTTCGATCTGCGACTGCGTAAGACCGCGGAACTGGCACAGGCCGGCGGATATGACTATTTTGCCACGACCCTGACTATCAGCCCCTTGAAAAATGCGGCGAAGATCAATGAGATCGGGCAGGCAATTTCCGGGGAATATGCGATTTCCTGGCTGCCTTCGGATTTCAAGAAAAAGAACGGTTATAAGAGATCCATCGAATTGTCCGCGGAGTATGAGCTGTACCGGCAGAATTACTGCGGTTGTGCCTTTTCCAAGGCGGAGCGGGAAGCACAGATCGCAAATGCGTAATTGCGTCTTGCGGGATGAGGAATTTTAGGATATAGTAGAAATATTGAAAACAGCGCAGAAGCGTGAGAGATAGAAATTGTGACTGCACAAGATATTCCGGTACATTACAGGAAGTAACGGAATACCAGCAGATTACTGAAAGGTATGAGGATTGACTGACATGAAGAAATTTTTAGAAATGCTGACAGAGGAAATGCAGCAGGCATTTACCGCAGCAGGCTATGACGGAAGCTTAGGAAAAGTAATGCTTTCCAACCGTCCTGACCTGTGCGAATATCAGTGTAACGGCGCCATGGCGGGAGCCAAGCTGTATAAAAAAGCCCCCATCATGATCGCAAACGACGTGGCAGAGCAGTTAAAAGACAGCAAGGTATTTTCCGAAGTGGTGGCAGTAGCCCCCGGATTCCTGAACCTGAAGGTCAGTGAGGCATTTTTGCTCACCTATTTACAGGGCATGGAGGCAAATGAAAAATTCGGTCTGGAGAAGCCCGAACATCCCAAGAAGATCATTATCGACTACGGCGGCCCCAACGTGGCAAAACCTCTGCATGTGGGACATTTACGTTCCGCAGTGATCGGTGAGAGCGTAAAACGCATCAGCCGCTATGTGGGACATGAGGTTATCGGTGATGTGCATCTGGGTGACTGGGGATTACAGATGGGTCTGGTCATCACCGGTTTACAGGAGAGACAGCCGGAACTGGTATATTTTGATGAGAACTACGCCGGGGAATATCCCGAGGAAGCTCCGTTTACCATCAGTGAACTGGAGGAAATCTATCCCGCAGCCAGCGCCAAGTCCAAGGAAGATCCCGAGTACAAGGCAAAGGCCATGGAAGCAACCTTCAAATTACAGAGCGGTGTCAGAGGATATCGTGCTCTGTGGAAGCACATTATCAATGTGTCTGTGAACGACCTGAAGAAGAATTATTCCAAATTAAACGTAGAATTCGATCTGTGGAAGGGAGAGAGCGATGTCCATGACATCATCCCGGAGATGGTCGCTTATATGAAGGACAACGGCTATGCACACTTAAGTGAGGGTGCGTTGGTAGTGGATGTCAAGGAAGATACCGACACCAAGGAGATCCCTCCCTGCATGATCTTAAAGTCCGACGGGGCCTCTCTGTACAATACCACAGACCTGGCTACTATTATGGAGCGTATGAAGCTGTATCATCCCGACGAGCTGATCTACGTGGTGGACAAGCGTCAGGAATTGTACTTCGAGCAGGTATTCCGCTGTGCCCGCAAGACGAAATTGGTAGAACCCGAGACGGAGCTTAAGTTCTTAGGCTTCGGCACCATGAACGGCAAGGACGGCAAACCCTTCAAGACCAGACAGGGCGGTGTCATGCGTCTGGAGAATCTGATCAAGGATACACAGGATGAGATGTACAAAAAGATCAAGGAAGGCCGCGACATGGAGGATGCCGAAGCGAAAAAGGTAGCGGACGTGGTAGCTATCTCCGCATTAAAATACGGTGATCTGTCCAATCAGGCATCCAAGGATTATGTTTTTGATATCGACCGTTTCACCTCCTTCGAGGGAGATACCGGCCCCTACATCCTGTATACCATTGTGCGAATCAAGTCTATTTTGAATAAATACAAGGAGCAGGGCGGAGACCTGACCGCTGTAAAATTACAGCAGCCCGGTAATGCGTCCGAGAAAGAGCTTGCCATGGAACTGGCACAGTTCAATACCATGATCGCTACCGCTGGAGAAGAACTGGCACCCCATAAGGTATGTGCCTATATTTACGATCTTGCCAATGCGTTCAACCACTTCTACCATGAGACCAAGATCTTAGGTGAAGAGAATGAGGAGCGTAAGCAGGGACTGGTAGCACTTTTAGTGCTGACCAGAGATATCCTGGAGACCTGTATTGATATGCTGGGATTCGAA